>Ga0206117_100892_pt1 | contig 20713 bp, 16 predicted proteins | sample 3A5Ametagenome_FD_177997 | JGI IMG/M metagenome (GOLD analysis project Ga0206117, IMG submission 177997) | Enriched microbial communities from leaf-cutter ant dump, University of Wisconsin, Madison, United States - 3A5A | ecosystem: Environmental > Terrestrial > Nest > Insects nest > Nest dump... | reverse complement strand
CAGGGTGGCCGACAGGCCGCCAGTGACGAACATGGCGATCGTCAGCTCCTCGAACGAGGTGACGAAGGCGATCAGGAAGGCCGCGACCAGCCCGGGGCGGATCAGCGGCAGGGTGATCAGCCGCACCCGCGCCCACAGCCCGGCACCCAGCGTCTCGGCCGCCTGGTCCAGGCGGGTGTCGTAACCCGCCAGCACCGCGGTCAGCGTGATCACCGTATAGGGCAGGCAGATCACCGTATGGCCCAGCACCAGGCCGAGATCGGTGCCGATCAGCCCGACGCGGGCATAGACGAAGAACAGCGACACCGCGATCAGGATATGGGGCACGATCATCGGTGCCAGGATGAAACCCAGCACCGCCTGCTGGCCGAAGAAGCGCCGGCGGGTCAGGGCGATCGCCGCCGGCAGGCCGATGGCGATCGACGCGACCGCGGCCAGGGCGCCGACCAGGACCGAGCGCAGCGCCGCGCGCAGCCACTGGTCCGACGACAGCACCAGGTCATACCATTTGGTCGAGAACCCCTTGGGCGGCCATTCGATGAAGCTGCCCCCGGTGAACGAGACCGGCACGATGAACAGCATGGGCGCGACCAGGAAGCACAGCATCAGCGCGGCGGCGATCGCCAGGCCCGGATGCAGCCGGCCGGGCCTGGCGGGGCGACGGCCGAAACCCAGCCGCTCGATCGCCGTCTCGACCCGGTCGCCGGCATTGCCCAGGCCGGCGATGACCACGCTGCCGATCCGCCCGCCGGCGCGTGCCAGCACGGTGCGCCGCGGGCCCCCGGCGCGGCCGACCAGCGCCGACATGCCGAACAGCTGGTTGAACAGCGCGAAGATGACCAGGGCGGCGGCCAGCAGCAGGCAGGCGACCGCCCCGGCAAAACCCCAGTTCAGCAACTGTTCGACCTGGTCGATGATCACCTGGGCGATCATCACCTCGCGCCCCGATCCCAGCAGGCCCGGGGTGATGAACGTGCCCAGGGCCGAGATGAACACCAGCAGCAGCGCGGCGGCGACACCGGGCAGCGACAGCGGGAAATAGACCCGCCAGAAGCTTTGCGACGTGCCGGCCCCCAGTGTCGAGGCGGCGCGCAGCAGCCGGCCGTCGATCGACTGCATCACCGACATCATGATCAGCACGGCCAGCGGCATGTAGGCATTGACCATGCCGATCATGACGCCGGCGAAATTATAGATCAGCTGCACCGGCGCATCGGTGATGCCGGCCGAGATCAGTGCCGAATTGATCGCGCCGGTGCGGCCCAGCAGCACCATCCAGGCGAAGGTGCGCACCAGCACCCCGGCCCAGTAGGGCACCAGCACGCACAGCAGCATCATGCCGGCCAGCGACCGCCCCGACCGCGCGATCACCATGGCCAGCGGATAACCCAGCGCGACCGACAGCAGCGCGGTCCAGGCGCTGATGCGCAGGGTCAGCTTCAGCGACTGGACATAGGCGCCGCTCTGGAACAGCCGGTTGAAATGCGCCAGCGACCATTCCCCGTCCGGCATGATCACGCTGCGCGACAGCAGGATGACCACCGGGATCAGGAACAACAGGGTCAGGATGGTCAGGATCGGCGCCAGCGGCAGGGCGGTGGCGACCAAGCCGCGCCAGCGGCGCGTGCGGGTCATGGCGGTCATCGCGGCAACAGCAGGGCGACGTCGGCGTCGAAGCCGAAGCGGGCGCGATCGCCCGGGCGCAGCCTGACGCCGGCGATATGGCTGGGGGTGGCGGCGACGATGGTGGTGCCGTCGTCCAGCCGGGCATGGATGCGGGTCATCGCCCCGGTCAGCAGCACGGCCTCGACCGTTGCCTCGAGCATGTTGGGCGCGCTGTCGTCCGGTTTCAGCACGCGCAGATATTCCGGGCGCAGCACCAGCGTCGCCGGGCCGCGTGCGGCCGGGTCGGCCACGCGGCAGCGCAGGGTGCCGCCGCCGGCGATCGCCGCGGCGTCCGCGCCGGCGGGCTGCGCCGCGATCAGGTTGGAATCGCCGATGAAGCCCGCTGCGAACAGGGTGCGCGGCAAGAAATACAGGTCGTGCGGCGTGCCGATCTGCTCGATCCGCCCTTCGTTCAGCAGGCAGATGCGATCCGACATGACCAGGGCTTCCTCCTGGTCGTGGGTGACGTAGATGACGCTGGCGCCGAACTCGGTCGACAGGCGCCGTATCTCGATCTGCATATGCTCGCGCAGCTTCTTGTCCAGCGCGCCCAGCGGTTCGTCCATCAGGATGATCGACGGGCGATAGACGAAGCAGCGGGCAAGCGCCACGCGCTGCTGCTGGCCGCCCGACAGCTCGGTCGGCAGGCGCTGGGCGAACGGGCCCAGCCGCACGATGTCGAGGACGCGGGCCACCTCGGCGCGGACCTCGGAATCGGGCCGGCGTCGCATGCGCAGCGGAAAGGCGACGTTGTCGAAGACGGACAGATGGGGAAACAGTGCGTAGTTCTGGAAGACCAGCCCCAGGTCGCGTTTCTTGGGCGGCACGAAGGTGGCGTCGCGCCCGTCGATCCAGATCTCGCCGCCATCGGGCAGGCTCAGGCCCGCGATCATCGACAGCAGGGTGGTCTTGCCCGATCCGGACGGGCCGAGGAGGGTCAGGAACTCCCCCTCGGCCATGCTCAGATCGGTCGGGTGCAGGGCGGTGAAGCTGCCATAGGTCTTGGCGACCGCGCGGGTCTTCAATTTCTCGGTCGCAGTCGTCACGGGCAGCTCCCCCTCGATATCCCCGCAGGTTCCGGCTTACTTCAGCATCCAGGCGTTGAACCGCTCGATCGCCTTGTCCTTGTTGGCGGCCCAGTAATCGTTGTCGATCAGCAGCGCGGTCCGGGCATAGTCGGGATAGGTCGACAGGACGGTCGCGCGCTTGGCGTCGATGAATTCATACGCCTTCGGGTTGGTCGGTCCATAGGTCATGTATTTCGACAGGATCGCCTGCTGGCGCGGCTCCATGCAGAAGGCGATGAAGGCGCGGGTCTGCTCGGCCTTGGGCGTGCCGTGCAACAGGCACCAGCCCTCGACACCGGCGATGTTCTGGTTCCAGACCAGCTTGGCCGGCGTGCCGGCATCGATCGACCGCTGGGCGGCGCCGTTCCACATCGCCACCATGTCGACCTCGCCGGTCTGCAACAACTGGGTCGACTGGGCGCCCTGTTTCCACCAGACGTCGATCGACGGGCGGATGCGATCCAGGCTCCTGAACGCGCGGTCCAGGTCGCAGGGATAGACCTGGGCGGTCGGCACGCCGTCGGCCATCAAGGCTTCCTCGATCGTGTCGAACGGGTTGTTGCGCAGCGACCGGCGGCCGGGGAAATCCTTGACGTTCCAGAAATCGGCCCAGCTTTCCGGCGCGTTCTTGACCTTGTCGGTGCGATAGGCCAGCACGGTGGTATAGACGTCGATGCCGGCGAAATGCGGCCGGCGATACCCTTCGGGCAGGTCGCCGATGGCCGACCCGTCGATGTTCAGCGGATCCAGCAGGTTCTGGGCGACCAGCTGGTTGTGGGCCGCCAGGCTCAGCAGCGCGGCATCCCAGGTATAGCTTTTGGCCTCGACCATCGCCTTGATCTCGGCGGTGGGTTCGTGCGACGCGGCGGCAGGCTGGACCTTGATGCCGGTCTTGGCCTCGAACGGCAGATAGAACGCCTCGCGGAAGGCTTCGACGTAGGAGCCGCCGGGATCGCGGACGGTGATGGTTCCCGCCGCGTGGGCGCGGCGCCAGACGGCCGGGGCGGCGATGGTGGTGCCGGCGGCGGCAAGCAGGAATTGGCGTCGGCTGGTCTTGAACACGGCGGGAATCCTTCTCTCTGTCAGTCCGGTTTTTGGGTTTTTCGTCTTATTTCCTGGTCGCCAGGCGGTCTTCGTGGATCGCGCCGTAGTCCAGGTAGAATTCGGCCACGATGAATTCGGCGCCGATCACTTCCTGGATGCCCAGCTCGAACAGCGGATCCATGATCGACGTGCCGCCCAGCGCCAGGTCGGCCCGGCCGCGCACCTGGCTGTACAGCCTGGCTTCGCGCAGGTCGTTGCGGATCACCTGGTCGACGTCGAAACCCTGGCCGTCGGCGCGGGGGATGCGCTTGACCTGCAGGCGGGGGTGCAGGACCGGCTTGTCGAAGGTCGTGTCGGCGGGCGTGAAGCGGGCGTCGATCAGGCGGTTGCCCAGGCGGGTGACGGTGGCGTTGATCGTGCCGCCCGGTGCCTCGTCGAAGGTGACGCCGGCCATCTTCTTGGGGTAACCCCAGACTTCGCGGCCGCCGGCCATCGCGTCGTCGGTGGTGACGTATTCATACAGGACATGGCCGCCGGTCAGGTCGCGATAGCGCGCCGGCACCACGACGCCGCCTTCCAGGTAGTTGCGCGGGCCCATCGCCGGGTTGGCGACGTCATGCACCTCGGGGCATTGCATGACGAACACCTCGATGATGTCGCCGGCGTATTCGAACCCCTCGGGCAGGGCCTTCTCGATGCCGGCACGCGTGGCGCGGGCCAGGACCGACAGCTTGCGATAGCCCTTGTAGAAGCGCGGCATCGGCTTGAACAGCGGGGTGCGGTCAGGGACGGTGAACGGCGAGCCGTGAAAGTCGGACATAACTTCTCCTGGATCGTGAAAAAATCACGAGAAAATTTCATATCAATGTCATATAGCTTTAATCCGCTTCACGCCGTCAAGCGGTTTCAGGTAGAACGTCCAACGACGGCATCAACATGTGGAGGTCACGGCGCGCGATGACCGCTGATACCGATCAGGCCCCGGCGGGCCTGCTGCTCGACGAGATCGGCGACGAGATTCGCCGCCTCCGGCGCTCGCGCGGGCTGACGCTGTCGGAACTGGCGCAGCGCATCGGCCGCTCGGTCGGGTTCGTCAGCCAGATCGAACGGGGCCTGTCCAAGCCGTCGCTCAAGGATCTCTATGCCATCAGCGTCGGGCTGGGGGTCAAGGTCGGCTGGTTTCTGCACGAGGGCGAGCCGCCGCCGGAACGCGAGCGCGGCGTCATCGTACGCGCCGCCGCCCGCCGCCGCTACGAAGCCAACGGCATCGCCACCGAGGCGCTGTCGCCCTATCTGGGCGAGGAGGTCGAGATGATGATGTCGACCCTGCAGCCCGGCGCCTCGTTCGAGGAACGTGTCGCCGCCCATAAGGGCCGCGAGGCCGGCGTGGTGCTGCAGGGCCAGCTGGAAATGTGGATCGACGGCGAGCGTTTCCTGCTGGAGGAAGGCGACAGCTACACCTTCCTGGCGACCACCCCGCACTGGTCGCGCAATACCGGCGACACGCCCGCCGTGCTGATCTGGGTGGTGACGCCCGCCGTCAAGGGTTAGGCCGGCAGGGCGCAGACCCCATCGGCGCAATTGCCGGCCGCCGCCCGATCCTCGCCCTCGGCCGCCGGCATCGACGTTGCCAGCGCCTGGGCGATGCGGGCACCGACCAGGATGTCGTCCTCGACGCCGAAGGCCTGGTGCAGGATGCGGCCGTCGCGGCCGATCAGCACCGAACTGGGCGTCCCCTGCAGGCCGTAGCGCCGCATGGTCACCGGCACCGGCCCGTCATCGCCCGCCATGTCGACGCCGACGGGGCCGGTCAGGCCGTATTCATGGATGAACGCCTTCAGCGTCACCGGCGTCATCGCCGCGTGATGTTCGAACACCGTATGCAGGCCGATGACCTGCAGGTCGCTGCGGGCAAAGACGCGTTCGATGCGCTGGGCCTGGGGGATGCCGCGCAGGACGCAGCCGGGGCACAGCAGCTGGAAGGTATGGATGTAGACGACACGGCCGCGTAGGGCGGCCAGGTCGAGCGGCCGGGGCGTGTTGAACCACTGCGCGACGGCAAGTTCCGGGGCAAGCATGGCTGGCACCTCCAACAGGGAAAGGCGGCGGGGCGGGATGATCCCGCCCCGCCCGGTCACGCCGCGGCGCGGGTCAGGCGCACGCCGGGGAAATCGACGGGTATGTCCAGCGAGACGTTGATGTAGTTGGTGAACAGGTTCAGCGCGATATGGGCGATGACCTCGACGATGTCCTGATCGTCCAGGCCAACCGCACGCAGGGCGGCGACGTCGTCGGCCGTCACGTCGGCGCGGCGCTCGACCACCTTGAGCGCAAAGGCCAGGATGGCGGCAGTCCTGGGATCGGCCGAACGGCCGGCCTGCGCCTCGGCCATTTCGGCCGACGTGGCGCCGGCCTTCCGGCCCAGCATGGTATGGGCGGCCAGGCAGTAATTGCAGTTGTTGCGGTCGGCCACCGCCACCGCTATCTGCTCGCCGAGCTTTGCGCCCAGCCGGCCGGTCCCCAATGTGCCGAACGCGCCCCACATGCTGGCCAGCGCGGCCGGCGAATTGGCGGTGGCGCGGAACATGTTGGGGACGACGCCGAAGGCCGCCTTGATCTGGCCCAGCTGGTCGGCGACGGTTCCGGTTGCGGCGGCGGGATCGATCAGATTAACGTGGGACATGGCTTTCTCTTCTCTTCATTGCCTGGAGGGGGGAGGAAACGTCGGTCTGCCGATGGCAGTCGGCAGACCGACACTTGAACCGGCCGAATTACTTCGCCGGGGTCACCTTGCCGGGCAGGCGCGGATTGCCCGGCGCGATCTTGAAGACATTGGCGGCGCAAAACGGGGGGCAAGCATGATGCCCGTACCCCGGGTCTTCCGTTCGTGCTGCCTTGATAGTCATGAATGCCTATGTGGCGGTGAGCGTGGCCCAGGCGGCGACCCGGGTCGCGGGATCGGCGGTTTCGTGTTCGCGGCAATCGATCCGGAAGTCCCGGGGCCCGAAGGCCGCGTCGACAAAGGCGCAGTGATGGGGCGCAGCCACGTCGCCATGGACATGCGGGCGGAAATAACGGCAGGTCGCGCACATCCGCTGGATCGGGATCGCGCCCGCCTCCTGCAGGTTGCGGATGACGCGCACCAGCGACATCAGCAGGTTTTCCTGCTCGGCCGGGGCCAGGCCCGCGACGGCGGCAAGTGTGGCGCCGGCCGCGTCGGCCGCCTGGTGCAGCAGCGTGATGCCGCTGTCGGTGATGGTGACCGTCACCGCGCGGCGATCGGCCAGCGACGGCGCGCGATGGACATGGCCTTTGCGTTCCAGCGCGGCGATCGCGTCGGTCGCGGTCGGCTGGCTGACGCCCAGATCGGCGGCGATTTCCTTGACCCGCACGCCGACCGGGTCGCGGCCGGCGACGAAGCGCAGCACATGCATCTGCGTCGGTGTCAGCCCGCCAGCCTCGGCCGCCCGCCAGTCGTCGGCCCGCATCGCCGCGGCGATACGCGTCAGGCCATCGGCGATGCGTGCGGGCAGGGGGCGGGAGGATGCAGTCTCATTGCTCATGATCCGATCATATATAGGACTCCTATGTATGATCAAGCCCCGGCCCCTGTAATTGTTGAAGGCGCTCAGCGTACTCTGCGTCGGAGAAGGTGCCACGATGCGCGAAAGCCTTGCGCGGGCTTGCACATGCCCGTGCCGACATGGCTGAAACCGAGATGGTGAAGACGTGCAAAGCGACGGATTTTCCGTGGCTTTTCGCCTTTTCGATCGGGTCACGGACGTGACCAATACTTACAATAATACCCTCGCTCCGTAAGCTCCCCTGTGACAAAAAACGGCCGCGACAGGCTCCCGATCGTGGGCGGCCAGCACCAGAACGGAGCATAAGTCAGTGGATCGGCGCAGCTTTTTTGCGAAGGGTGTCATGGCGGCGGGTGCGACGGCGGCCGCCGGCGTTGGCGGGATCAAGGCGGCCCAGGCAAGTGGCCTGCCGGTCTCGTCGGGCGGCATGTCGATCCTGGATTTCGGGGCGGTCGGCGACGGCGTCACCGACGACAGCGCGGCGTTCAATGCCGCGCTGAAGGCAGCCGCGATCCACGGCCGCGCCATCTTCGTGCCGGGCCTGACCTATGCCATCGCCAAGCCGATCGTCTTCGCCTCGACGCAGGATGCGGCGCGGTCGTGGGGCCTGCGCTGCGATGGCGCGACGATCCTGTCCCGCATCACCGGCGGGGCCGACGTGATGTCGCTGATCTCCAACCATACGGTGCGTTATTTCCGCCTGACCGGCGGTCTGTCGATCGTCGGTTCGGGCCATGACGGCAACGGCCTGCGGCTGCTCGCGCCCGGCGGCACGCCCTGTTTCTACAACATGCTGATCGAGGGGCTGTCGATCGAACGCGTCGGCGGCCACGGCCTGCTGTTCGAAGGCAACGTCTTCGAAGGCAACATCCAGAACAGCTATTTCCAGGATTGCGGCAGGAACGGCGCGACCTTCGCCCATTCGCAGGGCGGCGTCGTCTCGGCCATCAACGTCAACGGCTGCTATTTCAACCAGAATGGCGGCCACGGCCTGGCGGCGACCAATTTCGACGGCGAATACGGCGGCACCACCGACGTACGGGTCCATGGCGGTTATTGCCGCGACAACATGGGCTACGGCTTCTACTATAACAACGGCACCGGCGGCACCGGCGCGATCGAACAGGTCGGGTTCGAGAACAACTGCCGCGCCCTGCCGCCCGGCGATCCCAACGGCGCCCATGTCTACGGCCTGGTTTCGATGTACCTGCGCAACTGTGCCGGCCACAACATGTACGGCGGCGCGACTTATCTGCTGCGCGGCTGGTTCTCGGGCCTGACCGTGCTGGAAGGCTGCGGCCAGTCGGCGGCCGGGGCGGTCGCGGCGACCGGCGCCACGCGCCTGGTCCAGATCAATGGCAATACAGACGGCCATGTCCGCATGCGCAACTGCAACGGCGGCATCGCGGTCGCCCAGGGTTCGACCTGCAGCTGGGCGGCCGAAAGCTCGGCCGGGCCCAGCCCGCGCGGCATGATGACCTACGCCACCGCGATGGCCAGCCACTGACGGCTCAGCGCGGCGGATACAGGGTGTAGAAGATCTGCAGCCTGGCCCGCCGCGGGTTGTCCGACCGGTTCAGGAACACGGCCGTCGCCGCCTTCATGCGGCGGCCGCCCTGGATCAGCACCTCGTCCTCGAAAGCCGCCCCCGTGATCCCGCAATCGGCGGCGGGCAGGCACGGGTGGAAGTCGCCCGTCGCTTCGGCCGCCCACAGCCGCGGCGCCAGCACCGCCGCCTCGACCGGCAGCGGCGCGATCAGCGGGGTGCAGGCGACGCCTGCCATCATCCTGGGCCCGAACACGTCCTTGTTGTCGGGCACCGACGCACCGGCCGACAGCATCACTTCGCGCAACGCCTCGGTCGTTTCCTCCATGCAGCCCGGCCTGGCCGGGCCGCCGGCCGGACCGGGCGCCACGGTAACCGTCATCTCCAGCACCATCATCCGATGCTTGCCGCAATCGGGCGGGGGATCCAGCGCCCGGCAGGCCGGCATCGTGCGGGTTTCCGACGCCGGGGATTGCGACGCGGGTGATTGCGACGCGGGGGATTGAGCCGAGGCTAGCGGAGCGGTGGCGAGCAGGGCCGCCAGGGTCAGGCCGGCGCGGATCATGGGCGCCAGGGTAACACCTCTTCTTACACCGTTTAACATCTCTTAATTGGTCGCCGGCAACGCCTTGCGGAATGCTCACCCTCGACAAACGAGGAGGACCACGGACATGAGCATCGCCACCGCATCCCGCCGCAATCTGCTGATCGCCACCGCCGGCCTGGCCGCCGCCACGGGTCTCGCCCAGACGGCCGCCGCCGCGACGCCCAAGCCGCCGGCGCGGACCAGGATCCCGCGCACCGCCGACAGCATCACCACCGCCGACGGCACGCGCATCTTCTTTCGGGACTGGGGCCGGGGCCAGCCGGTGGTGTTCAGCCATGGCTGGCCGCTGACCGCCGATGCCTGGGAAGACCAGATGATGTTCATGGCGGCGAACGGCTTCCGCGCCATCGGCCATGACCGCCGCGGTCACGGCCGGTCCAGCCAGCCCTGGGACGGCAACCACATGGACCAGTATGCCGACGACCTGGCCGAACTGTTCCAGGCGCTGGACCTGAAGAACATCATCCTGGTCGGCCATTCGACCGGCGGGGGCGAGATCACGCGCTATATCGGCCGCCACGGCACCAAACGGGTGGCCAAGGCGGTGCTGGTCGGCGCGGTGCCGCCGCTGATGCTGCAGACCCCGGCCTATCCCGGCGGCCTGCCGATCGGCGTGTTCGACGGCATCCGCCAGGGTGTGGCCACCGACCGGTCGCAATTCTTCAAGGACCTGACCACGCCGTTCTTCGGTGCCAACCGCGAGGGGGCCAAGGTCACCCAGGGCATGCGCGACAGCTTCTGGATGCAGGGCATGATGGGCGGTCTCAAGAACGAATACGACTGCATCAAGGCATTCTCGGAAACCGACTTCACCGAGGATCTGAAGAAATTCGACGTGCCGACCCTGATCATCCACGGCGATGACGACCAGATCGTGCCGATCGGCAATTCGGCGCTGTTGTCGGCCAAGCTGGTCCGGGGGGCCGTGCTCAAGGTCTATCCCCAGGGCGATCACGGCCTGGCCCAGACCCACAAGGCGCAGTTGAACGCCGACCTGCTCGGCTTTGCCCGCGCCTGACCGACCCCAGCCCCACGCCAGGAACCATCGCCATGACCAACCCGACCCTGACCCACGCCACCGGCGCGCCCGTCGTCGACAATGTCAACATCCAGACCGCCGGTCCGCGCGGCCCCGCCCTGCTGCAGGATATCTGGCTGATCGAGAAGCTGGCCCATTTCGACCGCGAGGTGATCCCCGAACGGCGCATGCACGCCAAGGGGTCGGGCGCCTACGGCACCTTCCGCGTCACCCATGACGTCACGCGGTTCACGCGCGCGAAGATGCTGTCCCAGGTGGGCAAGGAAACGCCCGTCTTCGTCCGCTTCTCGACGGTTGCCGGCGAACGCGGCGCGGCCGATGCCGAACGCGACATCCGCGGCTTTGCCGTCAAGTTCTATACCGAGGAAGGCAACTGGGACATCGTCGGCAACAACACCCCGGTGTTCTTCTTCCGCGATCCCTTGCGTTTCCCGGACCTGAACCATGCCGTCAAGCGCGACCCGCGTACCGGCATGCGCTCGGCCGACAACAACTGGGATTTCTGGACCTTGCTGCCCGAGGCGCTGCACCAGGTGACGATCGTGATGAGCGATCGCGGCATCCCCCGCAGCTATCGCCACATGCACGGTTTCGGCAGCCATACCTTTTCGATGATCAACGCCGCCAACGAACGCGTCTGGGTCAAGTTCCACTTCCGCTGCCAGCAGGGCATCGAGAACCTGACCGATGCCGAGGCGGCCGCGGTGATCGGCGCCGACCGAGAAAGCCACCAGCGCGACCTGCTGGGCGCGATCGACGCCGGCAATTTTCCGCGCTGGACCCTGTGCATCCAGGTGATGACCGAGGATCAGGCGCGTGCCCACAAGCATAACCCGTTCGACCTGACCAAGACCTGGCCCAAGGCGGACTACCCGCTGATCGAGGTCGGCGTGCTGGAATTGAACCGCAACCCCGAGAACGTCTTTGCCGAGGTCGAGCAGGCCGCGTTCTCGCCGGCCAACATCGTGCCGGGCATCGGCTTCTCGCCCGACAAGATGCTGCAGGCCCGGCTGTTCTCGTACGGCGATGCCCAGCGCTACCGCCTGGGGGTCAATTTCAACCACATCCCGGTCAATGCGCCCAAATGCCCCTTCCACAGCTATCACCGCGACGGGGCGATGCGGATCGACGGCAATCTGGGCGCGACGCCGACTTATTTTCCCAACAGCCGCGGCGCCTGGGCCGATCATCCCGACCTGCACGAACCGCCGCTGGCGCTGGCCGGCGCGGCCGACCATTGGGATCATCGCGTCGACGACGACCATTGGGAACAGCCCGGCGCGCTGTTCCGGCTGATGGGCCCTGAGCAGCGCCAGGCCCTGTTCGAGAACACCGCGCGTGCGGTGGGCGGGGCGGCTGTCGCGATCCAGGACCGCCATATCGCCAACTGCACCCGCGCCGATCCCGACTATGGCGCGGGTGTCGCCCGGGCCCTGCGCCGCGCCGCGGACTGACCGCCATCGCCGACCGGCGGCCGGCAATCCGCCGCACACCCGTGACCGCCGACCGGATGTGCGCTAGATTGCCGCCGCTTAAGGTGGGGCAATGGCCGAGCAGGTACTGACATTCGGACCGTTCGAGGTGTTCCCGGAACAGCGGCTGCTGTTGAACCAGGGCAAGCCGACGCGTCTGGGCAGTCGCGCCTTCGACATCCTGAAGGTCCTGCTGGAACGGCCGGGCGAGGTCGTTCCCAAGGACGTGCTGATCCGGCGCGTCTGGCCCGACACGATCGTCGAGGATACGTCGCTGCGTGTCCATATCGCACAATTGCGCAAGGCGCTGGGCGACGATCACGACACCGCGCGGTTCATCACCAACGTACCGGGGCGCGGCTATTGCTTCGTGGCGCCGGCCAGCGTCAAGGGGGCGGCGCCTGCCCCGGCCGCGCCTGTGCCGGCGCCGCCTGCGCCCGCGCGTCCGGTCGCGCCGCTGCCGGTCGCCCGCGTCATCGGCCGCGACGACATCGTCGCGCTGGTCGCCGGCCAGTTGCCGTCGCGCCGCTTCGTCACGCTGGTCGGGCCCGGCGGCATCGGCAAGACCACCGCCGCCCTGGCGATCGCCGCGACGATCGCCGGCCGCTATGACGGCGGCGTCGCCTGTGTCGAACTGGCCGCGATCGATGATCCGCAGATGGCGGCCAGCGCCCTGGCCGCGGCGCTGGGCCTGGCGGGCAAGGCCGGCGGCCTGCCGGACGACGTGATCGCGTCGTTGCAGGGCCGGCGGACCCTGGTCGTGCTCGACAATTGCGAGCATGTGATCGATGCCGCCGCCGGCCTGGCCGAGATGCTGCTGCGCCGCGTGCCCGACATCGACATCCTGGCCACCAGCCGCGAACCGCTGCGCGCCGACGGCGAATGGGTCCAGCGCCTGCCGCCGCTGGGCCTGCCTGGTCCCGATCCGGCGATCTCGGCGGGCCAGGCGCTGGCCTGGCCGGCGGTGCAATTGTTCGCCGAGCGTGCCTCGGCCTGCCTGGGCGGCTGGACGCTGAATGATGGCGATGCGCCGGCGGTGGTCGAGATCTGCCGGCGGCTGGACGGCATCGCGCTGGCCATCGAACTGGCGGCAGGGCATCTCGATACCATCGGCATCGCGGGCCTTGCCGCCTCGCTCGACGATTGTTTCCGGGTCCTGACCCGCGGGCGGCGCACCGCCCTGCCGCGCCACCGCACGATGCGGGCCACGCTGGACTGGTCCTACCGCCTGCTGTCCGATGCCGAACAGACCTGCCTGCGCCGGCTGTCGGTGTTCAACGGCGATTTCACGCTGGACGATGCCTGTGCGGTGATCGCCGGCGACGGCCTGGACGGCTGGGATATCGAGGACGGCCTGGGGAATCTGGTCGCGAAATCGCTGGTGACGGCCGAGCTGGGCGGGCCGGCTGCCGCCTATCGCCTGCTGGCCACCACCCGCGCCTACGGGCGCGAACGACTGGGCCGGGGCCCCGAGGACGATGCGCTGCGCCGCCGCCACGCCGTTCACTATCGCGCCCTGTTCGACCAGGCCGAGGCCGAATGGGAAACCCGGCCCACCGCGGAATGGCTGGGCCGCTACGGCCGCCATGTCGGCAATCTGCGCGCCGCGCTGGACTGGGCGTTCTCGGCCGAGGGCGATGCCGATATCGGCGTGGCGCTGACCGTCGCCGCGGTGCCGCTGTGGTTCGGTCTGATGCTGATCGACGAAGCGCTGGGCTGGGTCCAGCGCGCGCTGGCCGTGCTGGATGAACGGGGCGAAGCCGCCGATGCCAGGCGCATGCGGTTGCAGGCGGCGCTGGGCTGGCCGCAGATGCGGGCGATCATCGGCCAGGCATCGGGCGCCGCGGCCTGGACCGCCGCCCTCGACCTGGCGCAATCGCTGGGCGATGTCGATTATCAGCTGCGCGCGCTGTGGGCGCTGTGGGTCGACCGCACCAACGCGGCCGAACCGCGCCAGGCCCTTGATCTGGCCGAACGCTTTGCCGCCCTGGCGACCGATCCCGCCGATATCTGCATCGGCGATCGCATGCGCGCGCGGTCGCTGCATCTGCTGGGGGATTTCGCCGGGGCGCATGTCCAGGTCACGCGCATGCTCGACCGCTATGTCGCGCCGGTCAATCGCGCCCATGTCGTGCGCTTCCAGTACGACCAGCGCGTCACCGCCCGCATCACCCTGGGGCGCGTCCTGTGGCTGCGCGGCCTGCCCGACCAGGCAATGGCCGAGATCGAGGACAACATCGCCGAGGCCGTGGCGCTGGACCACAATGCCTCGCTGGCCCATGCCCTGGCCGACGGGGCGGTGCCGGTGGCGCTGCTCAGCGGCGACCTGGCGGCGGCACAGCGTTTCAACACCATGCTCAAGGCCCGCACCCAGGCCCGTGCCCTCGATGTCTGGCATACCTATGCCGCCTGTTTCGACGGGCAGATCCTGATCCGCCAGGGTCAGGCCGCGGCGGGTGTCGCACTGCTGGAAGGGGCGATCGCCCGGCTGCGGCACGCGACGTTCATCCTGTACCTGACGGCGTTTCTCGGCGCGCTGGGCGAGGGGCTGGCCGCATCCGGCCGGCCGGCCGAGGGGCTGGCGACGCTGGATGCCGCGCTGGACCGCTGCGCTGCGACCGGCGAAGCCTGGTGCACCGCCGAATTGCTGCGGCTGCGCGGGCAGATCCTGGCCGCCGGCGGCCAGGCCGATGCGGCCGAAACCGCCTACCGCGAGGCATTGCGGGTCGCCCGCGACCAGCAGGGACCATCCTGGGGCCTGCGCGCCGCGACCGGCCTGGCCGCGCTGTGGCGCAGCCAGGGGCGGGCACACGAGGCCGTCACGCTGCTCGAGGATGCGATGGGCGCGCTGGGCGAAGGTTTCGCCCGCCCCGATTTCCAGGCGGCCGTCCGCCTGCACGAGGCGCTGAAGCATCCGCCGCGGGCGCATTGAAGGGCTGTGTAAACACCGATTAACACCGCTTCACTCGCCGCTGGCCGGTATCCCGGCGACAGTGGATCCAGACGACGAGCCCCCCTCGAAACGCAAAGGATCCCTGTCATGAGCACCATCACCACCAAGGACGGCACCAAGATCTTCTACAAGGACTGGGGCAAGGGCCAGCCCGTGGTCTTCAGCCACGGCTGGCCGCTGACCGCGGATGCCTGGGACGCCCAGATGGTGTTCCTGGGCCGGCACGGCTATCGCGTCATCGCCCATGACCGGCGCAGCCACGGCCGCTCGGACCAGACCTGGGACGGCAACCACATGGACCAGTACGCCGACGACCTGGCCGAGCTGATCGACCATCTGGACCTGAAGAACGCCGTCATGGTCGGGCATTCGACCGGCGGGGGCGAGGTGACGCGCTATCTCGGCCGGCATGGCACGGGCCGTGTCGCCAAGGCCGTGCTGCTGGGCGCCGTGCCGCCGCTGATGCTGAAGACCGCGGCCAATCCCGGCGGCCTGCCGATCGAGGTGTTCGACGGCATCCGCAAGTCGACCTTCGACAACCGCGCCCAGTTCTTCAAGGACCTGGTGGTGCCGTTCTACGGCTACAACCGGCCGGGCACGACACTGTCCGAAGGCATCCGCGATTCGTTCTGGCTGCAGGGCATGATGGGCGGTTTCAAGGGCCAGCTGGACTGCATCAGGGAATTCTCGGAAACCGACTTCACCGAGGATCTGAAGAAGATCGACGTCCCGACCCTGGTCGCCCATGGCGACGACGACCAGATCGTGCCGATCGGCGCCGCCGCGCTGCTGTCGTCCAAGCTGCTGCCCAGGGCGACGCTGAAGATCTATCCCGGTGCCGACCATGGCCTGGCCCAGACCCGGCAGGACGAATTCAACGCCGACCTGCTGGCCTTCATCCGCGATTGATATCCGGCGGGCGCCGACATCGCGCTCGGCCGCTGTTCAAAGGTGCGGATCGTCGTCCCGGCCTTGGCCGGGACGACGGCATCATGAGGCCGAGGTCGGCATCTGCGGACCACCTTCCGACGACAGTCTCCACGGCCGCGAGAGTTGGCGCCGATGCGCATCCTGATGATCCTGATCCCCGATGACGAAGCCGCGATCCCGCCCAAGGCGCCGATCCTGCGGCTGGAGCGGGTGATCGGGCCCTATTACGTCTTCCGCGATGCCGGCGCCGAAGTGGTGCTGGCCTCACCCGCCGGCGGTTTCCCGCGGATGGCCGCCGCGGCCGAGGACCGGGCGGCGTCCAGCCCGCTGCTGGACCGCTTCCGGGCCGACCGGACCGGGCGCGACGACCTGACCGATACCCTCGACCTCGACCAGATCTATGACGAGGATTTCGATGCGGCGCTGTGCCTGGGTGCCCCCGGTCCGATATGGGAGGCCGAGCGGCGCTGCACCGCCGGCGCGCTGATCGCGGCCTTCCTGCAGGCGGGCAAACCCGTCGCCGTCATTCCGACCGTTCCCGACCTGGCCGCCCGCGGCACCGGGGACGGCCTGATCATTACCGCCGACCGACCCGACGCCGGGCTGGGCGCCGCCCGGGCGCTGCTGGGTGCGCTGGCGGGGTAGCAAGGTGTCGCAGGCTTACCCCGGCCGACCGCCATGCAGCAGGGCGACCGGCAGGCCGGCCAGGATTTCGCGCAGGCGCAAGCCTCCGTCCGCGGCCAGCGCCGCCGAACCGCACAGCACGTCGACGAACGCCTCCCGGCCGATATCGTCCGGCAGGCCGACCGTGGTATCGCCCCATGCCTCGGGCTGCACCAGGGGCAGGCCGCCCGGCGCCGACGGCAGCCGCCCGGCCAGCCGGGTGACCACGGTGACCGCCACCTCGCCCTCATGTTCGCGCAGGAAGGCCAGGGCCTGGCCGGCCAGCGCGCCCTGCACCGCCAGCGGGCGATAGCTGCCGACGGCGAACAGGTCGGGCCGGGCCTTGCGCAGGGCCAGGGCCCGCATGATCACCGCCTGCTTGACCCGGCCGTCGCGCCAGTCGGCCAGCAATGCGCGGGGCGAGGCCGCCTGGTCCAGGGCACGGGTGCGCGACGCGAAATCGACCGGGCGGCGGTTGTCGGGATCGGCCAGGCTGAAATCCCAGAAATCGCAGCCCTGATACAGGTCCGGCACGCCCGGCACCGTCAGCCGCAGCAAGGTGGTGGCCAGGCTGTTGATCGTGCCGGCCGGGGCGATGCGATCGATGAACGAAAGCATCTCGGTGCGGATGCGGTGGCCTTCGCGGCCCTGGATCAGGTTCAGGGTGAATTCGCGTGCGCCCTGTTCGTAGGCCTCGTCCGGCACCGTCCAGCTCGACCGCCGCTTGGCTTCGCGCACAGCCTTTTGCTGCCAGGCGGCGACACGGTCGGCAAACGCTTCCAGCCCGGCCGCGTCGTCGGCCGCCAGATCGGGCGGCCAGGCGCCGACGATGGTCTGGTACAGCATCAGCTCGTCCGCCGTCTCCGGCGCCGGCCCGTCATCCAGCAGGGTCCGCAGGGGCGCCGCCATCTCGCGCCAGCGGCCGACGGCATCGCGCCATTCGGGGGCCAGCTCGCTCAGTACCGCCAGCCGGGCGCGCACGTCCTCGCCCCGCTTGTGGTCATGGGTGGCGGTCGCCAGCATGCTGCCGGGAAAGCTTTCCTGGCGGCGGCGGCAGGCCTCGTGGAAGGCCTGCACGCCCATCGCGAAATCCTCGGGGTCGGAGCCGACCTCGTTGCGCGCGATCGCCCGCCCGTACCGATAGAAGGCGGTGTCCTCGACCGACTTCGCGGTCACCGGCGCGGTCAGCTGCTCGAACCGGGCGATCAGCCCGGCGTCGGGCCGTTCGGTCAGCCGTGCCAGGATATAGGCCAGGGCCGGACGGTCGGCCGGGGACAGGGTGCGGCGCGCGGCGGCGAAGCTGCGTTCCATCACCGGCCGGTCGCGATCGTCGGGGCCGGCCGCGGTCAGATAGCTGCGATAGACCGGAAAATGGACGACCACCTCGGCCAGCGCCCGGCGCAGGGCGGGCAGGGTCAGGTCGGGCTGCCGCGCCTCGGCCCTGGCCGCAGCATGAAAGGCGCGGGCGGCGCGATCGAGTTCGGCATGCAGCGATTCATCCAGGATCTGGCGCTTGGCCGCGCGGGCCTCGCGCGCGAAGTCGGTATCCTGGCCGGTGGCGGCCGACCACAGCGCGGTCAGCACCCCTTCGCCTTCGCGGTCGTGCAGCAGGGCCCCGGCCTCGGCCATGAAATCATAGCCCGAGGTGCCGTCGATCGGCCAGGCGCCGGGCAATGCCTCGCCGCTGCCCAGGATCTTTTCGACGACCAGATAGCCGCCGGGCCTGATGGCGTCGAGGCGGGCGCGCAGCTGCCGGCAATATCCCGTGGGATCGGCCAGGCCGTCGACATGGTCGATGCGCAGGCCGTCGATCACGCCGTCGGCATAAAGCCGCAGGGGCAGGGCGTGGATCGCGTCGAACACCTCGGCCCGCTCGACGCGCATGCCGCCCAGCCCGGCGATGTCGAAGAACCGCCGCCAGTTGATCTCGTCCGATGCGGTGCGCCACCAGGCCAGGCGGTAATGCTGGCGTTCCAGCAGCTCGTGCAGCCGGGCCGGATTGGCGTCGCCGCCGGCCAGGACCGCCGCCTCGGCCTGGTCTTCGGCGCGGATCGGAAACTGATGCTCGCCATACACCGCATAGACCTTGCCGGCCGTATCGGCCTGCAGGCGGATATCGCCGTTCGCCAGGACCTCGCCATAGGGCGCGCCCAGGAACGGCGCCAACAGCCGCCCCTGCAGCGACGCCGTGGGCGGCTGCCAGTCGACGTCGAAGAACGCGGCGTAAGGGCTGGCCTGGCCCCGTTCCAGCAGATCCAGCCACCAGGCATTTTCCGCACCGCCGACGCCCATGTGGTTGGGCACGATGTCGAGGATCAGACCCAGTCCGCGGGCGCGCAGGGCGCCGGCCAGGCGCCGCAACGCCGCCTCGCCGCCCAGTTCCGGGTTGACGGTGCCATAGTCGACGACGTCGTAACCATGGGTCGAGCCCGCGCGGGCCCGGGTCAGCGGCGAGGCATAGACATGGCTGATGCCCAGCCCGGCGACATAGTCGACCAGGCCCGCGGCGTCATCCAGGGTGAAGCCGCGATGGAATTGCAGGCGCAGTGTGGCACGGGGACGCATGATCAGGCCTTTCGTGCCGCGGCCAGTGCGGCCAGCCGGGCGCGCACCGCTGGCGGTTCCAGCAGGCGGTCGGCATTGGCGGGCAGGCGCCGGCGCCAGTTCGGATGGGGATCGGTAATGCCGGGCAGGTTAGGTTGTTCGTCCTGCGCCAGCGCGTCTTCGACCGGCAGCAGGACCAGCGGCCCGGCGCTGCGCCCGACATAGCTGATCGCGGCGCCGACGAACGGGCCGGGCATGTCGGGGTCGGGCGCCGCGCCCTCGGCCGTGCCTTCGTCGCACAGGGCCTGCCACAGGCTGGCGCGATCCTCGTCGCGCTCGGCGGCCACCGCCGCGGGGCCGTGATCGGCGGAAAACAGGTTCAGGCGGCGGCGCCAGGCGATGTCCCGGCCGCTCCACCAGCCGGCCAGGGTCGGCAGGTCGTGGGTGCCGGTCAGGCCCACGGCTGCGGCGGGCCATTCCGCCGGCGGCAGCCAGCGGCCGTCCGCGTCGCGGGTGAAGGACAGCACGGCCATGCCCAGAAGGCCGGCGGCACCCAGCCGGTCGCGGAACCCGTCGGGCACCGTGCCCAGGTCCTCGCCGATGACGATCGCGTCGTGGCGCCAGGATTCCAGCGCCACCAGCCGCAGCAGGTCGTCGCAGGGAAACTGCACATAGGCCCCGGCCCCGGCGTCGGCGCCATCGGGCACCAGCCAGGCGCGGGCCAGGCCCAGCACGTGGTCGATGCGCAGGCCGCCGGCATGGCCCAGCGTCGCCCGCAGCATCTCGATGAAGGCGCGATAGCCGTGGTCGCGCAGGCCGCGCGGCGACAGCGGGGTCAGGCCCCAGTTCTGTCCCAGCGGGTTCAGCAGGTCGGGCGGCGCCCCCTGCGACAGGCCGGTCAGCATTTCTTCCTGCCGGCTCCAGACCTGCGATCCCGCGCCGTCGCTGCCGACCGCCAGGTCGGCGATAAGCCCGATGCCCATGCCGGCGCCGCGCGCGGCGCGCTGGGCATTGGCCAGTCCGTGATCGGCCATGAATTGCAGGAAGGCGTGAAAGGTGACGTCGCGTTCGTTGGCCGCGGCAAAGGCCGCAACCGCCTCGCTGCGTGGATCGCGCAGGGCTTCGGGCCAGGTCCGCCAGGACCAGGCCTGGGGATCCTGGCCGTAGAGATGGGCATGCAGCGCCTCGAACCGCGCATGATCCTCCAGCGCCTCGCCGCGGGCCCGCCGGAAATCGCAGAAACCCCGCTGGGCCGCGCCGAAGGTATGTTCGAAACGGTCGAACAGTTCGCGCAGATGGGCCATGCGCCGCGCCGCCGCCGCGGGCCAGTCGATCAGCGGCGCCTCTTCCAGCGCCTCGTCGCCGGCCTGTTCGGTGAAACCGTCGCCCAGCAGCGCGGCGGGATCGATATGCAGCACGTTCAGCCACAGGCGGCTGGACGGCGAATAGGGGCTGAAATGGCGGGGTTCGGCGGCAAACATCGCATGCACGGGGCTGACCGCCAATGCATCGGCGCCCTGGGCGGCCGCGGCGCGGGCCAGATCGGCCAGGCCGGTGAAATCGCCGATGCCCCCGTCGCCCTTGCGTCGGATGCCGTAC
>Ga0206117_100890_pt1 | contig 20786 bp, 19 predicted proteins | sample 3A5Ametagenome_FD_177997 | JGI IMG/M metagenome (GOLD analysis project Ga0206117, IMG submission 177997) | Enriched microbial communities from leaf-cutter ant dump, University of Wisconsin, Madison, United States - 3A5A | ecosystem: Environmental > Terrestrial > Nest > Insects nest > Nest dump... | reverse complement strand
CATTGGCCAGGGCATAGACGCTGGCCCGGCCGAAACGCCCGGTGCGGCGGCGTTCCGACAGCACCAGGGTCAGCGCGCCGGCCGAGACCAGCAGCACGGCGATCCAGCCCGTGGTGCCGATCACCTCGCCCAGCGCCAGCCAGCCGATCAGCGCCACGATCGGCGGGGCGGAACCGCGCATCAGCGGATAACCGACGCTGAGATCGCCGGTCTGGTAGGTCTTGACCACCAGCGCGGCATAGACGACGTGCAGGGCCAGCGATGCCGCCAGGAACGGCCAGGAGACCAGCGGCGGCACCGGCAGGAACGGCAGGATGACGGCGGCGATCAGCCCCGAGCCGAGCGATACCATCAGCATGTCGAGAAGCTTGTCGGTGCCGGCCTTGACCAGCGCGTTCCAGCCGGCGTGCAGTGCTGCCCCGAGCAGGACGGCCAGGAAGACCGGCCAGGGCAGCGCGTCAGCCACCGGCGTAGCGGGCCTCCAGATGGCGGCGGAAGGCGTCGGCCGACAACGGCGCGCCGGTCGCCTGGGTCAGGATCTCGTCGGTCGTGGCCGATGCCGCCCGGCCATGCACGTTGGCGCCGAGCCAGGCGAACAGCGGTGCGAAATCGCCGCGGCCGACGCGGTCGTCCAGGTCGGGAATGGCGGTCCGCGCCGCCTGGAACAATTGGGCCGCGGCCATCGCGCCCAGCGTATAGGTCGGGAAATACCCGAAGGCGCCGCCCGGCCAATGGATGTCCTGCAGGCAGCCGTCACGGTCGTCGGGCACCTCGACCCCCAGCAGGGTCATCATGCCGTCGGCCCAGGCCGCCGGCAGGTCGTCGATCGGCAGGTCGCCCGACAGCAGCGCCTGTTCCAGGCGATAGCGCAGCATGACATGGGCGGGATAACAGACCTCGTCCGCCTCGACCCGGATCAGCCCGGGCGAGACGCGGGTCAGCCAGCGGCCCAGGTTGTCGGCGGTGAAGGGGCCGCCCTCGACCTTGAACGCCTCGCGCACCAGGGGCGTCACGAAACCGATGAAGGCGGGGCCGCGGGCCAGCTGCATCTCGACCAGCAGGCTCTGGCTTTCGTGCAGCGCCATGCCGCGCGCCTCGCCGACCGGCTGGTGGCGCCAGGCGGCCGGCAGGCCGCGTTCGTACAGCGCATGCCCGGTTTCATGCAGCGTCGCCATCATCGCCTGGGCGAACTCGTCCTCGCGATACCGCGTGGTCAGCCGCACGTCGTCGGGGATGCCGCCGGTGAACGGGTGGTGGCTGACGTCGAGGCGGCCATGGTCGAAATCGAAGCCCAGCGCCCGCATCAGCCGCACCGACAGGTCGCGCTGCGCCTCGATCGGGAAATGGCCCGACGGTGGCAGGGGGGCCGGACGCTCGTCCTGCAGCGCCATGGCCCGGTCCAGCAGGTCGGGCAGGAACTGGGCCAGTTCGCCGAACAGGCCGTCCAGCCGCTCGGCGGTCATGCCCGGTTCGTACTGGTCCAACAGGGCGTCATAGCCGTCGATACCGAAGGCCGCGCCCTTGGCGGCCTGCGCCTCGCGGCTCAACTCGAGGACGGTGGCGAAGGGTGCCTTGAAGGTCGCGAAGTCGTCGTTCTTGCGCGCGGTGCGCCAGACCATCTCGCAGCGCGCGGTGGCCCGCGCCAGGGCGCCGACCAGATCGGCCGGCAGGGCGGTCGCATGGCGCCGGCGGCGCTCCATCTCGTGCAGGTTCGCGGCCTGCCAGGGATCGAGGTCCAGCCCCCCGGCGGCCCCGATCAGGTCGGCCACCGCCGGGTCGGTCAGCATCTCGTGCTGGATCTGGCGCAGGGTGGCGACCTGTTCGGCGCGGGTTTCCGACCCGCCGTCGGGCATCATGACCGCCTCGTCCCAGCCCAGCATCGACAGGGCGCCGTCGATCACCCCGATCCGGTGGAAACGGGCCTGCAACTGGTCATAGGCGGTCATGGCTCAATCCTTTTTCGCGGCCTGCGGTTTCGCCTTCCCCTCCCGCTCCTCGCGGGCCAGGTTGCGATGCCAGACGACGTAGACGACCGCGAGCGCGATGACGAAGGAATACCAGGTTATCGCGTATTGCAGATGATTGTTGCGGATTTCCAACTGGGTCTGCCCGCCCAGCGGCAGGCCGCCGGGATTGGGCGTCTTGTCGGCCTCCAGGAAGAACGGCGGGGCCTCGACGCCGAGATAGCGGTTCAGTTCCGGAATGTCGGGATGGAACCACAGGTTGCGGGCGGGTTCGTTGGCCGGCACCAGCCAATGCTTGGACCAGGGCGGCATGACCAGGCCGGTGATCGTGACCTCGCCGGTCACCTGGCCCTGGGCGCGCTTGCCGGCGTCGCGCATCGCCTCGGGCACCCAGCCGCGATTGACCAGGATGATCTGGCCGTTGTCGGCGCGGCGGAACGGCAGGATGATCTGGTAGCCCTGGCGGTTCTGCAGCGAATAGGCGATCAGATGCGCCTCGCGCCCATAAAGGAATTCGCCGGTCACCGATGCCGGGCGATAGCGCCAGTCCTCGGCCTCGAACGGCCAGGCCGGCAGCGGGGCGGGCGGCTGGTTCACCCGCGATTCGATGGTCGCGATGATGCCGCGCTTCCACATCAGGCGGTCGACCTGCCAGGAACCCAGGCAGAACAGGATGATCAGCGACGGAATGGTGAAAAGGGTCGGCCACAGTCGCGGCCGGGTCCCGAGCAGGCGTTCGATCACGGGTGGTTCGCCTCGTCGTCGTCGGCGAACTCGATATCCTGGGTCGCCTTGTGCTTGAACTGAAGGGCGATCAGCGTCGCCTTGAACGGCCGCAGCAGCCCGAAGGTCAGCGCGACCGTCAGCGGCAGCCATAACACGACATGCAGCCAGTAGGGCGGAGAAAAGCGGACTTCGGTCCACAGCGCCAGGCCGACCACGATGAAACCCACGACGAAGATGACAAAGACCGCGGGCCCGTCGCCGGAATCGGCCCGGCCCAGGTCGAAACCGCAGGCCGGGCACCGGTCACGCACATCAAGGAAGCCTTTGAACAAGGGCCCCTCACCGCAGGACGGACAGCGGCAGAGGAGCCCTGATCGCAGCGCCGAAACCGGCGCAGTCGGCTGGTTGGTCAAGTCGGCTCAGCCGTGGTGGGCGGTGCCGCCGGCGCCCCACCAGTAGATGGCGACGAACAGGAACAGCCACACCACGTCGACGAAATGCCAGTACCAGGCCGCCGCCTCGAAGCCGAAATGATGCTTCGGGGTGAAATGCCCGGCCAGGCCGCGCAGCAGGCAGACCAGCAGGAAGATCGTGCCGATCAGCACGTGGGCGCCGTGGAAGCCGGTCGCCATGTAGAAGGTCGAGGCGTAGATGCCGTCCTTAAAGGCGAAGGCGGCGTGATGATATTCGTAGGCCTGCACGCAGCTGAAGAACGCGCCGAGGATGACGGTCAGCACCAGCCCCTGGATGAAACCCTTGCGGTTGCCTTCGACCAGCGCGTGATGCGCCCAGGTCACCGTCGTGCCCGACAAGAGCAGGATCAGCGTGTTCATGAACGGCAGGTGCCAGGGATCGAACACTTCGATGCCCTTGGGCGGCCAGGTACCGCCCATCGCCTCGGTCGGGAAGAACGCGGCGTTGAAATAGGCCCAGAACCAGGCGACGAAGAACATCACTTCCGAGGCGATGAACAGCACCATGCCGTAACGATGGTGCAGCTGGACCACCGGGGTGTGGTGCCCCTCGTGCTCGGCCTCGCGGATGACGTCGCGCCACCAGGCGAACATGACATAACCGACGATCAGCAGGCCCGGCACCATCCAGGCGTAACCGTACCCCTGCATGCCCGCCAGGAAGCCCAGGGCCAGGGCCAGCGCGCCGGCCGACGCGACCAGCGGCCACGGGCTCGGGTCAACCAGATGATAGTCGTGACCTTGAGTAGTTTGGCTAGCCATGGGCCCCCTTCACTCCTTGTGCTTGCCCCGGATCGGCCGTTCTGGGCCGTGTCTCCGCCGGGGCTTCCTCCTCAGTTGGTCCCGGCACCCGCACCCTGCTTCAACGCGGCCTGATTCCCCGGCAGCTCGAAGAAGGTGTAGGACAGGGTGATCGTATTGACGTCGCGCGTCGCCCGGTCGGTCGCAATCGATGGGTCGACGAAGAACGAAACCGGCATTTCGACGGTCTGGCCCGGCTCCAGCCGCTGTTCGGTGAAGCAGAAGCAGGCGACCTTGTTGAAGTAGATGCCGGCCTTGTCGGGCGAAACGTTGTAGCTGGCCTGGCCGATGATAGGCCGGTCGCTGGTGTTGGTCGCGCGATAGAACGCCAGGCGTTCCTCGCCCACCGTCACGCGGACCTCGCGGTCGACCGGCTCGAACTTCCAGGGCAGGCCCCGGGCGATATCGGCGTTGAACCGGACGGTGACGACCTTCTCGCCCGGCTTGTCCGGCGCGCGCTCGGCCCGCTGGGTGGTGCCGCCGTAACCGGTGACCCGGCAGAACATGTCGTAGAGCGGCACCGCGGCGAAGGACAGCCCGATCATGCCCAGCACGACGGCCGAACAGGTCAGCGCGATGCGCAGGCGGGCGCGGGCCTCGGGGTCGCGGCGCGGGTCCATCTCGTCGTTCATGACATGCCCGACTTCAGCTTGACGATGGTGACGACGAAGAACAGCACCACCAGCCCGGCCAGGGTCAGGGCCAGGGCGACGTTGCGCCCGGCGCGGCGGCGATATTCCTCGGATCCCGGCTTCATTTCACCAGGCCCACCCAGTGTTCGACGGCCATCAGCGCGAACACCAGGAACAGATACAGGATCGAATAGGCAAACAATTGCTTGGCCGGGCGATCGGTGCCGCGGGTGGCGCCGGTCTCGTCCTGGTCGCGCCAGACCCGCCAGGCCAGGCCCAGGAAGATCGCGCCCAGCACGACCGATCCGATGCCGTACAGCGCGCCGGCATAACCCAGCGCCCAGGGGCTGACGACCAGCGGGGCCAGCAGCACGGAATAGATGACGATCTGGCGCCGGGTTTCGCGCGGGCCGGCGACCACGGGCAGCATCGGCACGCCGACGCGGGCATAGTCGCCGCAGCGGAACAGGGCCAGCGCCCAGAAATGCGGCGGGGTCCACATGAAGATGATGGCGAACATCAGCACCGAATAGAGGCTGACGTCGCCGGTGACGGCGGCCCAGCCGATCATCGGCGGGAAGGCGCCGGCGGCGCCGCCGATGACGATGTTCTGCGGCGTGCGCCGCTTAAGCCACATCGTGTAGACGAAGATGTAGAAACCGATGGTCAGGGCCAGCAGCCCCGCGGCCGCCACGTTGACGACCAGCCCCATCATCGCGACCGAGGCCAGTGCCAGCCACACGCCGAAACCCAGCGCCTCGCCGGGCAGGATGCGGCCCTGCGGGATCGGGCGGCCCTTGGTGCGGGCCATCGCCGCGTCGATGTCGGCGTCGTACCACATGTTGATGGCGCCCGACGCGCCGGCCCCGATCGCGATGCACAGCAGCGCGACGAAGGCCAGCACGGGGTGCAGATTGCCCGGGGCGACGGCCATGCCGACGACGCCGGTGAAGACGACGAGCGACATCACCCGCGGCTTCAGCAGCGCGACATAGTCGGAAACGGTCGGGGCGGTCCGCCGGACGACGGCGGCGGTGTCATCCACCGCCGCCGCGTCGAGGTTGGCTACCCGCTCGTCGAAGGCGACGAGATCGCTCACCTCGGGTTACTCCTCAAGGTCTGCTTAGTGATGGCCGGTCGACTTGATGATCGGCAGGTTCTCGAACTGATGGAACGGCGGCGGCGAGGACAGCGTCCATTCCAGCGTCGTCGCGCCCTCGCCCCACGGATTGTCGCCGACCCGGCGCTTGGCCGCGAAGGCATGGATGACGACGAACAGGAAGAAGATCGCGCCGGCAAACGAGATGTAGGAGCCGATCGACGAAATCTCGTTCCAGCCGGCGAACGCGTCCGGATAGTCCGAGATGCGGCGGGGCATGCCGGCCAGGCCGGCGAAGTGCATCGGGAAGAACGTCAGGTTGACGCCGATGAACATGATCCAGAAATGCAGCTGGCCCAGCGTCTCGCTGTAGGCATAGCCGGTCATCTTCGGGAACCAGTAGTAGAAGCCCGCGAAGATCGCGAACACCGCGCCCAGCGACAGGACGTAATGGAAATGGGCCACGACGTAGTAGGTGCCGTGCAGCGCGTTGTTGACGCCGGCATTGGCCAGCACCACGCCGGTGACGCCGCCGACGGTGAACAGGAAGATGAAGCCGATCGCCCAGACCATCGGGGTCTTGAACTCGATCGAACCGCCCCACATCGTCGCGATCCACGAGAAGATCTTGATGCCGGTCGGCACCGCGATGACCATCGTCGCCGCGGTGAAGTAGGCGCGGGTGTCGACATGCAGGCCGGTGGTGAACATGTGGTGGGCCCACACGACGAAACCGACCGCGCCGATCGACGCCATGGCGTAGGCCATGCCGAGATAACCGAACACCGGCTTCTTGGAGAAGGTCGAGACGATGTGGCTGATGATGCCGAAGGCCGGCAGGATCAGGATGTAGACCTCGGGGTGGCCGAAGAACCAGAACAGATGCTGGAACAGCATCGGGTCGCCGCCACCGGCCGGCTCGAAGAAATGGGTGCCGAAGTTACGGTCGGTCAGCAGCATGGTGATGCCGCCGGCCAGCACGGGCAGCGACAGCAGCAGCAGGAACGCGGTGATCAGTACCGACCAGGCGAACAGCGGCATCTTGTGGATGGTCATGCCGGGCGCGCGCATGTTGAAGATGGTGGTGATGAAGTTGATCGCGCCCAGGATCGACGAGATGCCCGCGATATGCAGCGACAGGATCGCCATGTCCATCGCCGGGCCGGGGGTGCCGATCGAGCTGGACAGCGGCGGATAGACCGTCCAGCCCGCGCCGACGCCGTTGCCGCCGGTGGTGCCGGGGATGAACATCGAGCCGACCAGCAGCAGCAGCGCCGGCGGCAGCAGCCAGAACGAGATGTTGTTCATGCGCGGGAACGCCATGTCGGGCGCGCCGATCATGATCGGCACGAACCAGTTGGCGAAACCGCCGATCAGGGCCGGCATGACCATGAAGAAGATCATGACCAGGCCGTGCGCGGTGATCGCGACGTTGAAGAAATGCGCATCGCCGCCCCACGGCAGGATGCCGCCGCCGGGGTTGTGCAGTTCCATGCGCATCAGCACCGACAGACCGCCGCCGACCAGGCCGGAGATGACGGCGAAGATCAGGTAGAGCGTGCCGATGTCCTTGTGGTTGGTCGACAAGAGCCACCGGCGCCAGCCGGTCGGGTGATGCGCGTGGTCGCCGTGACCGCCCGCATGGGCGTGGTCGTCGTGGGCGTGCGCGTTGCCGTGAGCCATGTTTTCCAGTCCCCTTCTTCGCCGCTTACTGCTGGACCGCGGCGACCTTGATCGCCGAATCGTCCAGCCGCGCGTATTTCTGCTTGGCCGCCGCGACCCACTGGTCGAACTGCTCCTTGGGCATCGCCTCGACCGCGATCGGCATGTAGGCGTGCTTGATGCCGCACAGTTCGGTGCACTGGCCGTAATAGACGCCCGGCTTCTCGACCTTGAACCAGGTCTCGTTGATCTTGCCGGGCACCGCGGTGCGCTGGACGCCGAAGGACGGGATGTAGAAGGCGTGCAGCACGTCGTTGGCGGTCAGCTGGATGCGCACGGTGGCGCCGACCGGCACGACCAGGCGGTTGTCGACGTCGAGCAGGGCGCGCTGGCCCGGCTTGAGGTCGGCGCGCTCGATCATGATCGAGTCATACGAGAAATCGCCGAAATCCGGGTAGTGGTAGGTCCAGTACCACTGCGAGCCCACGACCTTGACGGTCATGTCGGCATCGACCTGGCGATCTTCGAAATAGAGCAGCTTGAACGACGGCACCGCGATCAGCACCAGGATCAGGCAGGGGACCAGCGTCCACACCACCTCGATCAGCGTGTTGTGCGAGGTCTTGGACGGCACCGGATTGGCCGAGGCGCGGAAGCGCCACATCACATAGACCAGCAGCACCGCCACGAAGACCGAGATCGCGATGCACAGGATCAGCAGCAGGTCGTGGAACTGAGAGATCAGGTCCTTAACCGGCGTGGCCGGCGGCTGCATGTTCAACTGCCACGGCTCGGGCGCACCCAGCACGGCTTGGGCGAACGCCGCGGGCACGGCAAAAAGCACCAGGGCGAGCGCCAGGGCTCCCCCAGCCAGCAGCGCTGCTGGCAGCTTGCTAAGTGTGGTTTTCGTCATCGCGGACGCCACTCTCTCCATCTTGGCCCTTCCCCCGGAGTCGGTACCCAATGGGAGCCGCCCCTAAAATCCTTCGTATAGCTTGAATGGCCACAGATTGGCCATCCAGCTATATCCTTGCGATGCGACCTATATCGGCCGACATCGGTGAAATCCAGACTAACATTACGCCAGCAGGCCAAATCGTCGCCCGCCCGTCGCACCCCCTGCGACAACTTGCCGCAAGTTCGCGATGTCGCACCCCGAAAAGGTGTCTTATTACCCTGAATTAATCGTGAAGATGGCCGCGCCCGGACGAATCGCGGGGCCCGTGGCAAAACGCTGCGGGCACGCCATATAGTGTGGCATCAGGCTTCGCCCCAAGGAGTACGTCATGGCTGCGCCCGTTACCGCTTCCGAACTGTTCTTTTCCCAAGGCGGCCTCGACCGGTCCCGGGTCGAACGGCTGACGTCTGACGCCCTGGCCGGGGCCGACGACGGCGAACTGTTCCTGGAATTGTCGCAGTCCGAGAATTTCGTATTCGATGACGGCCGGCTGAAAACCGCCAGTTTCGACACCAGCCAGGGCTTTGGCCTGCGTGCCGTCGCCGGCGAGGCGACGGGGTATGCCCATGCCTCGGACCTGTCCGAGGAAGCGATTCGCCGCGCCGGCGACACCGTGCGCGCGGTCGCCACCGGCCATAGCGGCACGCTGGCCCAGGGTCCGGCCCCGACCAACCGGCGCCTTTATACCGACCAGAACCCGCTGGACGAGGTGGCGTTCGCCGACAAGGTGAAGCTGCTGGAGGAGATCGACGCCTACGCCCGGTCGCGCGACCCGCGGGTGCGGCAGGTTTCGGCGTCGCTGGCGGCGTCCTGGCAGGCGGTCACCATCCTGCGGCCCGACGGGCGCCTGGTCGACGACATCCGGCCGCTGGTCCGCCTGAACGTGTCGCTGATGGTCGGCCAGGGCGATCGCCAGGAAACCGGGTCGGAAGGCGTGGGCGGCCGCACCCTGTACCACGACTTCATCCGCACCGAATCGTGGAAGGCCCAGGTGGACGAGGCGCTGCGACAGGGCCTGGTCAATCTCGATTCGGTCCCGGCGCCGGCCGGCGAGATGACCGTGGTGCTGGGGCCGGGCTGGCCCGGCATCCTGCTGCACGAGGCGATCGGCCACGGCCTGGAGGGCGACTTCAACCGCAAGAAGACGTCGGTGTTCTCGGGCCTGCTGGGCCAGCGCATTGCCGCACCGGGCGTCACCGTGGTCGATGACGGCACCATCGCCGACCGCCGCGGGTCGCTGACCGTCGACGACGAAGGCACGCCGACCGCACGCACGGTGCTGATCGAGGACGGTATCCTGGTCGGCTTCATGCAGGATCGCCTGAACGCCCGGCTGATGAACATGGACGTGACCGGCAACGGCCGGCGCCAGAGCCACGCCCATATGCCGATGCCGCGCATGACCAATACCTACATGCTGGGCGGCGGCCATGATCCGGGCGAAATCCTGGGCAGCGTCAAGCGCGGCATCTATGCCGTGTCCTTCGGCGGCGGCCAGGTCGACATCACCTCGGGCAAGTTCGTGTTCTCCTGCACCGAAGCCTACATGATCGAGGATGGCCGCCTGGGCCCCGCCATCAAGGGCGCCACCCTGATCGGTGCCGGCTCGGAAGCGCTGAAGAAGATCACCATGATCGGCAACGACATGAAACTCGACCGCGGCATCGGCACCTGCGGCAAGGCCGGCCAGGGCGTGCCGGTCGGCGTTGGTCAGCCGACCCTGAAGCTCGAGGGCCTGACGGTTGGCGGCACGCAGGCCGCGGCGTAAAATCGGTTTTCTTTGGTACGGGCCGGTGCGACAGCGCCGGCCCTTTGCCTTTCAGCAGTATTCGCTGGTCAGCGGCAGTTTGGCCCAGCCATAGGCGACCTGGTTCAGGCGATAGCCCGGCCGCGCCTCGACCCGCTCGCCGCGCGCCTCGTTCACCCGCTTGCCGCCCAGCGTCGCATAGAACTGCCGGGCCGCCAGGTTTTCGCGCAGCACCCATAATGTCGCGGTGCCGTGGCCTTCCTCGGCCAGGCGGGCCGACATCGCCCGCATCAGCCGCCGGCCGAAACCACGCCGCTGCGCCTGGCGCAGGACATAAAGGGCATAGAATTCCCCGTCATGCGGCATGCCCGCGACCCGCTGGGGGCCGCAGGCGCCGAAGCCGACGATGCGGCCGCCGTCATCTTCGGCGACCAGGACGGTTTCCAGGCTGGGATGACGCTGCAGGCGCTCGGTCCATTCGACCGCACGGCGTTCCGGCGACAGGCTTTTCAGGACGGTATCGGGCACCAGCCCACGGTAATTTTCGCGCCAGGCGGCCACATGGACATCGGCTATGGCGCCGGCATCCGTCACCGCCGCTTGCCTGATCCGACCATCGTGCAGGACCACCCGGTTCTTGACCATGCCTCACCTTACCACGGACTTACACTTAGAGTTAGGGGAGGAGCCGCCAAAAGAAAGAGCGGGGGCGGTTTTCACCGCCCCCGCAGGTCGTCCCGTCGCAGTCCGTCATGACCGGTCCCTTGGGGGGAGGAGGCGAAACGTCCTTACGTGGTGGCGCTCGGGACGTCTGACCGGTCAAATCGGCCCGCTATCGGGCGAGTGGTATCGTGCAAACGCGGGAATCGGGGGGAGGTTCCCGCGTCGACACGTCTTTATTCAAAAAAATGCGGCGATCGTCGCTTGGCCCGTCGGATCCACGCATGCACCGGGGACGGAGGATCGGCGGACGCCGTTCCCGGAACGCAAACCCAACGTCTGATTTCACCGCATCAAAGGCGGCGATCGCCAGTCCGACGGCCCAGGTGCCTTGATGCGGCGCCGTAGCACACGGCTGTCACCAGGCCGTCGTCTCCCTCCAGAGCGCGTCGATGTCGTCGCGGCCCGCCCAAGGGTGGGAGGTGGCGGGCCGCGCGGACTTCATCACACTCGACGGAGGTGACCTCGATCGTTCAACTTACTTGGCGGTCAGGGCGCCGACCGCGGCACCGCCAGCACCACCGATCAGCGCGCCGCCCACGGCCGAGGACGCACCGCCGGTCAGGGCGCCGATCGCCATGCCGCCGGCGGCACCGATCGCACCGCCCGACAGGGCGCGCTGCTGGGTATTGTTCATGCCGCTGCAGGCGCCCAGGCCCAGCATCGCGGTCATGGCCACGGCAAAGCCGAAGCGGCGGATAACGGTAGTGGTGGTGGTCGTCATGGCTGTCTCTCCTGCCTTTCTTACTGGTTCTGCGTCGGGCTGACCGGGCGCGGCGCGCCCTGGGCCGGGGCATCGTTGTTCGCGGGCTGGCGGCTCGGGTTACCGACGTCATCGCAGGCAGTCACGGCCAGGCCGAACAAAACCATGAGGGCAATACTGAGCTTTCGCATGATCTTCTCCTTGGCTCTGACTTCGGTTCCGCCGAGAACCGCAGCGGCTGGTAATAAACGACTTTGACCTAGTCTTCGGTTCCGCCCGATCCCTCGGTGTGACCCGGCGGCCGTTGAGAAGAACATGGGGCACGCATCTGGATTGAACAAGTTCAAACCAACACTAGCTGTTTCTTGTCACAGTCCTGCCGCGGGGGAACCCTTTCATGTCACAGTCGTGCAGGCGCGTATGGGCACGGGGCGCGGCGCGGGTTGCCTGGACCGCCGGGGAAACCTAGAGTGGGATCAATGATCTACTGGCGGACGGCAACCATATCGGCCTCGATGCGGGCAAGGGCGGCGGTCCTGGGCTGTGCGCTGCTGGCCGCGGGCTGTGCCACGCCCGGCCCTACCCTGCCGGGTACGTCGGCACCCGCGCCCGCGGCGAAATCGCAGGCGACGCCAGCGCCCGCCGCGCGGCCGCCCGCCCCGCGCCAGCGCCCGGCGGCCCCGGCACCCAAGCCCGCCGACACCGGCACCCAGACCGCGGCCCGGCCGCCGGCGGCCACGCCGACGCCGGCGCCCAAGGCCGGCCCCGCCCCGGTCGTCGCCGGGCTGACCCAGGCCCAGCTGGTGCGTCTGTTCGGCCCGCCGCGCGAAGCGCGCGACGCCGCACCGGCCAAGGTGCTGGCCTTCCGGGATGAAACCTGCGCCCTGACCGTCTACCTCTACTACGATACCGGCCGTGCCGACTTCGTCGCCCTGCAATACGAAGTCGACGGCAGCCCCGCCCGCGGCCCCGCCGCCGATGCCTGTCTGATCAACCTGCGCCGTGATGACCCCAACTGAGACGTCCGCCACCATCGTCCTGGTCGATGACGACGCGACCTTCCGCCAGCTTCTGGCCGACAACCTTGCCGACGAAGGGTTCGACGTCGCGGGTTTCCCCGACGGCCACGCGGCCCTGGCCTGGTTCTCGGCCGGCAACCAGGCCGACGTCGTCGTGCTGGACTGGCAGATGGTGCCGCCCGGCCCCGACGTGCTGAAGGCGATGCGCCAGGCCGGCATCGAGGTGCCGGCCCTGTTCCTGACCGGCCATGCCCTGCCCCTGCTGGAGGAAACCGGCCTGGCGCTGGGTGCCGTCGATTTCGTCGACAAGGCCAAAAGTGCGGCGATCATCCTGCACCGCGTGCGCAACGCGATCGCCTATGCCCGCCCGCCGGCCAAGCCCGAAGTGGTGGCCGACGATGCGCACGGCCCCCTGGTGCTCGATCGCGCCAGCGCCACCCTGACCTGGGCCGGCCAGCCGGTCGAACTGACCCTGGGCGAATTCCGCGTCTGCGCCCGGCTGGTCGATGCCTGCGGCCAGAACGTCAGCTATCGCGAGATCTACGACCTGATGCGCGGCGAAGGTTTCGTCGCCGGCCAGGGCGACCAGGGCTATCGCACCAACGTCCGGGCGATGATCAAGCGCATCCGCCAGAAATTCCGCCAGGTCGACGACAGCTTCGAGGCGATCGAGAATTATTCCGGCTTCGGCTATCGCTGGCCGCTGCAGACGCCGGCCGCATGAATTTCACCGCCCAGGCGACGCGTCTGTGGCGGTCGCTGTCGCTGCGGGCGGCGATCCTGGCCGTGTTGCTGATCACCCTGCCGCTGGTCCTGTACGATCTGTTCCGGCTGGCCGACGTCCATCGCCAGGACCTGCTGCGCGCCGCGATCCAGGCGCAAAGCCTGGTGGTCGGCCGCGCCCTGCAGGAACGCCTGGCCGCGACCGGCGACCTGCCCCTGTACCGCCTGTCCGAACTGCTGGCCCGCTATCAGACCGAAGGGACGTCGCTGCGGCTGTTCCTGCGGCCGTCCAGCCCGGCGGGATCCGGGTTCCTGGTGGTCGCCGCCGCCCCGCCGCTGGCGCCGTCCGACATGGAGGCGGCCAAGAACCGGCTGGACCAGGCCGGCGTGCTGGCCTCGCTGCCGTCGAGCTGCCTGTCGGAGGCACCGATCGCCCTGCGGCTGGACCGGTCTGACGGCGCGACCGAGCTGATCTCGGCGATCGTCGCCACCCGGACGCCGCAGGGCTGTTTTGCGCTGGCCATCTCGCGTTCGCTGAATACCGAGGCGGAACATCAGCTGGGGCGGCCCTATTGGCAGACGCCCGAGGTGCGGACGGCCTTCCTGCTGTACCTCGCCTTCGTCGCGCTGGTCGCCGCGATCCTGTTCGACGTGGGCCGCGCCCTGCGCCGCTTCGTGCGGCTGGCCGGTGCCATCGCCGGCCGGCGTGAAACCGGGCGGTTCGCCGCCGCGACCGACGTGCCGGAACTTATTCCCGCCGCCCGCGCCTTCGACAGCATGGTCGATTCGCTGCGCGCCGCCGCCGCCGAACTGCGCGATGCGGCCGAGGAAACCGCCCACGCGCTGAAGGCACCGATCGGGACGCTGCGCCAGGCGGTCGAACCGCTGCGCCGCCGCGTGCCGGTCGACGACGAACGCGGCCATCGTGCCCTGACCGCGGCCGATGGCGCGCTGGACCGGCTGGAGGAGTTGATCCAGACCGCCCGCCGCCTGGACCAGGCCACCGCCGCCCGGCTGGACCCGCGCATCGCCCCGCTGGACCTGGCCGACTGGATCCGGCTGGCTGCCGCCCGCCATGCCGCCACCGCCGCCGGACGCCGCATCCTGATCGAGACCGACGCCCTGCCGTCCTTGAGCGTGCTGGCCGATCGCGAACTGGTGGTCGAGGCGCTGGGCCAGGTGATCGAGAATGCCTTGTCCTTCTCGCCGGAAGGGGCGCGGGTGCGGATCGCCGCCGCCGCATCGGGGGCCAAGGTCACCGTGACGGTGCAGGACCAGGGCCCGGGCGCGCCCGAGGACATGCTGCCCCTGCTGTTCGAACGCCATCTGTCGCACCGTCCCGATGCCGCCCCCGGCCAGCATTACGGCCTGGGCCTGTGGATCGCCAAACGCAATCTCGAAGCCTGCGGCGGAACCATCATGGCGGCCAACCAGCCCAGCGGCGGGCTGGCCGTCAGCCTGACGCTCGCCCGCGCCTGACCGTCACGGGTCCGAACCATCCCTTGCAAGCCGGTTGATAAACTGCTATTGCGACTAAGTCTCATTCGCTAGCTATATTGATGTCGTCGCGCCGTTTCGGGGGGTTGCGGCGGATCGTTGCCATGACGGGGGAAACCGATGGCATCGTTCGACGACATGGCGGCGGCGCGCCCGCGCCGCGTTGTGCCCGTGATTCTGCTTGCCGCCGCAGCCGCGGCCGGCATGCCTGCGGCCGCCTCCGCCCAGGATGCCGACGCGGCCCAGCCGGCGCGGCTGCGTCCGGTGACGGTCGAGGAACAGCGGCCGCCCGACGCCTATCATCTGACCGATCCCGCGCCGACGACCAGGGTCACGCGCGACGAATTCACCCAGGCACCCAACGACAAGGCCAGCGACATCCTGTCGCGCATGCCGGGCGTGGTCGTGGTCGGCCCGCCGGGCGAAAAGAAATCGATCTCGCTGCGCGGCATGTCGCCCGACTTCACCCGCATCGAAATCGACGGCGTGCAACTGTCGTCGGGCGGCCAGGGCCGCGCGTTCGAACTGATGAACATGTCGTCCCTGATGGTCGACACGGTGACGATCCAGCGCAACCCGACGGCCGAGGCCGAGGGCGACGGCATCGCCGGCCGCGTCTCGATCCGTACGCGCGCCCTGCCCGAACGGTCCTTCGTCGAGGGGTTCGGCGCGTTGGGCGACACCGACCGGATGGGCACGAACAACCGCCAGGCCGGTTTCAGTTTCGGCCATCGCTTCAACGAAGGGTTCGGCGTGCTGGGTGCCCTGAGTTATGACGACCGCACGATCACCAAGATCAAGCGCTACAGCGAGCGCACCTTCAGCGGCGGGCCGGGCGGACAGGGTTTCCTGCGCGACGAGGACGAACCGAAGAATTTCATCAATACCGACGCGATGCTGAATTTCGGCTATCGGTATGCGGCCGGCCAGCTCACCGTCAAGCCGATCCTGCTGCGCGAACAGACCGCGCTGGACAAGACCCGCAACCAGTTCCGCCGCGTCACCGGCCAGGCGGTCGACCGCACGAATACCGTCGGCCGCGAAAAGACCGAGCTGTACGGCGTGTCGGCCGCCCATGACCATGAATTCGGCGGCGGGCTGTACAGCGGGCTGGAAGCCGCGTTCTCCAGGAATAATTTCTATACCGACAACGGCGACCAGACCTACAGCCCGCAAGGGGCCGCGACCGGCGGCAGCGCCGAGAATTCGCGCATCCGCGACACGCTGGGCCAGCTGTCGGCCAAGCTGGGCCGGCGCTTCGTCTGGGGCATCGACCAGGACCTGCGCGGCGGCGTGATGTGGCGCGGCCAGCGCCGCAATTCGGACGGCGATGTCTATGCCGTGTCGGCAACCGGCGTGCGCAGCCAGGGCGCCAACGAACTGCTGCGGTCGCGTGAATCCGATTATCGCGTGACCGAAAACTACTACGCCGCCTTCCTGCTGAACGAGATGCGGCCGACGCCGCGGCTGACCCTGACGCCGGGCCTGCGGCTCGAACATGTCGCCGACGATCTCTACAGCGGCACCGGCACGTCGAGCAGCCCGAGCTTCACCGACCTGCTGCCCTCGCTGCCGGTCTTGTACAAGCTGACCCAGAACGTGGCGCTGCACGCGGCCGTCGCCCGCCAGGTCAACCGCCCGCGCTTCGACGAGATGGCGCCCGGCATCACCCGCCGCGGTCCCCGCTCCTATGCCGGCGACCCGTCGCTGAACCCGGCGCGGGCCTGGGCCTTCGATGCCGGCGTCGACTATGTGGGCGACGACCTGTCGCTGGGCGCCAACGCGTTCTATCGCAACGTCCGGGACATCATCGAGGCGCGCGAGCTGACCGCCAACAGCTATCGCTTCGCCAATGTCGGCAACGGCTTCGCCCGCGGGATCGAGTTGGAACAGCGGCTGGGCTTCGGCTGGCTGGGGGGCGACATGCTGAACCCGCTGACCCTGACGGCGAACCAGACGTTCATCGACGCCCAGGTGAACGATCCGCTGACCGGCTGGCGCCGCTTTGCCGACCAGCCACGCTTCGTCGCCAACGCGATGCTGGCCTGGAACAATGCGGTGACCGGCACGGTGCTGTCGGTCAGCGGCAACTACACGGGCGACCGGGCGACCGTATCCTATGACGGCAGCGGCGGCGTCCGGCGCAAGACCCGCGACGCGGAACTGTTCGTCGACCTCTACGCCGAACAGCGGCTGGTGCCCGGGCTGTCGGTCTTTGCCAAGGCCGAGAACCTGTTCGGTACCGACCGCTCGGAAATCGAGTATCTGGCGGGGCGGCTGGATCGCGTCGCCTCGATCGCCAGCGGGCGGCAGTATTACGTCGGCCTGAACCTGCGCTGGTGAGGACGGCGCAAATCTTCTCTTGCGAATCGATCTCAATCGTGGTGGATTACCGGCGGGGATGCAGTCCGCAACCCTGAACTTCCCAAGGAAGGCCGTACTCCTCGGCACCGACTGGCACGAGACGTAGATCCGATCACGGATCGCGATACGTGCAGGCCATATCTCGTCCGCCGGTCATCATGCCGGCGGGCGGACCACGCCCCTCGTGCGAGGGCGCGTGCCGAGCGGTTATCGCAATGCAGACATCGTTGAAGGACCTTTCCCGCCTCGAGGTGAAATCCACCCTCGATCGCGGCGACATCATCTGGCTCGGCACCGCCGAAGGCCTCTACCGCTATGATCCCGACGACGCGGCCGCGACCGCCCTGCCCGATTGGGGCACCCGGGAGATCCGCGCGCTGGGCCCCGCGCCCGGCGGCGGGTTCCTGGCCATCACCGACGGGGACGGCGGCGAAATCGTCAATCGCTGCGACGCGGCCGGCACCCTGGTCGCCAGCCTGCCCGCCCCCGCCGGCGAGAAGGTCAAGACAGTGCTGGGCGATACGGCCGTCTGGGCCGGCACCAAGAACGGCGTCTACCGCCATGACGGCCAGGGCTGGCGCCACGTGCTGGCCGGCGATGGCGGCCCCTGCGAAGTGTTGCGCCTGTGGCAGCGCGACGGCCGCATTCTCGCCTCGATCAAGAAATTCGGGCCTGATGTCATGCCGGCCCTGGCCGTCAGCGCCAACGGCGGCGCGACCTGGACGATCGAGGGGCGCCGGGATTACCAGGACAATATTCTGGCCGCCGACGGCCAGGGCCTGCAGATCACCCGCTGGCGCGGTGCCCACCGCAACGGCGGCAAGGTCGAATACAAGAAGCACCCGCTGACCGCCGGCATCATCCTGGCGGACGGCGGCACCGCGGTGCTGGACGGCGAGAAGCTCGAGATCGAGCGGCCGGGCCGCGCCCGCCTGGCCGCCCATCACCCGCTGATGGCCGAGGCCGAACATGTCCACCCCGTGCCGGGCGGCGCCCTGTTCGCCGGCCAGCAGGGTGCCTGGCGGCTGGACATCGCCAGCATGACGCTGACCGACCTGCTGGCCGTGCCGGCCGCCGACCTGCCGCGCGGCAAGACCAAGCGGTTGTTCCGCCTGGATGACGGCGTTCTGTTCACCACCACGACCTTCGGCAGCTTCCGGTCGACCGACGGCGGCGCCAGCTGGGCTGCGGTCGACGGCGAATGGTCGGTCATGGACGCCGAACGCATGGCACGCGACCCGTCGGGCCGCTATTGGCTGTGCTGCCAGCGCGCGCTGTTCTTCAGCGACGACAACGCCCTGACCTGGACCTATCAGAAGCTGAAGTTCGACGCCCATCACTACTGCGAACTGCGCGGCATCGCGCTGGCCGGCGAACGGGTCTGCCTGGCCACCAAGACCGGGCTGTTCGTGGCCGAAGCCGGCAATGCAGAACGCATCGCTTTCGTCGCCGCCTTCGGCAAGCAGCCGATCGAGGCGCTGGCCTGGGATGCCGCCCGGAGCAGGCTGGCGGTCGGCACCGGATCGGGCCGGGTGGCCTGGTATGACCCGGAAAGTGGCGCTGTCACGCCGATCGCCGATCTGCCGGTCCATGAATCGGACCTGATCGTCGACGGTCCCGACCTGCTGTTGGCGACCGACGACCGGCTGCACCGCATCGGGGCCGACGGCACCGTCCGCGACCAGACGCCCGACGGCGCGGTCGGCGCCCTGCATCTGTCCGAGGACGGCGACGTGCTGATCGCCTGGGACCGCAAGTCGGCCTGGCGGCGCGGCGGCACCACCTGGCACCGGCTGAATGGCTGGCCCGCGGGCCTGCGCCATGTCGCCATCGATGCCGCACGCGGCGCCGCCTATACCACCGACCGCCGCGTCGTCACCCGCATCGGGCTGTGAGGGATCACGTCATGGAAAACAGTCTGAAATCCGCCGTCCGCCCCGAGGTCAAGGCCGTGCTGGTCCAGCCCGACGGCGTGCTGATCGGCACCCATCAGGGCCTTTACCGCCTGGCGGCCGGCAGCAGCCAGCCTGTCCGGCTGGGCAATGCCACCGCGATCAAGGCCCTGGGGCCGTGGCGCGATGGCGGCTTCATCGTGGTGGGCGAAGATGACGGCGGCCGCTTCATCCGCCTGTGCGGGGCCGACGGCACCGCCGCCGAAACCCTGCCGCCCCTGCCCGGCCGCGACGAAGCCAAGTCGGCCAGCGCCGACGGCGCCGTGCTGGCCGGCGGCAAGCAGGGTGTCTATCGCCATGGTGGCGATGGCTGGCAGCGCGTGCTGGGCGACCGGCGCTGCGAGGTCATCGGCCTGCGGCAGCGGGACGGCCGCGTCGCCGCCCTGATCAAGAAACAGGGCATCGCCGAACTGCCGGCACTGGGCCTGTCCGACGATGACGGCGCGACCTGGTCGCTGACGCCCCGGCCCGAATACCACGACCTGGTCCAGGGATGGGACGACGGCACGCTGGTCACGCGCTGGTACGGTGAACAGGCCGACCGGCCGGGCACAAGGCCGCTGAAGGAACCGGTGACCGCCGCCACCATCGCCGCCGGCGTGATCGCGATGGTGTCGGGCCCCAAGCTGAAGCTGGTCTTTCCCGGCCGGCCGCGGGTCGAGTTCAAGCACCCGGCCTTCGCCGAGGCCGAGATCCTGGCCCTGCTGGGCGGCCATGCCCTGGTGGCGGGCGTCCAGGGCGCGCTGCTGGTCGATCTGGGCGACGGCACGATCACCGACCTGTTCGCCGGCATCGCGACGGCGCCGGCCGCCGCCAAGATCAAGAAGCTGTTCGCGCTGGATGGCGGCCGCCTGCTGGCCACCGCGACCTTCGGCACCTTCGTCACGGCAGACGGCGCCGACGATTGGCAGCCGGCGGCGACGGACTGGGCCGTCATGGATGCCGAGGCCGCCGGCCGCCTGGCCGACGGCAGCTGGTATCTGGCCTGCCAGCGCGGGCTGTTCGTGTCCTACGACAACGGCCTGGGCTGGAAACACGTCAAGCTGACCACCCGGCCGCATCATTTCTGCGAAATGACCGGCCTGGCCGTGGTCGGCAACCGCCTGGCCCTAGGCACCAAGGCCGGGCTGTTCATCGCCCATGACCACCCCAAGGACCAGCGCTGGGTGGCGGCACTGGGCCGCAGCGCGGTGACCGGCCTGGCGACCGTCGGCGACCGGCTGCTGGTCGGCCAGGCCGGCGGCCTGTCCTGGTACGACCCGGCGACGGGCGCGGTGACGGCGGTCGACGTCGCCGGCCCCGACCTGAAGCCGTTGGGCGGTATCGACGGCGCGGCCTTCGCGGTCGGCAAGCGGGGCCTGTTCCGGCTGGATGCCGCCGGCGCGGTGCCGGTCGCGCCCGCCGACGGCCAGGGCGACTTCCAGGCGACCATCGCCGCAGGCCGGCTGCTGCTGTGGCGCGGCCGCGATGCCTGGATCGGCATGGGTGACGGGAACTGGACCATGCTGGCGGGCTGGCCCGCCGGCATCAAGAACGGGACGGTGCTGGCCGACGGCGGCGTGATCGCCACCGACCGCGCCGCCATCTACCGCTTGTCGGCCGCCTGAGACACGGCCGGCATCGCGCGCGCGGTCGCCGGGGAGTCCCGAACCCCCGGCGACCGCCGCGCAATCTTGGATCAGATCGCCCATGACCAGCAAGGATTCAGGCCTGACCTTTGCCCCGCCGGCGCCGTCGATCGGCGCC
>Ga0206117_100889_pt1 | contig 20868 bp, 14 predicted proteins | sample 3A5Ametagenome_FD_177997 | JGI IMG/M metagenome (GOLD analysis project Ga0206117, IMG submission 177997) | Enriched microbial communities from leaf-cutter ant dump, University of Wisconsin, Madison, United States - 3A5A | ecosystem: Environmental > Terrestrial > Nest > Insects nest > Nest dump... | reverse complement strand
TGCTGGTCTCGGCCCAGACCGGGTCGGGCAAGACGGTCGCCTTCGGCCTGGCCTTTGCCGAAACCCTGCTGGGCGATGCCGAACGTTTCGGCCCGGCGGCCGAGCCGCGCGCCCTGGTCGTGGCGCCGACCCGCGAACTAGCGCTGCAGGTGCACGGCGAACTGACCTGGCTGTATGCCGAGACCGGTGCCCGCATCGTGTCCTGCGTCGGCGGCATGGATGCGCGGCGCGAACAGCGCGCGCTGGCGGATGGTTGCCATATCGTCGTCGGTACCCCGGGCCGCCTGCGCGACCATCTGGAACGCGGCCAGCTCGATATCTCGGCCCTGGCCGTCGTCGTGCTGGACGAGGCCGACGAGATGCTCGACCTCGGCTTTCGCGAAGATCTCGAATTCCTGCTGGACGCGACGCCGACCGAACGCCGCACCCTGCTGTTCTCGGCCACCATCGCGCGCGACATCGCCAACCTGGCCCGTCGCTATCAGCGCGACGCGCTGCGCATCGACACGCTGGTCCGCAACGAACCGCATGGCGACATCGAATACCGCGCGGTGCGGGTGGCGCCCAACGACGTCGAGCACGGCGTCGTCAACCTGCTGCGGTATTTCGAAGTGCGCGCCGCCCTGGTGTTCTGCGCCACGCGCGAAGCGGTCCGGCACCTGCACGCCAGCCTGATGGAGCGCGGCTTCGCCGCGGTCGCCCTGTCGGGCGAGATGAGCCAGAACGAACGCAGCCACGCCCTGCAGGCGCTGCGCGACGGCCGGGCGCGGGTCTGCATCGCCACCGACGTCGCCGCCCGCGGCCTTGATCTGCCCGACCTGGCGCTGGTGATCCACGCCGACCTGCCCAACAACCGCGCCACCCTGCTGCATCGGTCGGGCCGTACCGGCCGTGCCGGGCGCAAGGGCATCTCGGCCCTGCTGGTGCCCTATACCCGCCGCCGCAAGGCCGAGCAGCTGATCGCGGCCGCCGGCGTCGAGGCCCAATGGGGCCGGCCGCCCACGGCCGACGAGATCCGCGCCCGCGACCAGGAACGCCTGCTGGAAGACCCGCTGCTGACCGAGCCGGCGACGGCCGAGGACCTGGCGCTGGGCCGCGCCCTGCTGGGCGGCCGGTCGGCCGAGGAAATCGCCGCCGCCCTGATCCGCCTGCACCGCGCCCGCCTGCCGGCGCCGGAAGACCTGATCGACGAACCGCAGGCCCGCCCGTCGTTCCGCGACCGCGAGCGCGGCCGCGATGGTGATCGCGACCAGCGTGCGCCGCGCGAACGTTATGATTCCAGGCCCGAAGGCGAGATGACCTGGTTCCGCATGCCGGTCGGCCGCCAGGCCAATGCCGATCCGAAATGGCTGATCCCGCTGATCTGCCGGCTGGGTCATGTGACGAAGAAGGAAATCGGCGCCATCCGCGTCTTCGATCGCGAAACCAAGTTCGAGATCGTGCGCGACGTGGCCGAGCGGTTTACCGCGGCCGTCCGCCAGGCCCCGCCGGGCGAAATCCGCATCGACACCGCGGCAGCACCGGGCGAGCGGCGCGAATTCCGCGATCAGCGGCCCCAGCCGTCCGATCGCCCGGCCCATGACCGCGCGCCCGCCGGCGACCGCCCCGGTCCGAAGAAGCCTTACAGGAAAGAATTCCGCAAGCCCGAGGGCGGCAACAAGCCCGTCTTCAAGAAGAAGCCGGCGCGGGGCTGACATAGCCCAGCCGGCCCGACAGCGCCCCGGCGCAGTCGGCCACGGCCGCGGCGATCGGGCCGTCCCAGGCGGTATCGAAACTGGCCGCCGGCCCCAGCGCGGTCAGCGCCAGCACGATCCGGCCGAACTGGTCGAAGACCGGCGCGCTGAACGCATTGATGCCGGGGATCGGCTGGCCCTGCGCGCGGGCCATGCCGCGCCTCCGAATCTCAGCCATGTCATCTGCTGCCGGCGGCGGCCCCGCCGGACAGTGGTGCCGCTCGGGCGGCAGGTAGGCGGCGAACAGCCGGCCGGTCGCGGTATCGGCCAGCGCCATCACGCTGCCGACCCGCAGATTGGCGTGGATCGGGTGGCGCGATTCTTCCAGCCGCACGATCGCCGGCCCCATGTTGCCCCAGACCGCGACGGCCACTGCGTGCCCGATCCGATCGCTGAGCGCCGCGATCGCCGGTGTCGCCAGCCGCAGCGGATCCAGATGGCGCAATGACGCCAGGCCCAGTTGCAGCGCCAGCGGCCCCAGGCCGTAGCGGCCCGTGGCCGCATCCTGCTCGATCAGCCCCAGTTTGCCGAAACTGACCAGATAGGGATGGGCCTTGGCCGCCGGCATGTCGGCGGCACGGGCCAGATCGCGCAGCATCATCGGCGCGCCGTCGCGGGCCAGGGCCTGCAGCAGCGCCCCGCCCACCTCGATCGACTGGATGCCGCGCCGGTCCCGTTCCATCGCCAGATTTCGTCATTATCGAGTCGATTGCGCAATAACTAAAATCTGTTACAGTCGTAACTAATAGGGAGCCAGGAAACGGGGTAAGGACCGCCGCCATGAGCAAGCAGTTCGCCAGCCACGCCGATGTCGCGGAAAAGACGGTCTCGTTCGACCGCCTGTCGGAAAACGCCTATGCCTATACGGCCGAGGGCGATCCCAATACCGGCATCATCATCGGTGACGACGCGGTCATGGTGATCGACACCCAGGCGACGCCGGTGATGGCCCAGGACGTCATCCGCCGCATCCGCGAGGTGACGGACAAGCCGATCCGCTATGTGCTGCTGTCGCATTACCACGCCGTCCGCGTGCTGGGCGCCACGGCCTATGGCCCCGAGCATGTCTTCGCCAGCGACGATACGCGCGACCTGATCGTCGAGCGCGGCGAGGCCGACATGAAAAGCGAGATCGAGCGTTTTCCCCGGCTGTTCCGCGCGGTGGAATCGGTGCCCGGCCTGACCTGGCCCTCGATCACCTTCAAGGGCGAGATGACCTTGTGGCTGGGCAAGCTGGAAGTGAAGCTGCTGCAGCTCGGCCGCGGCCACACCAAGGGCGACACGGTCGCCTGGCTGCCGCAGCAGAAGATCCTGTTCTCGGGCGATCTGGTCGAATACGGCGCGACGCCCTATTGCGGCGATGCCTATTTCACCGACTGGCCGGCGACGCTGGACCGCATCGCGGCGCTGCAGCCGGAAAAGCTGGTGCCGGGCCGCGGCAAGTCGCTGACCACACCCGACGAGGTCCAGGCCGGTCTGTCGGGTACGCGCGATTTCATCGCCGATCTCTACGCCTCGGTCCAGGAAGGGGCGCGCGCCGGCCACGACCTGCGCGCCGTCTATCGCGCGACCTATGACCGGCTGAAGCCGAAATACGGCCATTGGGTGATCTTCGACCACTGCATGCCGTTCGATGTCAGCCGCGCCTATGACGAGGCGACCGGGCATCGCGACCCGCGCATCTGGACCGCGCAGCGCGACAAGGACATGTGGCTGGCCCTGGAAGGCTGAGGCACGCGCCATGGCCGACGTCGACTATCAGGCCCTGGTGCTGCCCTATCGGCGCAGCGCCGATCAGGACAGCACGGAGCCGGCCCGTCATCGGGTGGTCGTGGTGGGCGCGGGGCCGATCGGCCTGACCATGGCGATCGACCTGGCCCAGCGCGGCATCGCGGTGCTGGTGCTGGACGACGACGACCGCCTGTCGAACGGGTCGCGCGCCATCTGCTTTTCCAAGCGCGCGTTGGAAATCTGGGACCGGCTGGGCTGCGGCAGGCGCATGGTCGACAAGGGCGTGCGCTGGAACACCGGCCGCGTCTTCTTCGGCGAGGCCGAGGTCTACAACTTCGACCTGCTGCCGGAAACCGGCCACGGCCTGCCTGCCTTCATCAACCTGCAGCAGTACTACTGCGAGGGCTACCTGCTGGAGCGCGCGGAAGATTTTCCCGGCATCGAGATCCGCTGGCGCAACAAGGTCACCGGCATCGATGCGCGGCCCGACGGGGCGCGGCTGACCGTCGACACGCCCGACGGCCCGTATGATGTCGAGGCCGACTGGGTCATCGCCGCCGACGGCTCGCGCAGTCCCCTGCGGGCGATGATGGGGCTGGAAGCCAAGGGGCGGGTCTTCAAGGATCGTTTCCTGATCGCCGACGTCAGGATGACCGCCGATTTCCCCAGCGAGCGCTGGTTCTGGTTCGACCCGCCGTTCCACCCCAACCAGTCGGTGCTGCTGCATCGCCAGCCCGACAATGTCTGGCGCATCGATTTCCAGCTGGGCTGGGATGCCGACCCGGTCGCCGAACGCCAGCCCGAGCGCGTACTGCCGCGGGTCCGCGCCCTGCTGGGGCCCGAGGCGCAGTTCGAGCTGGAATGGTGCAGCGTCTATACCTTTGCCTGCCAGCGGATGGAGCGGTTCCGCCATGGCCGCGTGCTGTTCGCCGGCGATGCCGCCCACGGCGTGTCGCCGTTCGGCGCGCGCGGCGCCAATTCCGGGGTCCAGGATACCGACAACCTCGCCTGGAAACTGGCGCTGGTGCTGGGTGGGCGCGCGCCCGAAGGACTGATCGACAGCTATGGCATCGAACGCGAATATGCCGCCGACGAAAACATCCTGAATTCGACGCGGGCGACCGATTTCATCACGCCCAAGACCGGGGTCAGCCGCGTCTTCCGCGATGCGGTGCTGGACCTGGCGCGCGATTGTCCCTTCGCCCGCCGGCTGGTCAATTCCGGGCGGTTGTCGGTGCCGGCCACCCTGCATGGCTCGCCGCTGAACACGCCCGATATCGATGATTTCGCCGGGCTGATGGTGCCGGGCGCGGTCTGCGCCGATGCGCCGGTGTTGCGCGACGGCCAGCCCGGCTGGTTCCTGCAAGGGCTGGGCGACGATTTCACGCTGCTGTGCTTCGACCACGGCCCGGCCGATGCGCTGGTGGTCGGCCGCGACCTGATCGATGCCGAAGGCTTGCTGGCCCGGCGTTACGACGCACGGCCCGGCACCTGCTATCTGCTGCGCCCCGACCAGCATGTCGCGGCGCGCTGGCGCCGCCACGATCCGGACCTGGTCCGGGCCGCCCTGGCCCGTGCGACGGGACATCCCTGATGATGCTGAACACCGAACCCAACATCGCCGCGCCCGACGATTTCTACGAGGCGCTGATCGATCTGCATCGCGACCTGACACCCGAACAGAGCGCCGCGGTCAACGCGCGCCTGATCCTGCTGCTGGCCAACCATATCGGCGATGCCGAGGTGCTGGCCCAGGCGATGGCGCGGGCGAAGTCAGGAATTTAGTCAGTTCGCCATCGTGATCCTGGACTTGATCCGGGGTGACGATGGCGCGCTCAGGACGCCCCGCCCAGCGACAGGCGGATGGCCTTTTCCAGATCCGCTTTCCGCTTTTCCAGGTCGCGCAGCTTCTGTTCCTTGGCGGCGACGTCGGCGGCCTTGGTCGGGTCGTCGCGGTCGGCCTGCAATTGCAGGTTCAGGCTGGACAGTTCGCGGTTGATCGCATCCGATTCCCGCTTCAGCTTGTCGTAATTGGCCGCGCTCAGCTTCTTCTGGTTCAGCGCCGCGGTCAGGGCGGTGTTGGTCTTGGCCAGGTCGTCGCGGGCGCTGGCGATGCGCTTCTCGTTGCGCTCGATATCGCGGTTGGTGGCCAGCAGCTGGTCCTGCAGGTTCTGGTTCTGCTGCTTGGCGGCGTCGTAGTTCGACTGCGCGGCGGCCACCCGGTTCTGCGGCCCGCCCGACATCATGTCGGCCTTGGCATCCAGATAGCTGTTGCAGCCGCCAAGGGCCAGGCTCAGGCCGACAACTGCGATTACCTTAGCCGACACGGGTCACCTCCAGCGCTGAATTCAGGTTGCTGACGCTCTGCTCCATCTTGGCGACCTCGGCTTCCAGCTGGGCGATCTGGGCATCCATCTGCGTGGTGTTGGTGCCCTGCGCTTTCATCCGCTTGGATGCGTCGCGGTAATTGGCCAGCTTCTTGTTGCCGTTGTTGACCAGGGTCTGCAACAGGGCGCGGTTCTCCTCGATCTTCACGCGCTCTGCGTTGGCCTGATCGACCGTCATCTTCTTGGACGCGACATCCTGCTTGATCTGTTCAAGCTGCGCCTTGGAATCGGCCAGCACCTGGTTGGCGGTGTCGACCTGGCGCTGCAGGGTCTGGTTGTCCTTGCGCACGTCGTCGGCCATCGCATTCAGCATGCGGACCTTGTTGTTCGCATTCTCCTGCGCCTTGGCAGTCATATAGCCGTCGACGCCGCCCAGGATGCCGCCCGCCGCCGCGCCGATCAACGCCCCGGTCAGCACGGAATTGCGGTTGTTGCCGCTGGCCGAACCGGCCAGCGCGCCCAACAGGCCGCCGATGATCAGGCCGGTCACCACGCCGCCGGCGACGGTTTCGTTGAACTTGGCGGCCTCGTCGCGCAATTGTGCCTCGGCCGGGGTCAGGTTCTGCGTCACCTGGCCGCCGGTCGCGGCCATGCCGGCATCGCGTGTGCCGGTCGAGGTGGTCTGGCAGGCGGCCAGGGCCAGCGACGAGGCGACCACCATGGCCGTGGCGGTGCGACGAAACGATCTTGCCGTCATGGCTGTCATCCCCAACCTCCTAACCAACTTGTCAGCGAATCTCTTTCAGGACGGTGTCGCGGTCAAGAGCGCGGCCGTTGCGCACCTGTTCCACCCGCTTGACCAAGGGATCTACCTGGCGCGCCAGCACCTCGACCTTGCGGGCTTCCAGGTCGCGTTTCAGCACCTCGGCCTGGCCGCCGACGACGCTGGCGGGATAGTCGGCTGCGATCGCCAGTACGACATCGACGTAATAGCTGAGATTGTCGTCCAGGGCCCGGCGGTTCTGGGCAACGCGGTCCTCGACCTGCTTGCGCGTCTCGGCCGAGGCGGCCGAGCCCAGCGCGGCCAGCGCCGCTTCCTGGGCGGCGATCACCCGCTTGTCGGCCGACAGCTTGTCGGCGACATAGGCGCCGACCCGCAGGGCGTTGACCGCGGCGCGGTCGCGCTGTTCGTTGCGGGTCTGGATCGAGGTCTTGATCACGGTCGACAAGGCCGCGATGCGTTTTTTCATCGCGGGATCGTCGACCGACTGGGCCAGCGCCTCGGCCTCCTTGACCGGATCGTCCTGGGGGGCGGCGCCTGATGTCGGCAGCGCGGCCCAGTCGTTGCGGATCTGGGTCAGGCGGGCGGGGCTGGGCAGGCTGGGCGAGACCAGCGCCAGGCGGAACCCGGTCGTGTTCGAGCGCCGCTCGCCCTTCTTGTCGACGGGGGCGAATTCCTGGCGCGCCGCACTGCGGATATCGGCCGGCGGGGTGCGGTAATCGCCGCCCTTCACCGTCTGGCCGCCGGCCTGGCCGTGCAATCGCGACAGCTTGTTCAGCCGGAACGGGTCCAGGACGAATTCGCCGGCATTGCCCAGCATGTCGTGCAGCCCCAGCGGATTGGGTTTCAAGAGGCCGATGGCGTTCAATTCGTTGTTGGCGGAATCCGTGCCCTGGTACCAGACGTAACGGGCCATGCCGTCGGGCATGGGGAAGGCCTGGTCGACAAAGACGGAATCGGGCACGGCCGCGCCGCCGCGGGCGGCATATTCCCATTCGGCCTCGGTCGGCAGGCGCAGGAAGGCCGGCGCGCCATCCTCGACCGGCAGGTCCTTGGCCGCGTTGGCGACCAGCCAGCTGGAATAACGGGCGGCAAACCCCACGGCCTCGGCCCAGGTGACCGACACCGCGGGCAGGCGGCCCTCCTCGTCGGGTTTGGCGCAAGGTTCGGCAAAGGCACCGAACTGGCTCTTGGTCACCTCGTACTTGCCCAGCCAGTAGTAACGCACGCCCCGGGCCTTGGCGTCGGTGAACCCCCCGGCGACATAGTCGGTGCGGGTGTTTTCCGCGTACGCGACCTTGTCGTCGGTCCCGCCCAGCAGCACGCGCCGGTCGCCCAGCGCGCCATCGGCCGGCAGGTCGATGCGGCGGAACGTCATCGCCCCGCCGCAGGGCATCGGCAGCACCAGGTCGCCATCGGCCTTCTGCGGATTGTAGAGCCGTTCGGGCCAGCGATCCTGGGCAAGGGCCGGCAGCGCCGCCAGCGCGATCGTCATCCCGGCGAAAGCCGGGATCCAGGCTTTTGCCGGGATGACGGTCGATGGGGTATCAGACATCGCGCAACTCCTCGGCGGGGTCGATCCGGGCGGCGACCAGGCCGGCGGCCAGGCCCGGCAGGCAGGCCGTGGCCAATGTTATCACCACGATGGCGGCAAGATTTTGACCGGACAGCCGGCAGGCCGCTTCGCCGGCCCCCAGGCTCGGTCCCAGCAGGTCGTTGATTGCCGCGGCGGCACCGGCATAAAGGCCCAGGGCGATGACGATGCCCATCCCCGCCACGACCAGGGCCTGGCCGATCGGCAGGGCGGCCAGCCAGGCCGGGCCGTAGCCGCAAAGTTTCAGGATCGCCAGGTCCCGCCGCTTGCGCCGCAACGCGGCGAACTGCCCGGCCGCCAGCGACACCAGCAGGCCGATCGACGCCACGGCGACGATGATGCCGAGGATGGCGCGCAGCGACCGGTCGAGGTTCAGGGTCGAGGCGATCTCGGCCTCGCGCGTCGCCACCGTCACCCCGGCCGCGCGCAGGTCGGCGGCCAGCGGCGCCACATCGCGGATCGACCGGGCGTAGAGGCGGAACAGGGGATAGGTCTCGGCCGCAGGCGCCGGGCCGTCGCCGTCCCAGCCCATGTCGGGCACGGCATGGCCGTCGCGATAGGCCTGGACCGCGTTCAGCAGCGGCAGGGACACATAGGCCGAGATGCCGGGGCTGCGCTCGACCGGCACGACCGCGCGCAAGCGCAGGGGAAAGGCCACCGGCTCGACGCGGCCGCCGCGGCTGCGTTCGACTGCCGCGGTGATCCGGTCGCCAGGCTTGACGTTCAGGCGCCGGGCCGCCTCGGCACTCAGCGATACCTCGCCCATGCCCTCGGCCAGGATGCCTCCGGCGGCGATCGGGTCATCAGGCGCGGTCGGCAGCCACGCCACCCGCAAGGTCGCGCTGTCGGTCCCCAAGTCGACCTGGCCGGCGATGGCGCGGGTCGAGGGCAGCAGGAAGGCGACATCGGGCCGCGCCGACCAGGTGGCGAACCATGCCGCGTCGAACCGGTTGGCCCCGGTCACCTCGGGCAGGATCAGCCGCATCGCCGGATCGGCATCCATGCGCGCGATCAGCGTGCCGATGACCCCGGTGCGCAGCCCCAGCAGCACCATCAGCGGCACCAGCACGGCGGCCAGCGCCAGGGCCTGGCAGAAGACCGCGACGCGGTCGTGGCGCAGGTCGCCGGCCAGCAGGCGCAACAGCTGGCTCATGCCGTGCCGTCCCAATCGATGGTGGTGGCACCGTCGCCGGTCCGGGCGCGGATCAGGCTGAGCCCCGAGGCCTCGGCCAGCGGCGCGTCATGGGTGACGACCAGCAGCGTCGTGCCCTGCCGGGCGGCCAGGCCGTTCAGCAGCGCCATCGTCTCGGCCGCCCGCGCGGGGTCGAGGGCGGCGGTCGGTTCGTCCGCCAGCACCAGCGGCGGCTCATGGGCCAGGGCCCGGGCGACGGCGACACGCTGGCGTTCGCCGATCGACAATTGGCCCGGCCGGCGGTCCAGCAGCGCATCCAGCCCCAGCACATGGGCGATGTCGCGCCCCGGCCCCCAGCCGTCCAGCCCCAGCAGGCGGCGGCCCAGCCTGATGTTTTCGGCCACCGACAGAAACGGCAGCAGCCCGCCGGTCTGCAGCACGTAACCCACCGACCGGCCGCGCCAGCCGATCAGCCCGCCCGGCCCCGCCTGCCACAGCGCTCGCAGGTCGGCGCCGGCGACCTGCAGCCGGTCGGCCGCATCGGGGCGCAGGATCGCGGCCAGCAGGTCCAGGCAGGTGCTCTTGCCGCAGCCCGACGGGCCGATCAGCGCGGCGCGGTCGCCGGCCGCCAGGGCCAGCCGTTCGATCCTGACCGTCAGCCCGCCTCGCTGCTTTTCGACGCCGGCCGCGTCGATGGTCACGGCAGGCTGTCGATCGGCACCGGGAACACCGCGTCGCCCGCGGCCGCCTGCGGCGTCAGCTTGACCCAGCGGTCGACATCGTCGTGGAAACGCTGGTACAGCGCGACCTTGGACTTGATCTCGTCGATGACCGCCTGCTGCTCGCCGACGCCCATACGGGTCCAGCTGTCCTCGTCCAGCGCCATCAGCTTGGACTGATAGGGCAGGCCGTCGAGATATTCGCCCAGCAGCCCGGCCTGTTCCAGGTTGCGGGCCTGGCCCTGGCCGATGCGGGCGGGGTCGCGGCCCATCGCGGCGGCGGCCGAACGCAGCTGGTTGAAGAAATCGCCGGGCTGCAGCTGCGATTTCTCGCCGGCCTCGACGATGCGCTTCAGCGTCGCCTGCAGGTCGGAAAGCTGGTTCTTGGTCAGCAGCACGCGCACGCTGAAGGCGGCGACGTCGGGCTTGCTGAAATCGCGGTCGGCCGCCCAGGCCTCGAACATCGACGGTGCCTTGGTGCCCTGGACCTGACCGAGATAGGCCAGCCGCATGGCCAGGCCGACCGCCTCGGTCGCCTGGGCCAGCTTGGGGTCGGCCGCCGGTGCCTGCGCCGCGGGGGCCGCCGGCGCCCCGGCCTTGCGCACCTGTTCGGCCAACAGGCTGGCCAGTTCGCCGACGCTGCGCTTCAACGCCGCCTCGTCGCCGCCAGGCACCGGGAAATACAGCGCGCCGACGCCGGGCCAGGTGGTCAGGCGTTCGTATTGCGCCTTGGCCGTCGCATGATCGCCGCGCCCTTCTGGCGTCTGCAGATGCAGCACATACAGCGCGACGCGGTTTTCCTGGGCCAGCTGGCGCAGCTGGTCGGTCGACAGTCCGGTCGTCGACAGGGGCGACGACCCCTCGCGCGCGCTGGCATCGGTGATCAGCACGATGAAACGCCCGCCGAACGGATCCCAGTCCAGCGTGCGGATGGCGTGGTCCAGCCCGGCATAGGCATCCTCGGCAAAGGCGCGGGTCGATACCTCGGATGCCTTCACCCCCTCGACCGCCTTGACGAAGGTGTCGCGCGTCGACACCTCGTTCGGGTCGGCGAAGGTCTTGGCCAGGTAATCGATGCCCTTCACCTTGGCCGGATCGTCGCGATAGCCGATCATGCCGAAGCGCACGCGGTCGTTCAGCTTTTCCTTCTCGATGCGGGCCAGCACCTCGGCCACCGCCTCGCGCGTGCGGTCGATATAGGGCTGCATCGAGGACGAGGCATCGATGACGAAGACGACGCCCGAGCGGAACTTGTCCAGCCCCTGGTCGGGGTTGACCCGCTGGCTGACCACCGGCGCGGCGGCCTCGCGCGTGACCGACGCGATCTGCACGGTGCGCACGCGGAAACCAGACGGCAGCATCGCCGTCTTGGCCTCCAGGATCGGCAGCAGATAGAACTGCTTTTGCAGGTCGACGGCGTTTTCCGGTTCGATCGAGATGACCGGGCTGTCGGCCGGCAGCTTGCCGTCGGCCACCGCCTGGCGCAGCGGCGCGGCGGCCTGGCCCGGCTTCTCGGCGTTCAGGACCTGCATCAGGCCGTCGCGGTCCTTGAAGAACAGTACCCGGTCGCGCCCGGCGGGATTGGCGAAGGCCATGACCAGGGTGTGGCGCCAGGGGATGGTCTCGGCCTCGGCGATGAAACCTTGGGTCTTGCCGTCGGATCCGCCGCCGACCTCGACGAAACCATCCTTGCGGCCATAGACGAACATGACCGACATCGGCGGCAGCGCCTTGCCGTCGGTCGCGCCCGGGGCCGACACCAGCTTGGCCTCGGGCCGCGTCAGCACCTTCTGATACAGGGTCGTCTTGCCCTCGATCAGCAACGGCGCCCGGGTCTGGGCGGCGGCGGGCAGGGTGACCAGCAGGGCAAGGGCTGCCGTCGCCAGCAATGTCTTGATCATTGTCCCAATGCCTCCTTGGCCTTCTGATGGCCCTGGTCGGCCGCCTTGCGCAACCAGGCGACGGCCTGTTCGGGGCCGTCCGTCGCTTCGGTCTTGCCGCTTTTCAGCACCATGCCCAGGCGATACTGCGCCTCGGCATCGCCGGCCTCGGCGGCGCGGCGATACCAGCTGGCGGCCTGGTCGGCATTGGCCGCCGGCAGCGGGCTGGTTTCCTTGGTCCAGGTCGCCGGGTCGTAGAACCCGCCGACGATGACTGCCGCCTCGGCATTGCCCTTGTCGCCGGCCGCGCGGAACAGCAGGAAGGCGCCGTCCAGGTCCTTGGCGGCCAGATGTTCGCGGCCCAGGGCCAGGGCATCGGCCGGGGCGGGGTTGGCGGCCAGCGCCTTGCGCGCGGCTTCCAGGTCGCGGGCCGCGGCTTGTTGGGGCGGCGGCGGTGCAGCGGGGGGCGGCGTGGTTTCCGCGACCTGCGGCGCGGGCCGGTTGAACCACCACCAGGCGCCGCCGCCGGCCAGCGCCAGCAGCACGACCACGCCCAGAATCAGGCCCAACGGCGCGCCGCCCTTGCGGCCGATCGGCGGCGGGGCGGGGGGCGGCTGGCGCGGTTCGACCACCAATTCGGGGGCCGGCGCTACCGGCGTTGCGACGGGCTCCGGCGCGGGTGGCGGTGGTGGCTCGACCGCCGGGGCGGCCGGTGCCATGCCCCAGCCCTTGGGCGGCGTCGACGGAACACGCAGCGCAATGCCCAGCAGCGGCGCCTTCAGCGCATGGCCCGAGCCATCGCGCAGCGCCAGGATATAGGGCTGGTTGGCCCGCAGATGGAACGTGGTTGCGGGATCCAGGCTCAGAACCGCGCTGTCCCCGTCCCGGCGCAGCACCGGCGGCGCAAACCAGAATTCGGCCGACCCCCAGGGTTTGGTTTCGTCGCGCGGGTCCAGATGGGTCTGGGTGCCGGCCGAGGGCAGGCCCAGGCAGATCTCGATGCCGTCGCCGATCGATCCCAGGCGGCTCAGATGCAGCTCGGCATGGCCGGCCGGCATGTCGGTGGTCTGGACCAGGCGTGCCTGCATGATCAGGCCGCCTTCATCGACGCGGGGTCGATGGTGTCGAGGATCCGGCCGAGCTGGGCATTCTGCACCGCATCGATCTCGCGCCCGCCGTCATGGCCGGCATTGTCCAGCGCCAGTTGCCGCAGGCCGGTGACCCAGTCCATGAAATAGTCGGCCGCCATCGGATAGGGGCCGGGCTTCAGTTCCGGCAGGTCGTCGAAGGGCGGCGGGCCGGCAAAGACGGGGCGGCGGTTGCGCACCTTGGGCCGCTCGGCCGGATCCATTCCCGCCAGGCCCAGCAGCCCGACATAGTCGTTCAGCGTGGTGGTGGCGATGCCGACCGCGCGGTCGGCGGCCTCTTCCCAGCGGATATGGGCGGCCTGCATCGCGCGCACCCCTTGCGCAATCTGCGCGCCGACATCCTGGCGGTTGGCGGCGACGATCAATTCGCCGACCAGCGCGTCGACCAGCCGGGCCGGCAGGTTCAGTTTTTCCAGCACCGACGCGGCCTGGCCGATGCGGCGCAGTTTTTCCGTCCACTGGTTCATCACGTCGCGGGCGAACAGGGCCGGCCGGTCGGCGGTGGGGGGCGGGGGGGCGGCGGCCGCGGCCGGTTCGCCGTCATCCTCGTCCCACAGGCTGCGACGTTTCGGGGTTTGCGGGGGCGGCGCGGCCTCGACCTTCAGCGCGGCGACGTTCAGGAATGTTTCCCTGACCTCGCGTTCGCGCAGGCGCAGATGGTCCAGCAGGCGGGTGAAGGGGCGATAATAATCGGCATCCGCGATCTCGAACAGGTCGTCCAGCAGGGTCTTGATCGCCTCGTCCTTCTGCCGGCGCCCGGCATCGTCGTCGCCATGGTGGAAGCGGCGCAGCAGGTCGCGCAGGGTGCGGGCCTGTTCGACCACGCGTTCACCGATCTGGCGGGTCTTCAGTTCGGCATCCAGCGTCTCGGTCAGGCGCTGGACCAGGAACGAGATGCCGCCGTCATTGGGGCTGAAGGCGGCATTCCACGCCGCCTCGCGATCGGCGAAATGTTTGGCGCACAAGTCCGACGTCATGAAGGCATTGCGGTATTCGTCGATCAGGCCCTGCTTGGCCGGGGCGGGGCGCGCCTCGACCAGATGGTCGCTGCCGTCGGGCAGGCGGCGGATTTCGGCATATTCCATGATGTGTTCCTGCTTCATGCCGGGATTGCGCAGGAACAGGGTATTGGCAAACGGTTTGCCGTCCCAGTTTTCGGGCCATTTGGAATGGCCGTAGGGTTCGATGAACGACGCGAACAGCCGGCGGTCCCATTTGGCCCGCCGCGCCTCGGACGTTTCGCCGCCCTTCTCGATGAATTCCAGGTCGAACTTGGTCAGCACCAGGAACAGGGCATTGCGCAGGCCGGCGCGCTGTTCGGGTTCGGGGCCGTGGGTCAGGTCGATCCAGCCCTTGACCATCGCGGCCAGGTCCTTCACCTCGGCCGGGTTGTTGGGCATGCACAACAGCATCGACGTCAGTTCGCGCTCCTCGGTGAAGCGCTGGAACAGATAGGCGATCTTGCCGCGCAGGAACAGGCCGCGCACCTGCTGGCCGCGCTCGGCCTCGTCGGTCGCCATCGCCAGCATCTTTTCGCGCGACCGCGCGCCGGGAAAATCCAGCAGGTCGGTCGTGCGCATGAAATCCCAGGCCGTCTCGGTCACCGAAATCTTCAGCTCGGCCACCAGGGCGGCCAGTTGGCCGCGCGGCAGGTCCGCGACCGGACCACCGGCGGCCGGCTGGACCTTGATGCGGTCGGCGTCGTCTTCCGCCGTGGCCAGGCGTTTCAGGGTGAAGACGTCGATGATGCTGCGTTCGCGCGGCACCAGGGCATCGATCGCGGCACGCGCCTCGGGCGCATGGCCCAGCCGGCCCAGCCCGCCCGCCAGGTGCAGGAACAGTTTCGTCAGGTCCGGGATGCCGCCCCACAGCGGCGCATACAGCGCGGCGCGGCCCGCCAGCGGCAGCCTGCCGCCCAGCCGGATCAGCGCTTCCCAATAGCCGGTCTGGCGCAGTACGTCGATGCGCGACCGGAAGTAGCGTTCGAAATATTCGCCCAGGTCGAACATCACGATTTCGTCGAGATGGGCGACGCTCGCGCCCGCCGCCGCCTCGGCCGCGGCGATCACGCCCCGGATGGCTTCGGCATCGGGCGGCACCAGGGTCTGGTTGTTGGCGTCGAAATCCGAGAAATAGGCGTTGGCCAGGATCTTGACGATATCCGTCTCGGACAACAGGCGCAGTTCGACGGGGAAGGCCGGATCGGCGGTCGAGGCCGTCGTGGTGAACCGCGTGACCAGGCCGGTCGATTCGCGATCGCCGGGCGGATTGATGTCGCGCAGGAAATCCTTCCTGTCGCCGGCAAAGTCGCAGGTCAGGCTTTCGCCCGGCCGGCGGGCCAGGGCTGATACCAGGTATGACTTGCCCGCCTGGCTCGGCCCGAACACGCCGACGCAGACGCGGCGGTCGGCGGCACCGGCCAGCTTGCGCGACAGGTTCTCGGCCTGCCGCGTCGCATTGACCAGGGCCTGGGCCTGGTTGGCGACACTGGGCGCCGTCGCCGCATTGGTCTTGACCCAGGCGCGCGCCTCGGCCGCGCCCTGGCCCAGCCGCTTGACCGCCTGCACCAGCCTGTCGTTCGTCATCATTGCCGATGCCACCTTCGTCACTGATCCAGCAGGATGCCGGTGTCGAGCCAGTATCCCGCCTGGTTGTCGATGGTCTGCAGCCGCAGCCGCAATTGATCGGGGGCGACGGTGCGCCCCTCGCGGTCCTCGATGCGGGCGACCAGGAACTTGTCGTGCACCCGCGTGCGCCGGTCGCCCTTGTCGCGCTTCAGCCGCACCTTCAGCGGGGTGCGCGGGCGCAGTTCGGCGATCCTGGCATCCTCGGCATAGGACAGCTGGTAGAGGCGCGTGCCCGGCCACCAGTCGGCGGCGACCTGGCGGAAGCCGAGCGGCATCGGCCCGTGGAATTCAAAGCCTTCCTCGGGCGGCTGCCACTCGGGATCGTCCAGCTTCATGTCGCGATAGAATTCGTCGGCGGCCAGCAGGCGGCCCGACCGGTCCAGCTTGCCGAAGAACCGCGCGGTCGAGGCGGTCTTCAACTGGTCGGCGCGGAAGTTGAAATTGACCAGCCGCCCTTCCGACAGCAGGCAGATCATCGCGCCGACCGCGGCCGTGGTCTTCGGGTCGGCGATGGTCGCGCGCAGGTCGCGGAACGGATACCACCCCCCGACGCGGAAGGCATGCAAGGGCAGGATGCGGTGGGGCGGCAGGGCGCCGGCCTCGCGCAGGATACCGGCCACCGCCGGCAGGCGCGACGGCCGCCCCGACAACAGCAGCAGGTCGCAGCGATACCGCCAGACCATTTCGGCCAGCGCTTCCAGCATGTCCTTGAACACCGCGCGCACGGTCTGGTCCAGGGCTGCGGGATCGACGGGGAATTCGACCCGGCGCAGGTCGAAGCCGTCGGCCCCGGCCTTGCGGATCTCGGCATTGACGTGATCGACCAGGAAATCGGGCGGCGGCTCGTCGCCGGCGAAGAAATCGGCGAACGGCCGGCGTTCGGCCGCCGCCGGGCTGGCCGCGTCGTGGGTTTCATAGGCGGCCAGCATGCGGATGGCGATGGGGGCGGCGATCTGGGCAGCGAATTGCTGGCGGCGCAGTTGGTCGATCACCTTCATGTCGCCGCGGTCGCCGCCGAACAGCTGCGACAGCACCGCATCGGCGCGGTCGCGGCCCAGCGGCCCGTCGGCCAGATGGCGGCGCAGCGGTTCCAGCACATGGGCACGCACGACGCTCAGGACCGCGTCGTCGCCGGCCAGGTTGAAGCCTTCGCGGAATTCCTGATGCGGCGTCACCGTGACATTGGCGCCGCGCCCCTCGACCGTCAGCCGGGTGATGACCAGGTCGGTGGTGCCGCCGCCGATATCCAGCGTGGCGATGCGCAATGAATCCCTTGTCCCGGGATCGCTGCCATTGGCCGGATGGCGCATGGTGTCGAAGAAGGCGCGGGCATCGCCCGAATGGTTCAGCGCGATCTGGGTATACAGATAGATTGCCTGGGTCGCCGAGGCCTCGTCCCATTGCAGCCGCACTTCCGGGCCGGCATGGGGCTGATCGGCGCTGCGCCGCGCATCGGGGGCGTAGGTCAACTGGCCGTCGGCCCCGGGCTCGGCCAGGCCCAGCGCCATATAGGCCAGCTCGCAGGCGCTTTCGGCCTGCTGGGCCAGGATCTGGCGTTCGGACAGCGACATCGCTGTCGGCATCGTCATGATCAGCCGGCGCAGGCGGCGGGGCCGGCCGGCGCTGGCCGCGCGCTGGGCGCGATGGGCCACCGAATTCATCATCGACAGCGACTGGATCAGGATTTCGGCCAGCGCGAACGACATCAGGCTGCGCCGGGCATACAACGCCCGGATCGACGGGAATGAATTCTCGATCGGCAGGCCCGGCCCCTGTTCGACCCGGTGCAGCGGCTCGCCCAGATCATTCACCAGCGTGGTGAAGGCGACGCCGGTGGCGATGTCGGACTGTTCGCCCTGGATGAACGGGCTGTTGAAGCGCCAGCTGTCGCGCCGCGCATCCTCGTCCCACAGGTACCGCTTGGGCGACGACAGGCCCGACGCCCCCTCGCTGCCGCGGCGCAGCCCGGCCAGGCGCTGGGCTTCCGGGCCCACGCGCATGATCGACGGCCACGAGAACCGGTCGGCCAGACCTGAACGCAGCGACAGGTGGTCGCGGCCGAAGCCGGCGCGGCTGAATTCCAGCCGGCTCGAGAACGGGTCGCGATAGACCTTCCACGGTTGGGACAGGTCGCGCAGGGCCAGCTTGATCGCCTTGGTGATGTCGGTGCCGACATCGTCGTCGTCATCCTCGATCAGCAGGCCGCAGCTGCGCGAATTGCCGAGGTCGAGCACCAGGTCGACGTCGATCGGCCGCGCCGCGCCGTGCGTCTCGCGGTCGACGATGACGATCGAGGGTACGACGCCCGACGTATGCAGCCAGTCGAGGAAGGCGCGATAGGCCGCCAGGTGCAGCATCGGCTTGCCTTCGTCGGCCAGGCGGGCCTGGACCTGTTCGGTCGTGGGTGTCGGCACCGGTCGGCCGCCATTGGTCCGGCGTTCCTCGCGCGCGACCCAGTCCTTGGCGATTTCCAGGCACCAGTCGCGGATCCAGTCCTGGGCCAGGTACCAGTCGATGGCGTCGGTATAGGCGGGCAGGGCGAAGGGCCGGCCGCTTTTGGCATCGTTGGGCGCCGGGGCGGCATAGGCCTCGGTCTCGATGAACGGCGCCAGCCGGGTATCCAGCACGACGACCAGGCGATGGGTGTGGCCGTCGTCGTCGGGCTGCGCCTCGCGCCGCAGCAGCACGCGGGCCCAGTTGGTCGGGCCGCGGAAGAACGTGCCCGACAGGTCGCGGCGGAACAGCGGCAACGGCAGCCATTGTTCATGGCCCGGCGTCGCGAACAGCATCTCGATGTCGCGCAGCTCGATCTCGCAGTTCGGCTTGCCCGGCAGGGCCTGCTCCTCGCCGTCGATCTCGCGGCGCACCAGCACGGGCAGGTTCTCCGACGTCAGCGCCCAGGCCGGATCGGCGTGAAAGCCCCAGCGTTCGGGCATGGCCTGGCCCTTGCCCACCCGCACGCCGAAATCCAGGAACTGCAGGCCGGAATCCGGGATGACCTGGACGACGTCGGGCAATTTGTTCAGTTCGGCCAAAGCCATGTCTTCACCGATCCGCTGCAACGCTCAAGGACTGTACATCCCTAGGGTTGTACCTTGTCCAGTCCGACCCGGTAACCGCTGCCATCGGGGTTGACGCCGCGGCAGACGGTCACGCCGGTCGCGGTGCGCTCGCATTCCGTGCGCGATCCGCCATAGCTGCGGCCGTCGGGGCAGGTCGGGCTGCCCTTTTCCTCGACGGTCAGCTTGCCGCCGTCGAAGCGTGCCTCGGCCGGCGCCTTGCATTCGACGCCGTCCGACCGGCGGACCACCGTCTCGCCCTTGCCCTGGCCGTCGAAGCGGTAGAACTGCTCCAGCGGCTTGCCGTCCAGCTGGTCGACCAGGCCGCGGCGCGATTTCCACTGGCCGTCCAGGAACCCGACATCGCCGCGCCGGGCCGCATCCGGCGGAATCTCCATCGGCTTGGGCGGCACCGGGGGCGTGGCCGGGGGCTGCTGCCCCGGCGGGGGGGCCGGCGGTTTGGGGGGCTCGGTCGGATTCGGCGACTCGGGCGGCTTGGGCGGTTCCGGCGGCTTCTGGGCTTCCGGTGGCATCTGCGGCTTGGGTGGTTCGGCCTGGGGCGGTTCGGCCTGGCTTGGCGCGGGGGGCGTGGGGCCGGGCGCGGTCGCACCCGGGCCACCGGGCACGGCGATGCCGGGGCCGGTCGTGCCGGGCACCACCGGGACCACCCCTGTCGGCGACGGCTCGACGGCGTTGCCATCAGGCGTTCCCGGCTGTTCCGGCACCGGGCCGATCGGCTCGATCCGGTCGGCGCAGCCCCACGGCCCCAGCCACGAGGCCAGCAGCAGCAGCAACAGCAGCAGCAGGGCCAGCAGCCACCACAGCCGCTGCCACCATGGCGCCACCGCGGCCGCAGTGGCGGCCGGTGCCGCCACGGCTTGCGGCGGGGCCGCCGGCACCGGGCGCAGGCCCAGCCCCTCGATGCCGGGTGCATTGGCCTGATGGAAACCCCAGAAGCTGAAGATCGGCTGGTCGCCCACGACATGCAGATGGTCGGGGCCGGGGATCTGCAGCGCCTGTTCCAGCATCGCGGCAAAGGCCTGCGGCGTGGTGCCCAGCGGCCCGGGATTGGGCGGGGCGGCGCGCAGTTCGGCGATATAGCCGCGGAACTCGGCCCGCATCGCCTCCATGTTCAGGGCCAGGGTCGCCTGTTCGCCCTGATCCAGCTCGGTCCAGCGCCGGGCGGGGCCGGGCACGTCGGCGACCCAGCGCACCGTTTCGTCGCGCGGGTCGCGGTCGGGTCGGGCGAAACAGGCCGCGTGCTGCGGCCCCAGCCGCTGGGCCACCGCCGCCTTCAGCTGGACATGGGCCTGGAACACCGGCTGGCCCAGCGCGCCCAGCGCCTGGTAACGATTGGCCTTGTCGGCCGCAAGGACGGCGCCGGTCCGCATCGTCACTTCCGGCAGGCGCGCATGTCGGGCTGGCGCGTCGCCTGCTGCATCTTGCGCATCATGTCCTGCGCCGAATCGGCTTTCAGCACCTGGCCGCCGGTGGCGCGTGCCACGCATTGGATGACCTGGCGCGATTCGGCATCGCCCGAGATGTCGATGACGTTGACGATTGCCTTGGGTTTGGCCGCCTTCAGCGCGCGGGCGGCGGCGCAGGGGTCGCCGCCGCAGCTTTCCTCGCCGTCCGAGACCACGACGATGACCGATTCGACGTCGCCCGACACGATATTGCCGGCGCGTTCGATCGACCGGGCCAGCGGCGTACCGCCCCAGGGCGACAGGTTGTTGACCTCGCCGATCAACTGGCCGCGCTCCGCATCGCCATAGAACTTGTCACGGCGGACATTGTTGCAGCTCTGGAAATCGATCAGCCCGACATCGATGCCCGGCGGCAGGCCGCGCACCATGTTGTCGACCGACCGCTTGGCCATGTCGATGCGCGACGAGGCGCCGGGGAACGGCTCCTTCATGCTGCCCGATCCGTCGACGATCAGCACCACCTCGGGCTCGTCGCCCGGCTGGTAGCTGGGCTGGCACGATGCCTGCGGGGGCGGCGCCTGCTGTTGCGGCGGGGCGGGCGGCGGCGGGGCTTCGGCCCGGTTCACCGGCGGCGGGGCCGGCTGGGGCGCGGGCGGCGGTTCGGGTTTCGTGCGCGGCACCGGCGGCGGCTCGGCCGGGGGCAGTTCGGC
>Ga0206117_100888_pt1 | contig 20871 bp, 20 predicted proteins | sample 3A5Ametagenome_FD_177997 | JGI IMG/M metagenome (GOLD analysis project Ga0206117, IMG submission 177997) | Enriched microbial communities from leaf-cutter ant dump, University of Wisconsin, Madison, United States - 3A5A | ecosystem: Environmental > Terrestrial > Nest > Insects nest > Nest dump... | reverse complement strand
CGGATGCGGTCGTCATGGCGCCGGAACTCGCTGGTGAAGGTGGAGAGCTTGCTCCACATCACCTTGCCCTGTTCCGTCGCCTTTTCGAGGACCTGCTCGAAGGCGGCGTCGAATTCCTTGCGCTCCTCGTCGCTGAGGCCGATGTAGCGCGTGGTCTCGGTGGCGTTGGCGGCGGACAGGATGTTCTTCTGCTGGCGGATCTGCTCGAGCTGGAGGTTGCTCAGCGACTGGGCGAGCTTCAGGCGCTCGGCCGGGCCGTTCAGCACGTCGCTCAGCGTGGCGTTGAGGCCGCCGAGGCTCATGATGCCGTAGGCGGCCGTACCGACGAGCACGGCGAGCATGAAGCCGAAGGTGAGGAACAGCTTGAGTTTGATGGTAAAGCGCATTTGTCTCTCCTGATGCCCTAGTTCGGCGACTGGGCCGTTGCGTTGCGTTCCTTCTGGGAGGAAAAGATCGCGTGCATGTTCGGGATTATGATGAACTCACCGCCTCGTTTGACGAGGCAGTTGATGTAGTCCGGCCTCCATCGCATTCCGACGCTTGGCGGGGGCTCGCTTGCGACCTTCTGGAGGGTCGTGACCTCGTAGACCTTGTCGGTGCGCAGTCCGATCAGGGTGGGCTCGTCGTCGAGGTCGAGCTCGATGACGATGATGCGGCTGTCGATGGTCGTGTCGGTCGCGTCCATGCCGAAGGCGAGGCGGATGTCGGCGAGCGGGATGACCTTGCCGCGGAAGTTGATGACGCTGGAGACGTAGGGCTTGCTGCCGGGGACGTGGGTCTCGGGCAGGAGGTCGAGGATCTCCTGGACGACGATGGCCTCGATGGCGAAGGTCTCGCCGTTGAGGTTGAAGGTGAGGACGGACAGCTCGTCCGTCTCGCTCCAGGTGGTGTTGTGGTCGATCTTCCGTGCCGCTTCGCTCATCCTGCCGCCCGCAATTGCGCCTCCTGGTGCTGTCCTGCCGCGACGAGATGGGTGACGTCGAGGATCAGCGCGACGCTGCCGTCCCCGAGGATGGTCGCGCCCGAGAAGGTGGCGACGTCATGGTGCAGCTTGGACATGGATTTGATGACCGTCTGGTGGTCGCCGATGATCTGGTCGACGACGAGGCCGACGCGCTCGGCGCCGGTGGAGATGACGACGACCTTCTGGTGGGGATCGGGCGTGGTGCCGGTGCGGAAGAGCTCGCGCAGGCGCAGGAACGGCACGAGGCTGTCGCGCAGCGAGATGAAGGAGCGTCCGCGCGAGCGCAGGTCGTCCTCCAGCGAGAGCTCCAGGCATTCCTCGACGGCCGACAGCGGGATGACGTAGCAGCCGGTGCCGACGCGCACGAGCAGGCCGTCGATGATGGCGAGGGTGAGCGGGATGCGCAGCGAGACCTGCGAGCCCTCGCCCGGCCTGCTGGCGATGTCGATCGTCCCGCGCAGCGCCTCCACCGTCTTCTTCACCACGTCCATGCCGACGCCGCGGCCGGACAGGTTGGTGACGGCCTGGGCGGTGGAGAAGCCCGGCTGGAAGATGAGCTGCAGCAGCTCCTGGTCGGCGAGCGCCTGGTCCGGCTGGACGAGGCCGGAGGCCTCGGCCTTGGCGCGCACGCGCTCGCGGTCGATGCCGCGGCCGTCGTCCTTGATGGTGATGATGACCTCGCCGCCCGTCTGGTGGGCGGAGAGGACGACCTGCCCCCTGGCGGCCTTGCCGGCGGCGATGCGCTCGTCCGGCCGCTCCAGGCCGTGGTCGATGGAGTTGCGCACGAGATGGACGAGCGGATCGGCGAGCCGGTCGATGACGGTCTTGTCGACCTCGGTGGTCTCGCCCTCGGTGATGAGCTCGATCTCCTTGCCGGTCTCGCGCGACAGGTCGTGGACGAGGCGGCGGAAGCGGCTGAAGAGGCTGGCGACCGGCATCATGCGCAGCACCATCATGGTGTCTCGCAGCTCGCCGGAGAGCCGCTCGATCTCCTCGGAGACGGAGCGCAGGCCGAGATCGGCGGCGGTGCCGGCAAGCTGGGTGAGGCGGGACTGGGCGATGACGAGCTCGCCGACGCGGTCCATCATCTCGTCGAGGCGCTCGGCGGGGACGCGCACGTTCTCGGCCGACTTCGCCTGCCGGGCGTCGTTGGCCGCCTGCACCGCCGGCGCCTCGCGCTCGGTGACCACCACGGCCTTCGCCATCGGCGCCCCGGCGGGGGCGGATGCTGCGGCCGGCGCGGCGGATGCGTCTTCCCCGGCGGCCTCGGCGATGTCGAGCTCCATCTCGTCCATGACGAAGATGAAGACGTCCTCGATGTCGCTGCGCGGCCTGTCGGTCTTCAGCGTCACGTTCCAGGCGAGATGGATGTCGCGCGGGTCGAGTGCCGCAAGATCGGGGACGCGCGCCGTGTCGGCGACGATCCTGCAGTCGCCGAGCTCGCGCATCTCGTCGAGCAGGCCGAGCGGGTTGGTGCCGTTGGCCATGGCGTTGGCCGGAAGGCTGAAGCGGATGCGCCATTCGCGCAAGGCGCCCGCCGCCGGCGCCGCGATGGCCGCAGCCGCGGTCTCGGATGCGCCGGCAACCGGGGCTGCGGCTGCGGCCGCAGATCCCTTGCCGTCGACGGCGCGGTGCAGGTTGTCGAGCAGGGCGGCGCTCAGCGCGTCGTGGTCGCCGTTCGGGGTCTCCAGGAGGGCGCGCATGTGGTCCTGCGCCGACAGCACGGCGGAGACCAGCTCGTGGGTTGCGGGCACGTCGCCCTTTCGCACGCGGTCGAAGGCGGTCTCGCAATGGTGGGTGAAGGCGGCGAGCGCGTCGAAGCCGAACATCGCGCCGGAGCCCTTGAGGGTGTGCAGGCCGCGGAAGACGGCGTCGATCCGGTCGCGGTCGTCGAGGCTGCGGGTGAGGTCGAGAAGGCCGGACTCGATCTGCTCCAGCAGTTCGGCCGCTTCTGTGCGGAAGACGGAGATCGGGTCCGGATTGGTCATCGTCCGAGGACCTTCCTGGCGATCTTGACGAGGCTTTCCGGGTCGAAGGGCTTGGTGAGCCAGCCGGTGGCGCCGGCGGCCTTGGCCTGGGCCTTGATCTCGCCGTCGGATTCGGTGGTGAGGAAGATGACCGGCACGCCCGTGTGCGCGGGCAGCTTGCGCAGCTCGCGGATCATGGTGAGGCCGTCCATGTTCGGCATGTTGAGGTCGGTGACGACGAGGTCGTATTCGCCGGCCCTGAGCTTGTCGAGGCCGTCGAGGCCGTCGACGGCCTCGGTCACGGCATAGCCGGCATTGGCGAGCGTGACGCGCGTCGTCAGCCGGATGCTGGCGGAATCGTCGACGGTCAAGATCTTCGCGGTCATCACTTGCTCTCCTGATGCAACCAGAAATGTGCGGCGTCCGGCGTCATCCCGTCGAGGAACCCGCCCCGCTCCAGCACGTCGTAAAGCGCACCCGTCGCCGGACGCGCAAGCACAACACGATCACAACCGTCACCACCATCACCGCCAGACCCGCGAGCCGAAACAACAAGCTGTACAAAACTCAGATCAACTTGCGCAGAAGCGGGGATGTCCAATATCGCCTTCCCGTTTTTATTCACGAAATCCGAGATCATGTCTTTTATTTCTAATATATTTTTGATCGCTAATGATTCAGGCAGGCTCAGTATTGCGTTTCCGGACGCGGCTGAGGACATGTCGGCTCCGATGGTCGATTGGAAGCGAAGTATTTCTCGCTCAAGAATTCCGAATTAGGTTTAATGAACAGTAAATTTGGAACAATAATATTGTCATATGACAATTATAGAGAGCGCCTCTCCCTCTGACGCTACGTTAGTTTTTTGCGCCAAGTAAATGTTTTTACTAAGTAGGCAGTAAAATTTAAATATAACTAATATTGCTTGTAATCCTTAATTCTAGGGGGTCGGCTTCTCGCGGAAGGAACGTGGAAGTCGCGGTAGATAGGTTCGGTTCTTTTTATCAGAAAATTCAAATATACTGATGCTGCCACCAAACTGGTCGAGCCGGGGCTTAACAAACCGGAAGATAATGGTGAGCCCCATCGGGGAAACCCCGAACCCGCAGGGTTCGCAAGGCGACCGCCCGTCGCCGGCCGTCCGGCGCCCCTCCGGAGCGAAGCGGCCACAGGCCGCGGCAGCGTGAGGAGAAAGAAATGGTGCCCTATGCCCGCATTGAAGCGCTCTACATATCGATATCAGCCCATCTCAGACGATACGCCTTCCTTTGATATAAAAGGGTTTTGTTGTCTTATTTGCACTCATCATCTATCATTCGCACTCAGTCCATACTAGATATAGGGGTGGGTAGAAAGGTGGATGGAAAATGCCGCGCCCGCTCAACAAGCTAACTGCCGTCTCTGTCAGGAACGCTGCCCCCGGGAAGTATTCGGATGGAGGCGGACTTTGGCTGCACAAGCGTGAGGACGGCGGAGCACAATGGATACTGCGCGTGAATGTTCATGGCCGCCGCCGCGAAATGGGGCTTGGAGCGGTTAACGACGTTTCGCTGAAAGAAGCGCGTGAGGCTGCTAATCGGTGCGCGCATTGGTGAGGTCGGGCCTCGATCCGATAAAAGAGCGCCAGCGTCAACGACGGGAGGCTGCGCGGAATCTTCATTATCTGGAAGACATCGCGCGGGACGCCTTTGAGAGCCGAAAGGCCGAGCTTAAGGGCGACGGCGTCGCGGGACGGTGGTTCAGCCCGCTTGAACTCCACATTCTCCCGAAACTTGGAAAGGTGCCTGTCGTCGATATCGATCAGACCGACATCCGCGACGTGCTGTCTCCCATATGGCACATGAAGGCCGCAACGGCGGGGAAAGCACTCAACCGTTTGAACATCTGCCTGAAACATGCAGCGGCCTTGGGATTGGACGTCGATTTGCAGGCAACCGACAAGGCGCGCCCTGCTCGGCAAGCAGCGCCATAAGGCCGAGAACATTCCCGCGATGCCATGGCAGGAGGTTCCGGCGTTCTACGCCTCCCTGTCGGATGGAACCGTCACGCATCTGGCCTTGCGTTTGCTGATCCTGACCGGCGTGCGGTCCGGCCCGCTCCGCTTCCTGCGGGAAGATCAGATCAAGGATGACGTCTGGACCATACCGGGAGAGGCCATGAAGGGCCGTAGAGGGGCGACGACGGACTTTCGGGTTTTCCTCGTCGGGCGAGGCGCTAGCGGTCGTGGAGGAGGCTCGTAGGCATGCTAGAGAAGGCTTCCTTTTCCCGAGCATCAGGAAAGGCGTTATTTCCGACGCCACCATGTCACGCCTCATGGAGCGCGCCGGCCTAGCCGCGCGCCCTCATGGCTTCCGATCCAGCTTGCGAGACTGGATCGCGGAGGCAACCAATACCCCTCACGACATAGCTGAGACCTCGCTCGGCCACGTGGCAGGTGGCGCGGTCGAGCGAGCCTACCGACGCACCGACTTCCTTGAGCAGCGCCGCAGGCTGATGGAACGGTGGGCGCATCATGTCACGGGCGGAAGCCAAAAGGTCGTGAAGCTGGTGGGAGGGTGGTGACATGAACGTAATTATCGACCTGCTCAAACTGTTTGCAGCCGATGATGGTCTCCCCGTAGTCGAACGGGCGGGGCAATCGTTCTTGCCGATGCGCCTTGACGACGGAAGGGTATTTCTCCTCCCTCAGCATTCTCTTGGATATGAGGAAACGTTAGATTTTCCAGATCATCCCCAACTTGAGAGCTTTTCTCGTTTCCTACGCGCAGGCATCTCGATTCATGAGATAAGCATAGAGGGGGGAGGCCTTGATAATGATATAGAGAATTTATCATATAAGAATTTAAACTTATTTAATAGAGAAGAATTCCTTGTCGAATGCGTATACGTCCTGATGCGAGCCGGATGGATTCATAATGGAGACATTATTTCCGAGAAATTAATTGAGGAGCTTAGCAGCGCGAAAGAGACGTTTTCTGTATCCAATGCAAAATCTCGGCATGGAGGCTCATGGGGGTATCATGCCCTTGAGTTTGCGGCGAATAATATCGCTGAGCCCTTTAGTCGATTGTGGTATGTAGCCAGTATGTACTCCCTGTACTGGCTGGGCGGCGACGTTCTATCGCTAGGCTATCTCTGGTGTGAGTATAAAATGAAGATGCGCTTTGAAAAGATGGCGCTTAAGCATACAGAGATAGTTAAGAAAAATAAAGAAGGCGGGATGAAGGGTGGGCGCGGAAAATTAAAATCTGATCGATATAACGCTTTGTATCATTATGCAAATAATAATTTCCCAAAAAATTTCCATGAATATTCAGATGATCATTTAATAAAACTTGTAAAAAAAATTGCGAGGAAAGCTGAGGGCGAGCATGGGCCTCTCTTCTATAATAGAGGAAAATTCTTGAGTACAAAATGGTTTTCTGATTGGTTGTCCGAGTATCGAATAAAAAGAACTTTGAAAGCAAATATTTAGCTAAGTTTGAACCAGCGGTTCGGAAGAAAAACTCGGGTGAACCGGCGGTTCGGAAGCCGGTGTCACAATAGCCTTCATCTCGTCTCATGAAACATAGAGGTGAAGCAATGAAAATCACAGATCGCCTTCTTACCGTGCGTAAAAGCGCGGAAATCCTGCAAATCAGTGTCCCGACGTTCTGGCGACGGGTCGCGGACGGCACTCTGCCGCGTCCACTGAAAATCGGCGGGCTTTCCCGTTGGCCGTATTCCGAAATCCTCACGGTCATTGAAAGCGCCAAAGCCTCCCGGCGGGATGAAACAGGAGGGCAACGCCAATGAGCGAGGTCCGTCTCACAGCACACCTGCTTTCCGATGGGCTACCTATCGCGGCCTCTGGTCGGATCGCTTGTTCACCCCGCAACCAAGGAGAGTTCGATGGCAACGGTTTTTGACGACCGGGACAAGAGCCGAACCAGCGGCGGAAAGACCTTCAGCTTAGTAAAACGCCACACGTCCCCACCGAAGCCCGTCAAGGGGCCTGCCGGGGTCGGGCAGCGCTGGGTATGGCTGACGTTCGACCTGATCAACTCGTACGCTTATCGTACTCTAAGCAGCAATGCGGTAAAGGTGCTATTTTGCATCATCTGTGAGCATCTTCAGCATGGAGCTTTTGAAAAAGGAAAGCTCATTGTTACGCACCAGCGGTTCCGTGCGTATGGCGTGACCAGCGAGTACATCGCGGATGCCATTGATGAACTCGAATACAAGGGATTTATCAGGGTTACGCGAGGGAGGGCGGGCGCTGGCACCGCGCACCCAAATCGTTATAGGCTAACCTTCACTGGGGACTTTGAAGGGGCAAAAGCAACGGACGAGTGGAAGCGCTGCACCGTCGAAAGATGCCAGAAATGGTTGACCGACGACCGAAGGCGCATGAAAGAAGCCCGCCAGAAAAACCGTGCGAGAGCACAATCTCGCAACGGAAAACCGAACTCCGCTCGGTTCGGTTTTCCGAAGAGCGAGCCGGATTCGAATTGAAGCCGAGTGGAAATATATTATAGTTTCCATCATATAGCGCATTTGGGAATCCCGATGCGCTATATATATTGGGGGGTAGGAGGTGTTGGGGATGAGGGGTACAAACCCAAGGAGATGACTCTATCGAGGAGCGACAGTTAGAATTGATCCCATTCCTAATATGCCGCCAGACTGAAAAAATAAGGGACTTTGCGATGAAAAACAGGACAATGGATACTTAACATGCGGCGTTATCAGCAATAGGTGCTGAAGGGAGTACAAGGCAGCCGACGAGGAGCGGTGTTTCTCAAAGCCAAATGATCAGCTCATTTTGGTGGGAGCTTGGACGAGAAACGGGTTGGCTAAATCAGCCGGCAGGTCCTGCTGGAGCCGGTATGTTGCCGGACTGGGAGACATGGCGAATGAAATGCGCGCGGCATACTCCTGATGCGGAAACCATATCACTATGATAGTTTTTCCGTTTGGCGCTCGCCTGAAAATCCCGAATGCGCATCCCACGCAATCTTGTTTCAGGCGTGTTATACCAACGAACGCTGACGGCGACTCATAGAGGTGTTAGCTAAGTGGGGCAGACGGCCTTCGGCGGAGGGATACGATTATGTATTCCTCGTACGCGCTACTTCGCTATCGCCTCTCGGCTGGCCGAGCTTGAAAAGATCAAGGAAAATTCCCGAAGAAAGGCGGCCAGTGAAAGCGAAATAGCATCGCATCTGCTGATCGTTAAATTTGTAATTAATTGCACAAGGTCAGTTACTCAGTTCCCAGATTCGCGAAGGTCGGTAGCAAGTTGGGGGAGCCGCTGGCTTACGGATCGACAGAATTTATCCAAAGGCATTTCCAACAACTGATGAATTGCAGATGACCCGACGACTATTCGCTGTCTTCCGTGCCATTTTCATCGATTGTGGGCGCTTCAAAACTGAATGATGTCTGGTCATCTTCGGGCGGAAGTTGCAAGCCTTCAATGCCCAAGACCTCGAATTTCGAGCCAGCTAATTTCTTGATGTGCTCGTCGTCCGAATAGATGACCGTCGCACCCTCGATAGCGGCTATGGCGACAATCTGGTCATCGAACTTGGCTTTCGCCTTTGACGCTGCTTCGGATTTCGTCCCGCTCCGGCGGCGCTCAACCTGCATCGCGGCGTATTCTACCGCCGCACGCTCATCGAAGGGCGAGATGCGGAAATGCTTGCTTCTCTTGATGATGGAGAGGCGTTCCGGCGCTCCATCCTGCGCCCTCACAAGGCTTTCGGCGAGCGAGAGCGTGGGAATGATGATCTTCGTCTTTTCCCGCTGGAGGGTCGCGATCAGATACTCGACACGCTCGCGGCAACGCTCCACTGGCAGGCCAGTGGCTTTGCTGGTCGGCGCATTGGCATTCTCATCAAAGAGGTAGACAAGTATATTGGCGTCGAAGGCAACGATCAATTTGCGTCTCCGCCCTCATGACGATCTTCCAACAGAGCACGAACAGGATCGGGAATCTCGTTCCAAGTGCTTCCTTTGATCTTTCGCAGGGAAGCAACCACATCTTCCAGTGGTTCATCGCCCAGAACTTCAAAATCGGTAATCTTGAAGCTCTTCAAAACCCAACTGCCATCGGCCTCCCGATACCATGTCCCACTGCCGTAAACGCGCAAGGTCGGGCCGAGAAGATGCTGTGCGATCTTCCGAGCGATGTCGGCTGTGGCGTTGAGGCCGCTATGGATGACGGCACCATCGCGCAGGTGAACAGGGATAGTGTCGTCCTTGCCACCGACACGGATGACCTGCCCCTCAAGGCTGCCTTCCTGCCGGATCGGTCCAAAGACAAGGGGTTCAGGCCGGGTACGACCGGGAAACGGCAGAATGACAGCACCATCGTTCCCGCTCAGCTCGCCGGTTGCATTATCCTTGCGCAGCATCTCATCAAGTTCATCAAACGCCTTGAGGGCATCCTTGGGTGCGCTCCCGCGCTGAAGGCTCCGCACCCTGTCCTGCACCTTCGGCTGCGCCGGTTCATCGACTGCGGCGACAAGGATGGCAGAACCCGTCTCGACACCCTGAAAATGAACACTGGCGGCTTCACCGAGCAAACGGGCATACGCCGCCATGTACTCCGCAAGCCGGTCCATCGGCAGCGTTTCCGGCGTGTAGCTGTTCTCTATATGAAACCTGTATTCACTCATTCTAATCATGCCCCGCGCTGATCGGCGCAAATTCCGACCACCTCGCCAGACGACTACCATTGATCAACCCTGAAACCAATCGGTACATTTTCATCGTGACAGGAAATAGCAGCACTTCATGGTTTCCCTACGGCAGCACCGCCGCTATTCCTCCGTGAAGAAATCCTCATCCAGGCGTTTGAACGCAATGGCGCGACTGGTACGGACGCCAACGTCGTGCTCGATCATCAGATCGGTGAGGCGTTGGCCATCGATCAGGATCACCCTCTGAGAGAGGTGCTTCACGAAGTCTCTGGCCTGCTGGCTGAAAGTGGAGGTTGTCACAAACACGCCTTTGGTCGCCCCAAGGCCAACGAGGCTGCCGACGAACGCCTGCACGTCCGGACGCCCGACAGAGTTGGAAGGGGCGTAGCGTTTCGCCTGGACATACACGCGGTCGAGGCCCAGTCGGTCTTCGTTCACAATGCCATCGACACCGCCGTCGCCGGATCGACCAAGTTGCTCGGCTGCGTTCTTGCGTGAGCCGCCGTAGCCCATTGCGACGAGAAGATCGACAATTAGTCCCTCGAAGAATGCCGGGCTGTTCTGGCTGATCCTGTCGAGGAGGTCGGCACGCAGCGCGGTCAAAACCGCCTGATAGGCCGCTTCGATCTGTTCCTCCGGCGTAGTAGCATCGGTATCAGGGTGCGGGGAATGAACCTTCGGGGCTTCGCCCACATCAACATCCGAGCCGCTGGCATTCTTATAGAATTCGTGGAATTCTGGACGCTGGAGGAGCAGCTTAACATCGATGTGGTCGGGATTGGTCGTGAGAATGGCCTTGCCATCATCCGTAGCGACGAACCGCCCTCGTGCTGGAGAGACGAGCAGTCCGGCCTTGGTCATGTAGAACTTGGCCCAGTGGATGCGGTTGTGCAGTACGCGCTGGCGGCCACTGGGGAGCAGTTCCTCCCGCTCCTCCTGTGTTAGGCCTAGATCGTTGGCGATCCGGTCCTCGACATCGGCGACACGTTTCTCGCCTTCGGCAGCGAGGCGCAGAACGGGCAGCATCAAGCTCTGATAGTCGGGAATGCTCATGCTGCTGGTCGCCGTCCTTTTCGCGTCTTCTGAGCTGCGCCGCGCTCGACCCTGATCCGATCCAGTAACACGCTGGCGAGTTCATCGGTCGGGTCTTGTGGGACGAGCTCGCCCCGAAACGCCTTGGCGAGAATGGTCTGGTCGAGCCGGTCGATCAGATGACGGGCGCTGGTCGCCTCGGAGGTGAGGCGGTCGATCCAGACAAATGCAGCATCAAGCCGCCGGACAATCTCATCCTGCTCAGACGGTGACGGCAACCACAGCTCAAGACGATCCAAATCGTATTGCGCGATCTTCCAAATGCCCGCCGTCGTCTTCGCTGCCTGCTCGATCTGAAGCCGCATTGGCGGAGCATTCCAAATGTGGGAAAGCCAATGTGGCCGGACCAATGAGCCGTCGAGCCGCAAACGAAACGCGGTATCCGGGAAGATCGTCGGCTCCTCGATTGGCCCAACCAGTGCGGCCAGTCCAACGAATGCTCTCGTACCATTACCCCGGCTGACGAGGACATCACCTGTTTTCAACAGGAAACGGTTCGCACGGCTGTCAGCTATGGGCAGGTAACGAATGTCGCTCAGGTTAACTATGCCACCACGCAATGCGCTCAATCGCAGTGACCGGACGCCCGGCGGGGTGTCTGAACCTAGCACAGATAGTCCGTTTCGGATTGGTTCCGCGAGCAGTTCGGGAAGCCGAGCGATCTTCGGCTCCGGCAACTCACGACGAGCCCGCCACTCCCGCGTCAAATCCCCCCGGAACGCCGCCGCGAGCACGGCCTGCTTGTACTTCTCGACGAGGCGGGGGATGTGGTCGAGGTGATCGCGGGCGCGTCTGGATTTGCCGGTGAGGCTGTCGATCTTCGCCACAATCCGCCGCTGCTCGGGGAGCGGCGGAAGAGCAATGGCGGTCTCCTCGAACTTGCCCTTGGTCACGTGACGCAGACCTACCCCGCCATGCGCCTTCGCAATCTGCTCATCCAGCGTCTGGTTGATTGCATATCGAAAAAAGGCCCGATCTAGGGTTTCGGCGTCGAAACGCACGTTGAAAATGTGCTGGTTCAGGACCGCCTTAGGCCCATCCCAAATGTGCGCGCCGAACGACGTGCCGGGTGTCCCCGACCATGCGAACAGCAAGTCACCTTCTTCCACCAGGAAGCGTTCTTCCACATGTCCGGCATAATGGTTGAACTTGGCATCTGGCCTGTTGAGGTTCTGGATGCGAACGATCGGCAGCCCGGTGTCTGACCAGTCAGACGGTTTGAACGCCTTGCCATTCACGAGGTCACAGAGTGTCCCAATGGTGGTTTCGGTCCATCCCAGCGGCAGCTCGCTCATTCCGCCGCCTCCACTGAGGCAGCGGCCTCCTCAACACTATCTGGCTCGATCTCCTCCGACAACGCCTCGATCTCCTCCAGCGCAGCCTTGAGGTGGCCAATGATGGCGGCCGCTATGTCCTCAGGCTCGGTCAGCGCCTCCTCGGCCTCTGCCTCCGTGTCGCGCAGCCATGCGATGTCGAGATTGTCGTTGCGGGCGGTGATCGCCTCGCGAGTGAACATCCGCCAGCGGCTATCCTCGCCCTGATCCTTCCGCTCCGCCCCGCCGTTCGGATCGGAGCCATAGGCGGTCTCGAACTCGGCGAAGTCGGCCACGGTCAGCGGGCGGGTCTTGCCGAAGGCTGGCATATTGGCCCGCATGTCGAAGACCCACACGGCGCTGGTGTTACCCTTGTCGGCCTTGCCGCGCTGGAAGAACAGCACGTTGGTCTTGACGCCCTGCGCATAGAAGATACCGGTCGGCAGGCGCAGGATCGTGTGCAGGTCGCAAAGTTCCATCAGCCAGGTGCGCAGCCGCCGACCGGTGTTGTCCTCGAACAGCACGTTGTCTGGGACAACTACAGTGGCGCGGCCACCAGGCTTGAGGGCGCGGACGATGTGCTCGACGAAGGCAAGCTGCTTGTTCGAGGTGTCCGCCGTCACCGAGAAATCGGAACGGGTCGGGCGACCGCCGCCCTTCTTGGTGCCAAAAGGCGGGTTGGTCAGGATCAGGTCGGCCTTGGACAAGGCCTCGCCGTCCGGTGACAATGTGTCGATGTTCACCACTCCGCCCTCGATGCCGTGCAACAGCAGGTTCATCATGCAGAGCCGATGCGTGTCCGGCACAAGCTCACCGCCGACGAAGGCATTGTTGCGCTGGAAGTGCGCCTGTTCCGGCGAGAGCTTGTAGAGATCGTCGGTGTGATCCTTGATGTACCTGTCGGCGGCGACGAGGAAGCCCGCCGTGCCCGCTGCCGGGTCTTGCACGACCTCTCCGGGCTGCGGCTGCATCAGCCGAACAATGCAATCGATCAGCGGGCGCGGCGTGAAGTATTGTCCCGCGCCGGATTTCTTGTCGGCGGCGTTCTTCTCCAACAGCCCTTCGTAGAGATTGCCGAGCCCCTCCTCACGGGCAGAGAACCAATCAAGCTGGTCGATGTTGGAGGTCAACGCCTTGAGGTTGGTCGGCTTTCGGAGCCGCGTCTGCGCATCGGTGAAGATGGCGGCGACAAGATCGTCCTTCGCCTTACCGAGGTCGAGGAGCATGGCCTTGTAGTAGTCGAGCTGCTCCATGCCTTCGCGCTTGGCAAGGATGCCCCAGCGATAGCCGTCAGGCAGCCGATCCTCGCGCCCCGTCTCCTCCAACATCTTCAGGAACAGCAGGTAGGTCAGCTCGGTCACATACTCGTTGTAGGTGACGCCATCGTCACGCAGGACATTGCAGAGGCCCCAGAGCTTGGCAACGATGTCGGTGGTGGTTGTCATCAGGCGGTCTTCTTCCACATTTCTTCGTTGATCCCGGCAAGGATGTTTTCAAGCTCCCCGCCGAACACCTTGTTGAGACGGTTGAACCCTCCATCGGCGATGAACGGCTCCTTGTCGATGGCCTCGCGGTCGACAATCACTTCTTTTTCGATCTGCTCACCGATCCGCGACAGCCAGCGTTTCTGCGGATCGGTCCACGAGCGGCTCGTTATGATCGAGCGCATCGCCGATCTGACGCGATCCTCGTACGGGGTCAGCGGATCGCCAATCGCCGCCTGGCGCACGAAGCCGATGATCGAGGCGGCGATCTCTTCGTTCTTCGCATCCGCCCAGGCGCGGCGCAGATTGGCTTCCGAATAGCCCTTGCGGTCGAGCGCCAGGCGCAGCTCCTTCAGATCTGCACGGGTGAGATCGCGGGGGCGCGTCACCACCAGCTTGAGCGCGGCGATGCTGTTCACGTTGTCGCGGACGAAGGCGGCGAAACTATCGAGGAAGTCTTCGGGCTTCTCAGCCTCGCCATATCCTCGCGTGACTGCGACAACCTCATCGCTGTGCGGCGAGATCGGCACGATACGCGGATTGCCGTCATCACCCTGCCAATCAAGGATTGGGCCAATGGCAGCGCGGTCTTTCAACCAGGCGGAAAGTGCCGGCGCGTCGCCATCCAGCAATCGCTGCAACATCGCTTCCGGCGTTTCGCCTGCGAGCGCCTCGAACCGGTGCCGCGCATCCTCGGGCAGTTTCCTGAGACGGCGGCGAAGTTTCACCGCCATCTGCTCGCGGATCGTCTCGCGCTGGTGATCGTCGGTCGCCTCGACCATCTCGCGCACAAGCTGCTCGAAGCTGATCGACGGGTTGACGACAACCGGTTTCATGTCCATCAGACCTTGCAGATGCGGGTAAAGGTCCACGGCGTCGAAGATGCGGAACACCTCCTTGCCGATCTCCGGGCATTGCCGTGTCGCTCGCCCAATCATCTGTTCATAAAGGATGCGACTGTTGACCCGGCGCAGGAACACGAGGTTGGTGATCTTCGGTATATCGACGCCGGTGGTCAAAAGATCGACGGTGACAACGATCTGCGGATTGGCGTCGTTGCGGAACGAGCGGATCAGGTTCTGCACCTTGTCGACGCTGCCGGTGATCTTCTTCACCGCCGCGTCGTCAATCTCGCCATAGGCGTCGCTGAACGCCGTTTTGATCGCATTGACCACCATGTCGGCGTGGGCGTCGGTGACGGCGAAGATCAGCGTTTTGCCGGGCAGCGCCGGGTCGATGTGCCTGGCCAGCTCCTCGGCAACCACGCGGTTGAACTCCGGCGTAATCACCTGCTTGTTGAACTGTTCCACCTCGAAGTGGATTTCGTCGGGCAGGGTCGCCGTGTTGATCTCCCCGGTCTCGGGGACGAGATACTCGACCTGCTCGCCTTCAGAGAAGCCAATGCCCGACCGAGTGAGCGCGGTTTCGATCCGGATCGGCGGCTCGTGGTCAATCAGGTGGCCGTCGATGACAGCCTCACGATAGGAATAGCGGAAGATCGGCTCGCCGAAAATGTCGGTGGTATGTAGGGCGGGGGTCGCCGTCAGGCCGATCTTCACGGCGTCGAAGTATTCGAGCACCCGACGATACTTGGAGATATAGTCGTCCTGCCCCCGGAAGCTCAATTCGGCGTCCGACATCTCCCGGTCGAGCAAATAGCCGCGATGGCACTCGTCGATGACCATCAGGTCGTACTGATCGACGGGCGGAGCCTCCGAGGTATCGGCGGCGAAGAGGACACGCTTCACCAGCCCCTGGATCGTGCAGATATGCACCTTCGTTTCCAGATCGGGCGTAACGTCCTCCAACCCTTTGAGGCCGAAAATCTCGGCGAAGGTTTTGCCCGATACGACCTTGGTGGTCGAGAATTCACCTTCGGTCTGGTGACCAAGGGCGCTGCGATCCACGACGAAGCAGATGCGGCGGAAACGTTTGGCCGACAGCAGCCGGTAGAGCATGGCGATGGCGAGCTTGGTCTTGCCGGTGCCGGTCGCCATCGCCACCAGCATGGACCGCTGTTCGGCAGACAGTGCCGCCTCCACGGCGCGGATCGCCGCCTCTTGATACGAGCGCAGAGGAAAACCGAACTCGAACGGCTGCGATTTGAGGGTGGCAGTGGCCGCGTCGAGATCGATCTCCAAAAGCCGCGCTATGCCATCCGGCGTCAACCAGTCCACCAGCGCACGACGGTGATTGGCGCTACGTCGAGCATCACGAAACCAGATACCGCTCTCGGTCTCGATCTGCTTCAAATAGGAGCGGCCATTGGCGGCGAAGACGTAAGGGACGCGATGCTCTCCCCAAGGCCCACCAGCCGAAACAAAGTCCGTGCTGTCCTTGATCCCGACTGAATAGCGTTCGGCCTGGTCGATGGCGGCGGAGACATTCTTGCGGCGGCGCTTCGCCTCAACGACGCCAACCAGCATCATGCCGATGAACAGCGCGTAGTCGGCGGGACCGCTGGCCGTGGGCCATTCGGCAATCGCCATGTTGCGCCCTTTAGCGGGACGTACACGGGCGCTGTAGCGCAGCGTTTTGGTATCCGCTTCCCAGCCACGATCTCGAAGCTGCTGATCGATCAGGGCGCGGGTCTGGCTCTCATCGAGGTCGATCTTCGCGGCTGCCTGCTCACCGCGCTCGACAAGCTCCTGCACCTCAATGCGGGGGGCAGCTTCCGCCGCTGCCTGAAGACCGGCGAGCTTGGCAGCGATGGCCTCCTTCTCCGCCGCGCTCTCCTGGGCAAGCTGTTCCCAAGTCGCTCGCTCCTCCGCCTCGCGCTTCAAACGTTCCTCGACCGTCTCACGGGCGCGAGCCTGCTCCTCGGCCTCAAGGCGAGCAGCGGTGGCTGCGTCGTCGCTTTCTACCACCTTGCGCCGCAGCGCCTCGATCTCCTGGCGCAGTGGCGCGGTGGCATCGATAGGCTCGCGGGGCGGAACAAAAGCGCCGGGAGTGAAGCCGGGTTGCTTTCCGTATGTGCGATGGAACCAGACGCCGAGCGACCGGGCGAACTTGAGCGAGGTCAGCGCATTGGCATGATCGCCCTTGGCCTCGTGGACGGCGGTGTTGCCCGCCTTGCGCAGAGCGTGGAAAACGTCGGCAACCTCCTTCGGGATGATCCGTTCGTAGGACAGCCGCCGCAAGGTTTCATCAAAGGTCTCGCGCTCGTCACGGTAGGAGGCATGGCGAGCGGCGATCAACTTTGCCATGAGTTCGGCGAATTGGCGGAGCTTGACAATCGCCGTCGATGGATCACCGCTGAAATACTGTTCGGCAAGCCCGCCCAGTGTCACAAGTCGATTGTCATGCGCGGCAAGAAACTCAAAGTTCAGTGATACAACCATATCCACCCCCGTAGCCGCAATCATTGCACGAGGCCGTAAAGATTTGTCCAGCATCGACGTGGTGTTTTCGGCTCCGACATCAGCCGTTTGAGCGGCAACCATGCAAGGCTGACTTTCGCCAGCGGCAAAACTGCCTATAGTGCAGGCCGGAATAAGCAGGATCATTGCCGCCCATGATACGACCATCGAGGATCGCGCCCATCATTATGCTCAACGAGAGCCTCGGCGTACCCACTACGGCTCTGACTAGAGGCTGTTAGGGACTGATTAACCTTGTGGTTTGAGGTTATCGGGATGACATGCTCTCGCAAACCTTATCCGTCCGACGTTTCGAATGAAGAATGGGCGCTTGTCGCGCCGTATTTGACGCTTCTGTCCGAAGACTGCCCGCAACGGAGCCACCGGCTGCGGGAGGTGTTCAACGAGTTGCGCTACATCGTGAAGACCAGCGCACCGTGGCGCTGGATGCCGAATGACCTGCCACCGTGGGAGATCGTCTATCAACAGGCCCAGCGCTGGCTGAGGGCAGGATGCTTTGCGGCGCTGGCAGAGGACTTGCGCACGATTTTGCGGCTTGCCGCGGGTCGGCCCGAACAGCTGCGTGCGGCGATCATCGACAGCCGCACACTGCGTTCGACACCCGAAAGCGGAGCACGGGCCGCCTATGATGGTGCCAAGCGCAAGAAGGGCTCGAAACTGCATCTGGCGGTCGACACCCTCGGCCATCTGCTGGCGCTCCACGTCACGCCCGCCAATGCCGACGATCGCGCCGAGATCGGACGCATGGCCCAGGCGATCCAGGCCGCAACTGGAGACAGCGTCGAACTGGCTTTCGTCGACCAAGGCTACACAGGCCCAAAGCCCATCGCGGCGGCGGCCGAACACGGCATAGCGCTTGAGGTCGTCAAGCTGCCCGAGGCCAAGCGCGGCTTCGTCCTGCTGCCAAGGCGATGGGGCGTCGAGCGATCTTTCGCCTGGGCGACCCGCTTCCGTCGCCTCGTCAAAGACTATGAACGCTGTGCCCAGACGCTCGCGGACCTTCATCTCGTCGCTTTCGGAAACATGGTAAATGAAATGTGCGCGGCGTGCTCCCGACGCGAAAACCATATCGCTATGATAGTGTTTCCAATGCCGCATGCTTGAAGGGGATTGGAGGTCGTGCACGCTCTTCCTCGCCCGTGAGCGCGACCCATCGGAAGACTTCAGCGTATCATGGAAGGCGTTATCGTAATGGGTGAGCGTCAGCTTTCCGCCGGCTTCGTCTTGCTCGACATATTGTTGAAAAGCTGCTGGAAGCCAGCCTCGATTTCACTCTCGCGCATCGGCCCGTCGTTCGCTCGTGCTTCCGACGCCGCGCGTTCCTCTACCTCTAGTTCCTTCCACATCTTGTGGAAGGCCTGCGCCCTCTCCGCTGGATCGCGGATCATCCTTGTTCGCCACTTTGCCAGAGCTTCCGGGCTGTCCCATTCCGGATCGTAGTCCGGATGCTCCTTCGGATACCTTTTCGAGGTCAGGGGCTTTTGCATTGACCATCTCCTATCTCGCTCCGTTGACGAAATCATCGAGTGGATCGTTCGTCAACCGATCCGCGTCAACCTTCCCTGACCCCTCACATCTTTGCGTCGAACGATATGCGCAGGTTTCCGCGTGCCGGCCGTCACTTGAATTGCGCAGCCTCCATTTTTACCGTAGCGCTTATGCGGTCGTAATACGTCCGCCCGATACATGGCAGATTTGAACGCATAGGAAGCCTGCAGATGGATAAGCTGCCCACGACTTACGAGGTGGAAGCGCTTCTGCATTATTGCGCGCGTAGCCGGCGAGTTTGTCCCACCCCCCGAGTGTGGGATCGGCTTTGGCAACTGCTGCCGGAGCGAGAGCGGTCAAAAGGCTCCTGGGAGCCCCTGCCGCCTTTGATTCTTGCAGCGTGGCACGTTTCGACCGATTTGGACAAACGTTGTCGTTTGACAACGCATATCCATTGGGCGGCAAGCCACGGCAGCTTTTCAGTCGTTGAAGCCTTTCTTCGTGCGCTATCTGAAGACCAATGGCACTATGAGCCCACCTTGGAAGAACAGGTGCTCAGGAAGAGGTCGCGAGAAGAGCGACGGGATCGAGCAAAGGCGCGTGCCGTGAGAGAGGCCGCCTCTCATGCAGCCCAGAAGAAGCTGGACGCCGATCATGCAAGGCGTAAGCCGAGCATTGACGCCGCCTATCTCGCCTCGCTTGATCTGGGGCTGATCTCGGCTTATCGCTCGACGCAATATCACGTCTTTTCCACCCCCTTTTTCGTTCTCAGAGTCGACCAGAGAAGCGAGGAGCTTGCTGCCTTGTTCGAGCAGAGCGGCGTTGGATGCGCCGCTTATGTAACGGCATGGAACCCTTTGGGCATGGTTACCCCTGACGACATCAACGCCGCCGCTCACGAGCAACTGCGGTCGGATATGAGGGTCGCCGGGTATCCGTTCCTTGATGGGGAAGGGCGTGGGATATCCGGGGATTGGCCCCCTGAGACAAGTATCCTCATTTTGGGACTGCCTCGCACGGCGGCGAAGAAACTCGGCAGGCGATATCGGCAGAACGCGATATTATGGGCCGGCGCGGACGCGATCCCGAATCTTATCATGTTGATGAAGCCGCCACGAAGGCTTGCAGGCTCGTGACGAATCAAAAAATAGGCTGATCCGTTCAAAGCCTGTGTGACTGGGCATAATCCTGAAGCGGCCGGAAGCCTGAGTAGCAGGAATGGAAAGGTGGTCTGACGGGTGGATTGAAAATCACCATACCGTCATAAATTACTGTTATTATTATCTATTTTTGAAATAAATGGTGCCCCATGCCGGAATCGAACCAGCACTCCTTTCGGAACTCGATTTTGAGTCGAGCGCGTCTACCAGTTCCGCCAATGGGGCACGGCACGGCAGCGATTGCCGTTTACACGAAGGCCGGGCGGGCGGCAACGGGCAAATGCAGGGCCGTGGATGGGCGATCACATGTCCGTGCGGTGATTTACAACGGCGCGCCACCTGATAGAACTGCCGCCGTCCGGCCACGGATCGGCCGGCCGATCCGGAAGGCTCCCATGACCGCATCGCTTACCCTTTCCCGCAAGTCCAGCGCCATCCTCCTTACGCTCGGCATGGCCGCGACCGTCGGCGGCGCGCTCGCCTTCGAGCATATCGGCGGCTACATCCCCTGCGCGCTCTGCCTCTTGCAGCGCGATCCCTATTATTACGGCATCCCGGTCGCGGTTGCCGCGGCCCTTTCGGCGGCGTTCGGCGGGCCGGCCTGGCTCACGCGTGGCCTCATCGGCCTCGTCGGCATCCTGATGCTCGTCGGCGCGGGCATGGGCGTCTATCATGCGGGCGTCGAATGGGGGTTCTGGGAAGGGCCGTCCACCTGCGCGACGACGGCGCAGGGCGTCACGCAGAATGCCGGCGACCTGCTGTCCGACCTCAATTCCAAGCATGGGCCGTCCTGCACGGAGGCGTCGCTGCGCGTCCTCGGCCTGTCCTTCGCCGGCTGGAACGTGATCGCGAGCGCCATCCTCGCCGCGATCGCCTTCCTCGGCGTGCGGTCGGCCAGGGCCTGAAAGCGGCCCGTCAGGGCTGGAGCTCGACGTTCCAGTAGAGGTAGTCCATCCAGCTCTCGTGCAGATAGTTGGGTGGAAACAGTCGCCCGTTGTTGTGCAGATCCTGAACCGTCGGTTGATAGGGCTTCTGATGCGGGAACATGCCCGCCTGTCTCGGCAGCTTGCTGCCTTTCCTCAGGTTGCAGGGGGAGCAGGCGGCGACCACGTTCGCCCAAGTCGTCTCGCCGCCATGGGCGCGCGGGATGACGTGGTCGAAGGTGAGGTCGTCCGGCGACCCGCAATACTGGCATTCGAACCGGTCGCGCAGGAACACGTTGAACCGGGTGAAGGCCGGGTGGCGCGAGGGCTGCACATAGGTCTTGAGGCTCACGACGCTCGGCAGGCGCATCGTGAAGCTGGGGGAAGAGACCGAATGGTCGTATTCGGCGATGA
>Ga0206117_100887_pt1 | contig 20895 bp, 17 predicted proteins | sample 3A5Ametagenome_FD_177997 | JGI IMG/M metagenome (GOLD analysis project Ga0206117, IMG submission 177997) | Enriched microbial communities from leaf-cutter ant dump, University of Wisconsin, Madison, United States - 3A5A | ecosystem: Environmental > Terrestrial > Nest > Insects nest > Nest dump... | reverse complement strand
CGGCCGCGCGCGCCGCGTGCACCCGCCGCTCGAACTCGTAGAACGCGGTCTGGCGCACCACGGTGTTCAGCATGTCCTCGACCTTGCGGGCCAGCATGATCTTGCGTTCCTGGCCCGTGGTCTGGGCCAGCAGGGCGCGGAAGGTCAGCTGTTCGCCGAAGACCGACGCGGTTTCCGCCAGCGTCAGCGGCGTGTCGCACATCAGGGCGCCCTGCTCGGCCGCCAGCACCTGGTGGACGCCATGGCCCAGTTCATGGGCCAGCGTCATCACGTCGCGCAGGCGCCCCTGATAGTTCAGCAGCAGATAGGGATGGGCGCTGGGCACCGTCGGATGGGCGAAGGCGCCGCCGGCCTTGCCCGGCCGGGCCGGCACGTCGATCCAGTTCTTCTCGAAGAATTGCCGGCCCAGATCGGCCAGGCGGGGCGAAAACCGGCCATAGGCGTCCAGGACCGTCCGCTCGGCCTCGGCCCAGGGCACGCTGCGCTCGTCGGCCTCGGGCAGCGGGGCATTGCGGTCGTAATGGGCCAGCTTGTCCTGGCCCAGCCACCTGGCCTTCAGCCGGTAATAACGATGCGACAAGCGCGGATAGCTGTCGCGCACCGCGGCGGCCAGGGCCGCGACGGTCTCTTCCTCGACGAAGTTCGCCAGATGGCGGCTGGCCGCCGGCGTCGGGAACTTGCGCCACTTGTCCTCGACCGCCTTGTCCTTGACGATCGTGTTCATCACCAGCGCGATGGTGCGCACGTCGCGGTCGAACACCTGGTCCAGCGCCACGGCGGTTTCGGCCCGCAGGACGCGGTCGGGTTCCGACAGATTGGCCAGGGCCTGTTCCAGGCTGAGGTCCTTGCCGCGCAGCGGCACCTGCCAGCCGGCCAGCATCTCGTCGTACAGCCGGACCCAGGCGGCCGTGCCGGTCACCGACTTGTCCAGCAGCAGCGCCTCGAGATCGTCGCCCAGCTGGTGCGGGCGGAAGGCGCGCACGTCGCGCAGGAACGGCTCGTAGCGGCGCAGGGCGGCCGACGCCTGGTACTTGGCCGCCAGATCGGCATCCTCGACCCGGTTCAGTTCCAGGGTGAAGAACAACAGCGCCGAATAGACCTCGTTCAGCGCCTCGCGCGTGGTCTGCGAAAACCGGCCGCGTGCCGCATCGGTCAGATCCTCGGCATGGTAGAGCCCGGCATAGGACCCGATCCGGCCCAGCCGGTCCTGCTGGCGTTCGTAGTCGGCGATGGCAGCGGCCAGCGCATCGCCGTCGAGGGTGGCGATGCCCCCCTTGTGGCGGGCGGCGAAGGCGTCGGCCTCGGCCTGGGCCGCGGCCAGATCGGCCTTCAGCGCCGGGGCGTCGGGCCCGGCGTAAAGATCGGCCAGGTTCCAGGTCGGCAGGGGGCCGAGATCCTCGGCCGCGATGTTTCCGGTCATTCTCTCGGGCTCCTCGGGGGCACGCCCCCTATAGATAGGGCGCGTCAGGCGATCAGGAAGTGGGCATGGGCGGCGGCGACCGGTTTTGCCGGATCGTCCTGCCAGGCTTCGACCCGGACGTTGGCAACCCGCCGGCCGTGCTTGGTGACGCTGCCGCGGGCGAAGGTCAGGACCGGCCGGGCCGAGCGCAGGTAGTCGATGGTGATGTTGATCGTCTTGGGCAGGATCTCGGCCTCGGACGTCATGATCAGTTCGACGATCGCGGCCGATTCCAGCAGGGCGCCGACCACGCCGCCATGCAGCGCCGGCAGCCGCGGGTTGCCGATCAGCCGGGGATCTTCCGGCAACTGGCAGAACGAACCCTGCGCATCGCGCCCGACCTGCAGCCCCAGGAAGCGGAAATAGGGGATCGACGAGACGACATGGGCGGCATCGCCGCTTTCCTTGGCGCGGCGGACGGCATCGAGCAACGTCATTGCGGCACCTTGATATGCTTCGGAAACGGCACCTCGCCCGACGACCCCAGCATGAAGGTCGAGGCGCAGGTGGCGATCAGGTCGTCGGGCCGGTCCTGGTGATAGGCACGGGCACGCAGGAAGGCGATCGAGCGCGTCACCTTGTAGCATTCGGCTGTCGCCAGCACGGCCTGGCCCGCGGTCGCGGGTTTCAGATAGTCGATGCGCAGGTCGAGCGTCGCGATCGGCAGCAGGCGCCCCATCGCCATGAACACGGCGATGCCGCAGACGCTGTCGATCAGCGTGGTGATCACCCCGCCATGCAGCGTCCCGGTTTCGGGATCGCCGACGAAATCCTGGTTATAGGGCAGGCGCAGCGTGGCGACCTCGCGGCTGGCGGTGACGAACTCGACCCCCAGCACGCCGTAATGCGGGATCCCGCCGGACACGATCGCCTGGATGATGGCGGGGTCGATACCGTCGGGATCGAAGCTGCCCGGGGGCGGGGTTTCGGACATCGGCCGCTCCTTCACGCCAGGTAGTAGTCGCGATACCACTGCACGAAGCGCGGAATGCCGATGTCGATCGGGGTCGAAGGCTGGAAGCCCAGATCCTGCTGGATCGCATCGATATCGGCGGCCGAGGCACGCACGTCGCCCGGCTGCATCGGCATCAGGTTGCGCTGCGCCTTCTTGCCGAGCGTCTGTTCCAGCACCGTCACCATCCGCTCCAGCGGTTCGGGGCGGTGGTTACCGATATTGTAGAGGCGCGCGGGCGCGGCCTTGCCGTCGTCGGCGGGCGGATGGTCCAGCACCGCGATGACGCCGGCGACGATGTCGTCGATATAGGTGAAGTCGCGGCTCATCTCGCCGCCGTTGTACAGGTCGATCGGGCGGTCTTCCAGGATCGCCTTGGTGAACAGGAACAGCGCCATGTCGGGCCGGCCCCAGGGGCCGTAGACCGTGAAGAAACGCAGCCCCGTCTGGGCCAGGCGGTAGAGATGGGCATAGGAATGGCTGATCAGTTCGTCGGCCCGCTTGGTCGCGGCATACAGCGAGACCGGGTGGTCGACCCGGTCTTCGACCGAGAACGGCAGCTTTTCGTTGCCGCCATAGACCGACGACGACGAGGCATAGACGAAATGGCGCGTCTTCAGCGCGCGGGCCAGTTCCAGCATCACCGTATGGCCCAGCACGTTCGACTGGATATAGGCGAACGGGTTGGTCAGCGAATACCGCACGCCGGCCTGGGCGGCGAGATGGATGATGCGGTCGATGCCGGGATGGCTGGCGGCCAGCCCCAGAATGGCGTCGCGATCGGAAATGTCGGCCTCGACGAAGGCGAACTCGCCGAACCGCTCCAACCGCGCCAGACGGGCGCGCTTGAGCCGGACGTCGTAATAATCGTTGACGTTGTCGACCCCGACCACCCGCTCGCCCCGCGCCAGCAGCGCGGTCGCCACGTGATAGCCGATGAAGCCGGCAACGCCGGTGACGAGAACCGTCATCACCCTCTCCAAATGTCTTCAGGCGCGCGGAAGATAGACCGGACCGGCCGCCCCGTCATCACCTGTCGTCGGGCCATATCGGGTCCGATGAAAAACATGTGATTCGGCCCATTTTCATGGTGAAGCGTCAAGAATGCGCAATATCGTTGTCGGATTACGTGACAAGTAGAAACAGAATATCGCAAGAACAGGAAAAAATGAAAAAAGGTCAACACTGCTTACCTAATTGACAATCATCAAACCCCGCCCTAGTGTTTGGACAAGTCGATATGGGAGGACAGAGCCAGCCATGACGCTCGCCAATGTAACGCTCGACGATAAATACGCGCTCGACAAGGGCCGGGTGTTCCTGACCGGCACGCAGGCCTTGGTCCGTCTGCCCCTGATGCAGCGCCAGCGCGATCTGGCGGGCGGCATCAACACCGCCGGTTTCATCTCAGGCTATCGCGGCTCGCCGCTGGGGATGTTCGACCAGTCGCTGTGGAAGGCGAAGAAGTTCCTGAAGGACAGCCACATCCACTTTCAGCCCGGGCTGAACGAGGATCTGGCCGCGACCTCGGTCTGGGGCAGCCAGCAGCTGAACCTGTTCCCCGCCGCGCGTTATGACGGCGTCTTCTCGATGTGGTACGGCAAGGGCCCCGGCGTCGATCGCTCGATGGACGTGATCCGCCACGCCAATGCCGCCGGCACGTCCAAACATGGCGGCGTGCTGCTGCTGATCGGCGACGACCATGCCGCGGCGTCGTCGACCGTACCCCACCAGAACGAACACAACATGATGTCCGTGATGGTGCCGATGCTGAACCCGGCCAATGTCCAGGAATACCTGGATTATGGCCTGTTGGGCTGGGCGATGAGCCGGTTTTCCGGCTGCTGGGTCGCCTTCAAGTGTCAGACCGAGACGGTGGAAAGCTCGGCCTCGGTCCATGTCGACCCGACCCGGCTGCAGATCATCCTGCCCGAGATCGAGATTCCGTCGGGCGGGCTGAACATCCGCTGGCCCGACGCGGTGCTGGAGGCCGAGGACCGGCTGCAGCGCCACAAGGTCTATGCCGCGCTGGAATTCGCCCGCGCCAACAAGATCGACCGCGTCGTCATCGATGCGCCCAAGCCGCGCCTCGGCATCATCACGACCGGCAAGTCCTACCTGGATGTCCGCCAGGCGTTCGACGACTTGGGGATCGACGACAAGCTGGCGGCCGAGATCGGCATCCGCCTCTACAAGGTCGGCATGGTCTGGCCGCTGGAGCGCGAGGGCGCGCGCCATTTCGCCGAAGGGCTGGAGGAGGTCCTGGTCGTCGAGGAAAAGCGCGCCGTCATCGAAAACCAGCTCAAGGAACAGCTGTACAATTGGCGTGAAGACGTGCGGCCGCGCGTCGTCGGCAAGTTCGACGAGACCCGCCAGTGGCTGCTGCCGGCATCGGGCGAACTGACCCCGGCCATCGTCGCCCGCGTCATCGCCGCCCGCATCCGCCGCTTCTACAACTCCCCCCGCATCGAAGAGCGGCTGGAGATGATCGAGGCCAAGGAACGCGCCCTGAGCCTGGCGCCATCAAGCGTGCCGCGCATTCCCTATTTCTGTTCGGGCTGCCCGCACAACACCTCGACCAAGGTGCCCGACGGCAGCCGCGCGGTCGCCGGCATCGGCTGTCACTACATGGCCGTGTGGATGGACCGGTCGACCGCCACCTTCACCCAGATGGGCGGCGAGGGCACGCCCTGGATCGGCCAGGCGCCGTTCACCGACGAAAAGCACGTCTTCGCCAATCTGGGCGACGGCACCTATTATCATTCGGGCCTGCTGGCACTGCGCGCCGCCGTCGCCTCGGGCGTCAACATCACCTACAAGATCCTCTATAACGACGCCGTCGCCATGACCGGCGGCCAGCATCACGACGGCCCCCTGACCCCCCGCGACATCGCCTTCCAGGTTCATGCCGAAGGCGTCAAGAAGATGGTCGTCGTCACCGACGAGCCCGACAAGTACCCGGTCGGCTATGACTGGCCGGCGGGTGTCACCGTCCATCACCGGGACGAGCTGGACCGGCTGCAGCGCGAATTCCGCGAGGTCGAGGGCTGCACCGTCATCATCTACGACCAGACCTGCGCGGCCGAGAAGCGCCGCCGGCGCAAGCGCGGCACCTTCCCCGATCCCGACCGGCGGCTGTTCATCAACGAACTGGTCTGCGAGGGTTGCGGCGATTGCGGCGTGGCATCGAACTGCGTGGCGGTCGAGCCGTCGGAAACCGAATTCGGCCGCAAGCGCCGGATCAACCAGTCCAGCTGCAACAAGGATTTCTCCTGCGCCAACGGCTTCTGCCCGTCCTTCGTGTCGGTCGAGGGCGGCCGGCTGAAGCGCGCCAAGGTGGCCAAGGCCGCCGGCGCCCAGGCGGCGAACGATCCGTTCGCGGCGCTGACCGCGCCGGCCCTGCCGTCGCTGGACCAACCCTACAACATCCTGATCACCGGCGTCGGCGGCACCGGCGTCGTCACCGTGGGCGCGGTGCTGGGCATGGCCGCCCATATGGAAGGCAAGGGCGTCACCGTGCTGGACCAGACCGGCCTGGCCCAGAAGAACGGTGCCGTCATCTCGCATTTCCGCGTGGCCGCCAACCCCGAAGACATCCATGCCGTGCGCATCGCCACCGCGGATGCCAACCTGCTGCTCGGCTGCGACATGCTGGTCGCAGGGTCGAACGATGCGCTGAGCCGCCTGCGGGCGGGCCAGACCCACGCCGTCGTCAACAGCCACCTGACGCCGACGGCGGCCTTCACCCGCGCCCCCGACATGAACTTCCGCGAGCGCGAAACGCTCGAGGCTATCAGGCGCTCGGCCGGCGACAATCTGTCGGAATTCCTTGACGCCACCCGCATCGCCACGGCGCTGATGGGCGATGCGATCGCGTCGAACATGTTCCTGCTGGGCCATGCCTTCCAGCGCGGCCTGATCCCGATTTCGGGCGAGGCGATCGAGAAGGCGATCGAGCTGAACGGCGCGGCGGTCGAATCGAACAAGCGTGCCTTCGCCTGGGGCCGGCTGCATGCCGTCGACCCGCGCACCGTCGAGGCGGCGGCCAAGCCGCAGATGCCGGTCGAGCGCGAGGCGATCGCCCAGACGGTCGACGACATCGTGGCCAAGCGCATGGCCTTCCTGACCGATTACCAGGATGCGGCCTACGCCCGCCGTTATGCCGACCTGGTCGGCCGCGTGCGCGATGCCGAGGCGGCCCGCGTGCCGGGCAGCGAGAAGCTGGCCGAGGCGGTGGCGCGTTATGCCTTCAAGCTGATGGCTTACAAGGACGAATACGAGGTCGCGCGGCTTTACACCTCGGGCGAGTTCAGGAAGGCGCTGGAAACCCAGTTCGAAGGCGATTACCGGCTGAAGTTCCACCTGGCCCCGCCGGCCTTCGCCCCGCACGACCCGGCGACCGGCAGGCTGAAGAAGATCACCTGGGGCGGCTGGACGATGTCGGCCTTCCGCCTGCTGGCCCGGTTCAAGCGCCTGCGCGGCACATCGCTCGACGTCTTCGGCCGGACCGAGGAACGCCGCACCGAACGCCGGCTGATCGAGGAGTATTTCGCGCTGGCCGACGAGATCGCCCGCACCGTGACGCCGGCGACCGCAAACCTCGCCGTGGCCCTGCTGAAGCTGCCGGAAGAAATCCGCGGTTACGGCCATGTCAAGGAAGCCAACCTGGCGAAGGCCGAGGGGCGCAAGGCCGAGCTGCTGGCCGCCTATCGCGGCGGCGGCACGCCGACGGCCCAGGCGGCCGAATAATCGACGATCCCCGCCGCGGAACCGCACGGTTCCGCGGCGGGTGTCATCGTTGGGAAAATAAGCCGTCATCCATCCGTCACGAAACTGCCTTCATAAAAATTTCACCTGACTTCGCCTTTTGACCACCACATATAGTGGCCCTGTGCTTACGGCACCCGACACATCAGTCGAGTACAGGAGCCGCGCCGATGACGATGACGCTGCGTCCGCATCGCTACCGTGCCATCTGGATTTCCGATGTCCACCTCGGCACCCGTGGCTGCAAAGCCTATTTCCTGCTGGATTTCCTGCGCGCCACCCATTGCGACACGCTCTACCTGGTCGGCGACATCGTCGACGGCTGGCGGCTGAAGAAATCCTGGTACTGGCACCAGTCGCATAACGACGTGGTGCAGAAGATCCTGCGCAAGGCGCGCAAGGGCACCCGCGTCATCTACATCCCCGGCAATCACGACGAGGCGCTACGCGACTACACCGCGCTGCAGTTCGGCGGCATCGAGGTGATGGCCGAGGCGATCCACCAGACCGCCGACGGCCGCCGCCTGCTGGTGCTGCACGGCGACCAGTTCGACGGCGTCATGCGTTACGCCCGCTGGCTGGCCTTCCTGGGCGACACCGCCTACACCATGGCGCTGGCCCTGAACACCTGGTTCAACCATGCGCGGCTCAAGCTCGGCAAACCCTACTGGTCGCTGTCGGCCTATCTGAAGCATCGCGTCAAGAACGCGGTCGCCTATGTCTCGGAATTCGAGGAGACGGTCGCGGCCGAGGCGCGCCGCCGCCGGGTCGACGGCGTGGTCTGCGGCCATATCCACCACCCCGAGATCCGCGAGATCGACGGCATCCTGTATTGCAACGACGGCGACTGGGTCGAAAGCTGCTCGGCCCTGGTCGAGCACGCGGACGGCCGGCTGGAAATCCTGCGCTGGGCCGATATCCGCGGCCGGGTGCCGCTGGGCAACCTGTCCTTTCCCGGGGCGGATGCCGATGCCCATGACGAACCCGACCTGCTGCCGTTGCCCGAACCGGCCAACGCCATCGACCTGTCCCGCCGCGCCTGAAAGTGACCCCATAAAGTGATCCCGGGCATGAACATCGTCATCGTCAGCGACGCCTGGGCGCCGCAGGTCAACGGCGTCGTCCGCACGCTGGAAGCGATGAGCCGCGAACTGCGCGAACTGGGCCATCGGGTCGAGGTGATCGGCCCGGCGGAATTCCCGACCATGCCGATGCCGAGTTATCCGGAAATCCGCCTGGCGCTGCTGCCCTATCGCCGGCTGACCCGGCGGATCGAGGCGATGCAGCCCTGCGCCATCCATATCGCCACCGAAGGGCCGCTGGGCCATGCCGCGCGGCGCTATTGCCGGCGGCGCGGCCTGCCGTTCACCACGGCGGTGCATACGCTGTTCCCGGAATACATCCACGCCCGCATCCGCCTGCCGGTGCGGCTGTCCTATGCCTATATGCGCTGGTTCCACCGGCCGGCGACACGGGTGATGGTGGCGACCGACACCGTCGAACGGCAATTGCACGGCCGGGGTTTCGGGCGGCTGACGCGCTGGACCCGCGGGGTCGACACCGCGCTGTACCGGCCGCGCCCCGACGATCGCGACTTCCTGAACCTGCCGCGGCCGATCTGGCTGAATGTCGGGCGGGTGGCGGTCGAAAAGAACATCGAGGCCTTCCTGTCGCTCGACCTGCCGGGATCCAAGCTGGTGGTCGGCGACGGGCCGCAGCGCGCCTCACTGCAGCGGCGTTTCCCCGATGCCCATTTCGCCGGCGCCAAGTTCGGCGACGACCTGGCGCGGCATTATGCCGCCGCTGATGCCTTCGTCTTTCCCAGCCGGACCGACACCTTCGGCCTGGTGGTGCTGGAAGCGCTGGCCTGCGGCTTGCCGGTCGCGGCCTATCCGGTCCAGGGCCCGCGCGACCTGCTGGAGGGATCGGGTGTCGGCGTGCTGGACGAGGATCTGGGCCGTGCCGCCCGTGCCGCCCTGGCCATCCCGCGCGAGGCCTGCGTGGCCTTCGCCGACAGCCGCGGCTGGCGCCGTTCGGCCGAACAGTTCCTGGCGGCATTGGCCCCGTTCGAGACCGACTGGGCCGCCTGAGACAAAAAGAACCCCACCCCCCGGGAGAAGTCTTGGGGGGCGGGGCCGGTACCGGCCGAATGGGGTATGGCGCCGCTACATGGGGACGACGCCAGAAACCGGCACCGCAAGCAGCATCAGTCGGTCACCGCCTCGGTCTTGCCGCCCGCCCAGCGATACAGCACATACCCCGGGGCCGAATTGTCGCCCTTGGCATCGAAGGCGATGTCGCCGACGATCGACGGAACGGGGGCCGACCGCAGCGCCTTGGCCACCGCCGCACCGTTCTGTCCGCCGGCCCGGCGCACGCCTTCGGCCAGCACCTGCACCTGGGCATAGGCGTACAGCGTGTACCCTTCGGCCGTGATGCCCTGTTCGCCCAGCCGCCTGACGACGGCGGCCGCCGCCGGAATGCGCGTCGCATCGGGCGAGAAGGTGAAATAGACCCGGTCGGCCAGCGGCCCGGCGATCGCCGGCAGGTCGGAATTCTGCAGGCCGTCGCCACCCACGACGATCAGGTCCAGCCCGGCGGCATCGGCCTGGCGCAGGATCAGCCCGGCCTCGGCGTGATAGCCGCCGAAGAACAGCACGCGGACCCTGGCGGCCTTCAGGTGGCTGACCAGGGCGGTGTAGTCCTTTTCCCCGGCATTGACCGCACCGACAAAGGCGATGGGCTGGCCCGCCCGGGTCAGGTCCTCCTTGACCAGCCGGGCCAGGCCGGCGCCGAACGGGCTTTTGTCGTCCAGCACCGCGGTCGGCTGGCCGGCGAAGCGCTTTGCGATGAACTGCGCGGCCAGCGGCCCCTGCTGGTCGTCGCGCCCGGTCAGGCGGAACAGATAGGGCAGGCCGCGTTCGGTGATCCTGGGGCTGGTCGAGACCGTCAGCTCGACGATGCCGGCCTCGGCATAGACGTCGGACGCCGGCAGGGTCGAACCCGAACAGAAATGGCCGGCGACCAGCTTGACGCCCGCGGCGACGATGCGATGGGCCACCGCCACCGCCTGCTTGGGCTCGCAGGCATCGTCCTCGATCACGATGGCGATCTTCTCGCCGTTGATGCCGCCGGCCTGGTTGATCGCGGCGGCCGCCGCCTCGGCCCCCTGGCGCAGTTGCGTGCCATAGGCCGCCAGCGCGCCGCTCATCGGCCCGGCCACCGCGATGCGGATATCGGCCAGCGCCTGGCCGGCCGTCAATGCGGCGACCGATACCGCCGCCGCCAGAACGATCCTGATCATCAGAACACCACCTTGCAGCCGATGCCGCGTTCGCATGCCGTGCGGTAGGCGATCTCGGCCGCCACCATGTCCTCCATGGCGATGCCCATCGCCTTGTAGACGGTAATCTGGTCGGTCGAGACACGCCCCGGCGCCCGGCCGGTCAGCATGTCGCCCAGCGTGATGGCCTGGTCCGGCGTCATATCAGCCAGTTCGGCGCAACCGACGGGCGTCGGCTGAAAGGCATCGGCGGTTTCGACATACAGCGTGTGGCGCCGCGGCAGGTCGAAGGGCATCTCGCCGCGCGGCGGAGCGTACCCGACCGACGACACATGGGTGCCCGGCCGGATCCAGGCGCTGTCGATGACCGGTTCATAGGCGTGGCTGGCCAGGCAGACCACGTCCGAGCCGCGCACCGCCGCCTCGACGTCGCGCACGGCGACCGCCCGCGGGTTCGACGCGGCCAGCCGCTCGGCATCCTCGAAGCGCAGCGAGGCGATACGGATCTCGGTGAAATCGCGGACCAGCGGCAGCAGGCCGAGATGCTCGCGCCCCTGCACCCCCGCGCCGATCAGGGTGACGACGCGCGCATCGGGCCGCGCCAGTTCGCGCACCGACAGCACGGCCGAGGCGGCGGTGCGCATGCCCGTGATATGGGTGCCGTCCATCACGCAGACCGGCAGGCCGGTTTCCTGGGCATATAGCGTGATCATCGCCAGGTGGTTGGGCAGGTCGATGTCCAGGTTGCCCTCGAACACGTTGACCACCTTGACCATGATGTTCATGCCGGGCATCCAGGCCGGCATCGCCAGCGAAAAACCCTTTTCCGGCACCGTCACCTCGGGCCGCGCCGGCGACTGGACGCGGCCATCGGCCATCGCCCGGAAGCCTTGCGCCAGCCCGTCCAGCAGGGCGCGCGGGTCGATGGCGCCGGCGACCTCGGCCTCGCTCAGGGTCAGGACGGGGATGTCGCCCTTGGTGATCTCGGCGGCGCTGCGTATCTTCGGCATGGCTGTCATGGCAGGTCTCCAATTGTGCTGCCATGTTTCTAGGTACTGATTACCCCCGCGGACAAATGAGTTTCCGTCAGGGGGTATAATATGAAATCATGACCCCATGCCCCGCCGCCGCATGCCACCATTGTCCGCCCTGCGCTGCTTCGAAGCGGTGGGACGGCATCTGAGCTTCACCCGGGCCGGCGCTGAACTGGGCATCACCCAGGCCGCGGTCAGCCGCCAGATCAAGGCGCTGGAGGAAGACCTGGCGGTGCGGCTGGTGACGCGGGGGCCGACCCGCAACAGCCTGACGGCGGCCGGCGAAATCCTGTTCGGCGGCATACACCGCGCCTTCGGCACCATCGAGGATACGGTCCAGCGCATCACCGGCAGCGGCGAGCGCGAAATCCTGAACGTCAGCCTGGCGCCTTATTTCTCGGCCTGCTGGCTGACGCCGCGGCTGATGACCTTCGTGCAGCGCCACCAGCATATCGACCTCAGGCTGCATCATTCCTATCAGCCGGCCGATCATCGCCGCGAAGGGATCGAGATCGGCATCAACTGGGGCGCCGGCGCCTGGGCCGGGGTGGCCAAGGAAAAGATTCTTGACGGCGGGTTGACCCCGGTGCTGGCACCGGCCCTGCTGGACCGCCTCGGCGTCGCCGAAGATCCGCGCGCCCTGCTCGGCACCACGCTGCTCTATGAATTCGACATCGGCGACTGGCGGCAGTGGTTCGAGGGGGTGGGGCTGGAACTAGCCCCCGGGGTGCGCGCCCTGCGCCTCAGCGATACCCATGCCCTGCGGCGGGCCGCGATCGACGGCCACGGCGTCGCCCTGTTCTGCCACGGGCTGGTCCAGGCCGACCTGGCCGCCGGGCTGCTGGTGCAGCCCTTCGGCCATGTCGCGCATACCGGATACGACTATTACCTGAACCATGCCGAGGACGTCGAACTGACGGCCAAGGCACGGGCGTTCCGTCGCTGGATCCTGGACGAAGTCGCCCGCGCGCCCCTGGCGTGACGGATTATTCGGGCTTTTCCGGCGCGTCTTCCGGTTCTGGCACCGACCAGTAGGGTTTCAGGTCGTCGAAGGCTTCCCAGGCTTCGGGCAGGCGGCTCAAGTGATCGTGGGTCAGGGCGGCGTACCACCCGTCGACCACCGCGGCCGCCCGCGCGTTCGACGCGCTGCGCTCCTTGGCGGCCTTGGCCATCAACACCTCGCCGACGGCGGCGTCGTTCAGCACGCCCAGCACGTCCTGCAGGCCCGACAGCGCCGCCAGTTGCTGGCGCACGGCCTTCTTCGGGTACAGCGACCGGAAGAATTCGGCGGCGTAGCGCATGGTCTTGGCGCGGATGCGGACCCGGTGCAGATCTTCCGCGGCCAGTTCGGCATGGCGGCGGCCCAGCTTGCGCAGCTTCTTGCGCCGGGTCTGCAGCAGGGTACCGGCAAAATCCTCGATCGGGGTCTGGGCGGCCGCCGGCCAGTCGTCCCGTTCCAGCCACAGCAGCAGGTCGAGGATCAGGTGGCTGTAGCGCGCCTCGCCCAGGGCGGCGCGCACCGCGACATAGGCTTCGTCGCGCTTGCGGCGGCAGGACTGGGTCAGCCGGGCCAGGTCCTTGTCGTCGGCCCGCCGGCTGCTGAGCGGCGCCATGATGTCTTCCAGGAAGACATCCCAGTCGCGCGCCGGGCCCAGCTGGCCGGCCAGCCAGCTCAGTTCGCCCGACAGCCGCTCGGCCTCGCGGTCGCCCTCGAACACCGGGGCAAACAGCTTGAAGGCCGAACGCAGCCGGCGCAGCGCCACGCGGGTCTGGTGCACGCCTTCCGGATCGGCGCCCTCGCGCGCGGCCCATTCGGCACCCAGCAGGTGGCGCAGGCATTCGCGGGCGATGGTGCCGAAGGCCTGGGCGACCGTCTGCCCCTCTTCCAGCGCCGGGGTCTCGGCATGGGCCACTTCGGGCTTGCGGCCGTCGACCAGGGCGTAACCCCGGGCCGATTTCGGCGTGGGGTCGAAACGGAACGGCACGGTATCGGCCAGGCGCCGGGCCAACTGGTAGACGGCCGCGCGGTCACCGTGCTTCAGCTCGATCTCGGCTTCCGAGATCGGGGTCTTCTTGTCGCCCAGATGGACACTGCCGGTATCCAGCGCCAGCTCGACCATCGCCTGGCCGAAACCGACCATGGTCGCGGTGCGACGGATGTCGGTCGTGAACTGCTCGACCAGCGGGCCTTCGGCCAGGGCGCGTGCCACCTTGTCGGGCAGCGGTATCGGGCGCAGCAGGTCCAGTTCCGGGGCAGGCCCCGGAACCTCGAACTCCCATTCGTGCCGCGACAGCGCCGCGACGTCGTCGGCGGCGGCCAGTTTCAGGGTCTGGACATGCCGGCGCCCGACCTTGCGCACGCGCAAGGCGGCGCCATGGGCGCGCAGATCCTGATCCGGGGTGTCGTAATAAGTACCGACGAGACGTTTCGTCGTCGACCCGGCCATGAACGGCTGGATCAGCGGATGCGCCTTGAGCGCCTTGAGCCCGGCGCTGGTCAGCGCCAGCTTGAGCTCGAATTCGATGGATGACATGCGGTCCGTGGGTTGCGAGAAGCCGGGACGACTATAGTTGCACCGCCGGTGAGTTGTCGCCTTAACTTACCGGGCCGAGAGTCGGTGTGTCAAACCAAGGGGATGAAATGGCCAAGCAGCACGCCCAAAGGCTTAAGGACGTCGATCCGAAATCGGGCAAACTGTCCAAGGACAAGGCGGAAGCACGGCTGGCCGAGCTGCATGACCGGTTCCTGAGCATCCAGCAGGCCTTCATCGCCCAGCGCCAGCGGGCCCTGGTCGTCATGGAGGGGTGGGATGCCTCGGGCAAGGGCGGGCTGATCCGCCGGCTGACCCTGCCCTTCGACCCCCGCGTGTCCAAGGTCTGGCCGATCGGGGCGCCGACCCGGGCCGAACAGGAAATCCATTATCTGTACCGGTTCTGGGACCGCCTGCCCGGTCCCGGCACCCTGGCGGTGTTCGACCGGTCGTGGTACGGCCGCGTGCTGGTCGAACGGGTCGAGGAACTGATCCCGCAGAAGGCCTGGAAGCGCGCCTATGGCGAGATCAACGAGTTCGAGCGTATGCTGGCCGATGACGGCGTGCGGATCATCAAGCTGTTCCTGCACATCTCGCAGGAAGAGCAGTTGCGGCGGTTCGAGGAACGGCTGACCGTGCCGCACAAGCGCTGGAAGATCACGCTGGAGGATTTCCGCAACCGGGCGCGGTGGAAGGATTACGAGAGCGCCATCGACGCGATGATCGAGAAGACCTCGACCAAACACGCGCCCTGGCATGTCCTGCCGGCCGACAACAAGCATTACGCCCGGGTGGCGGGCCTGACCCTGATCGCCGACCACATGTCGGCGGGGCTGGACCTGACGCCGCCCGAACTGTCGCCCGAACTGCGCGCCGAGGCCGCCCGGCTGGGCCGCAGCGATCCGGCGGCGAAAAGTCTGGATTGAGTCTGGAAGGAACGACGATGACGACGACCGAAGACCGCCTGCCGGTATCCGTGCTGACCGGTTTCCTGGGCAGCGGCAAGACCACGCTGCTGAACCGCCTGCTGCAGCATCCCGACATGGCCGACACCGCCGTGGTGGTCAACGAATTCGGCGAGATCGGCATCGACCATGCCCTGATCGCCCAGGCCGACGAATCGACCGTGCTGCTGTCGTCGGGCTGCCTGTGCTGCACCGTGCGCAACGACCTGGTGGAAACGCTGCGCGACCTGTTCATCAAGCGCGTCAAGGGCGAGGTGCCGGAATTCCGGCGCGTGGTGGTCGAGACCACGGGCTTGGCCGACCCCGCCCCGATCCTGCACACGCTGATGCAGGACCCGCTGATTTCCAGCCGCTATCGCCTTGACGGCGTCATCACGACGGTCGACGGCGTCAACGGCGCGGGCACGCTGGACCGGCAGGTGGAGGCGGTCAAGCAGGCCGCCGTCGCCGACCGCATCCTGCTGACCAAGTCCGATATCGCCGACCCCGCGGCGCTGGAAACCCTGCGTGCCCGGCTGGCCCAGCTGAACCCCGGCGCGCCGCTGTTCGTCACCGTCGATGGCGGGATCGAACCGGCCAGGCTGTTCGACGCCGGCCTCTACAACCCCGCGACCAAGTCGGCCGACGTGCGCGCCTGGCTGAATGCCGAAGCCTACGAGCCGCATGGCCATGACCACGGGCACGATCACCACCACCATGATCACGGCCACGACCATCACCATGGTCACGATCACGGCCATGCCCACGGCCACCAGGATCCGCATGACGTGAACCGGCATGACGACCGCATCGGGTCGTTCTGCCTGACCTTCGACGAACCCTTCGACTGGAACCAGCTGGCCACCTGGCTCGACCTGCTGGCGGCCTATCGCGGCGACGACCTGTTGCGGGTCAAGGGCATCGTCAACGTCGCGGGGCTGGACAACCCGGTGGTGGTGCATGGCGTGCAGCATATCTTCCACCCGCCGGCCAGCCTGCCCGGCTGGCCCGACGACGACCGCCGGTCGCGCATCGTGTTCATCACCCGCGACCTGTCGCGCGAACTGATCGAACAGACCTTCACCGCCATGTACCAGGCGATGAAGGATGCCGCTGACAAGGAGGGCGCGGGCAAGGAAGGGGCGTCCAAGACCGACGCGGCCTGATCCCTACAGGGCGCGAAGCCAGAACTGCATCGGCTTCGCGCTCTTCTCGTCCTCGTCCAGGTCCTGCCAGGTGAAGGTCGTGGTCATGCCGGGTTCGGGCCGGTAGCCGCGCTTGCGCCAGAATTCGTCCAGCGGGCGATAATCCGCCGGCCGCCGCGGATGGTCGGCCGGGCGCTGCACCGCGCAGAACGCCGCGATGGCGGCACCCTGGGCCCGGGCCCGGGCCTCGCGCCCGTCGAAGAAGCCATGGCCGATGCCGCGCCCGCGGTAATCGGCCAGCAGGATCGATTCGCCGAAATAGAAGACGCTGGCCAAATCGAAGCCGCGGGCCAGGAACGGCGCCTTGACCTCGTCGGTCTCGTCGGCCAGCGGCAGGGCGGTGGCCGCGCCGACCACCCGGTCGCCGTCCAGCGCCGCGATCACCACCGCGGCCGGCGCATCGACATAGGTCTGCAGATAGCCGCGCTCGTGATCGAGATCGCCGTCGTACAGATAGGGAAAGTCGCGGAACACCGTGATGCGCAGGCCGGCCAACGCATCAAGATTGCCGGTAATGGCCGCGCCCGACCAGCTTTCCAGCCGGATCATGCCGGGCATCGCCCCACGGACGCCAACTTGAGACCCATGGTCATCCCGGCAAAAGCCGGGATCCAGGGGAAGCGCGGTCCCGCTTGCGACACCCCCTGCCCTGGGCCCCGGCCTTCGCCGGGGCGACGATTGGCTATCGAGGGACTACCGAAGCTCAGGATCGACTGTGCCGGTGTGACGATGGCGTTTTTCATCGCGCATCCTCGGTCGACAATGTCGCATCCTCATCCGAATAGGCGAACAGTTCGGCGTAGCGGCCCCAGTTGATGACGGTGCGCAGGGTGCGCTCGGCGGCATCCTCGGCCATGTGGTCCTCCAGCTCCTCCTTGAAGCGGCTGAACGGCGCGCGGTGGTTGGCGCGCTCGTCCAGCACCCGCAGGATATGCGCCGCCAGCGGAATGTGGCGCAAGTGTTCGGCAAACATCCGCTTACGGTCGTCGACCTCGGCATCGGCAAACCGCCGGGCCGCGTCGGTCAGCACCACCTTGCCCTCGGCGGTTTCGGCGAACCGCAGCAGTTGCAGGATTTCCAGCACCGGGAACAGGTCGTCGATCTCGTAGGCCAGATCCTCGGCCAGCACGGAAATCTCGGCCCGGCCGTCATAGGGGGCGGCGGCCACCTCCTCGATCATGCCGGCCAGCAGGTTGGTCGACACCCGCGGCAGCGGCGTGCCGATGGTGGCGACATGGCCCGGTTCGATCCGGCCGGCGCGCTGGCCCGGCCGGCGGGTCATCAGATCGTAGATTTCGTCGACCAGTTCGCGGAAGGCCGGATCGAGCCGGTCGCGGGGATGGGCCAGGTCGACACGCATCTCGTGGGCGACGCGGCCCGGGTTGGACGAAAAGATCAGGATGCGGTCGCACAGCTGCACCGCCTCCTCGATATTGTGCGTCACCATCAGGATCGACTTGATCGGCATCCGCCCCTCGACCCACAGGTCCAGCAGGTCGGTGCGCAGGGTTTCGGCCGTCAGCACGTCCAGCGCCGAGAACGGTTCGTCCATCAGCAGGATCTGCGGCTGCACGACCAGGGCGCGGGCAAAACCCACGCGCTGGCGCATGCCGCCCGAAAGCTCCTTGGGATAGGCCGATTCGAAGCCGTCCAGGCCGATCAGGTCGATGGCGGCCAGCGCCCGCCGGCGCCGTTCGGCCGCGGGCACGCCCTGCGCCTCCAGCCCCAGCTCGACGTTTTCCAGGATGGTCAGCCAGGGAAACAGCGCGAATGACTGGAACACCATGGCGATGCCCTCGCAGGGGCCGTTCAACGGCCTGCCCCGGTACTGGGCGGTGCCGCCGGACGGCCGGGCCAGGCCTGCAACGATGCGCAGCATCGTCGACTTGCCCGAGCCCGACCGCCCCAGCAGCCCGACGATCTCGCCCTCGCGCAGGGTCAGATCGACGTCGTCGAGCACGACATGCTCGGCCCCGCCCGGCTTGCGGAAAGCCTGGCGGACCGAGCGCAGCTCCAGCAGAGCGTTGGTGGTGGTTTCGACCATGATCGGCCCCTTCAGTCCAGACGCAGGCGACGCTCGGCAAAGGTCAGCAGCGGGCGCCAGAGCAGACGGTTGAACAGGATGACGAAGATCGACATCACGGCGATGCCGAGCACGATGCGCGGGAAATCGCCGGCATCGGTCGCCTCGGCGATATAGGCGCCCAGGCCATAGGCGGTCAGCTTGTCGTCGCCCCAGCTGGCGACCTCGGCCACGATCGCGGCATTCCACGACCCGCCCGACGCGGTGATCGCCCCGGTCACGTAGAACGGGAAGATGCCGGGCAGCATCACCTTGCGCCACCAGGTCCAGCCGCGCAGCTGGAAATGGGCGGCCGCCTCGCGCAGGTCGGTGGGAAAGGCCGCGACCCCGGCGATGACGTTGAACAGGATGTACCACTGGGTGCCCAGGATCATCAGCGGCGCCAGCCAGATGTCGGGGTCCAGCTTCCAGTGGACGATGGCAACGACCGCGACCGGGAACACCAGGTTGGCGGGGAAGGCCGCCAGGAACTGGGCCACCGGCTGGATCTTTTCGGCCCAGGCCGGGCGCAGGCCGATCCACACGCCGGCCGGCACCCAGATCACGGTGGCCAGCGCGATCAGCACGACGACGCGGGCAAGCGTCGCCAGGCCCTTCAGCAGCACCACGCCCAGCTCGGCCAGGCCGATTTCGGTGGCGATGAACACCGCCACCTGCCAGGCCGCGGCACAGGCGGCGACGATCAGGACCGCATCCCACAGGCGGTCGGCCCAGCCGCCCTCGGCGTTGAACGCCGACGGGGACGCCGCCCCGCCCCGCCCCAGCCGCCAGGGCAGGCGGGTGAAGGCGCCCAGCGCAGTGCCCACCGGGGCCAGCGCGGTATTCATCAGCCGCGATCGGGCGATCAGGTCCAGCACCCAGGACCGCGATTTCGTCTGGGCGGGGGTCAGTTCGACGCGAAACTTCTCGGCCCAGGCAACCAGCGGCCGGAACAGCAGCTGGTCGTACAGCAGAATCACCACCAGCATGGCCAGGATCGCCCAACCCACCGCGGCCAGGTCGCGCTGGGCGATGGCGGCCGCGACATAGGACCCGACGCCCGGCAGCGCCACCGTGGTATCGCCGACCGAGATCGATTCGGAGGCGACGACGAAGAACCAGCCGCCCGACATCGACATCATCATGTTCCAGACCAGGCCCGGCATGGCGAACGGCACCTCGAGGGTCCAGAACCGCTGCCAGGCGGTCAGGCGGAAACCGCGCGACACCTCGACCAGGTCGCGGGGCAGGGTCTTCAGCGACTGGTAGAAGCTGAAGGCCATGTTCCAGGCCTGGCTGGTGAAGATCGCGAACACCGCCGCGCATTCCGCCCCCAGGGCCGACCCCGGGAACAGCGACATGAAGAAGACGACGGTGAACGAGATATAGCCCAGGATGGGCACCGACTGCAGGATGTCCAGGATCGGCACGATCACCTTTTCGGCCCGGCGGCTTTTCGCCGCCCAGGTGGCGATGGTGAAGGTGAAGACCAGCGAACAGGCCAGCGCCGCCAGCATGCGCAGCGTGGTGCGCAACGCGTATTCCGGCAGGGCCGCCGGATCCAGCGAGATCGGCGTGGCCGTCACCGCCGACAGGGGTTCGGCCATCTGGCGGGCGGTCAGGCCCAGCACCACCAGGGTGCCCAGGAACAGCGGCAGGGCGATGACGTCCCATTTATTGGGAACGAATCGCGGCCCGCCGACCGAACCGACGGAACGAGGGCTTGTCGTCATCGGTTTAAACCACCCGAGCGGCCGTGCAAACGCCACATTGGCGCATTAGGATCGGCCCGTTACAGGGCCGGTGGCCATATCCACCGGCAGCAAGATTTGCCACCGGAAGGAATGGCTCATGAGCATTGCGCGTCGTTTCGTCAAGCCCGCACTCCTTGGTCTGGCTCTCGCCGGGCTCGTCGCGACCGGCCCCCGGGCGTTCGCCCAGGAAACCGTCACCCTGGCCCAGCCGGCCGCCGTCGCCGACGGCGACCTGCAACCTGGACTGGCTGCATTGTACTTTTATGAAGATTTCCGCGACATCGACAAGATGCCGACCAAGCCCGAGGCGCTGGCCAAGGGCGTCAAGGGCGAGAAGCCGATCCTGAAGGTCGAGGGCAAGTCGCGTGAGGGCGAGCTGTTCAACTCAGGATCGAACTCGCTGTACGGCATCCACATGACCGGCTTCATCAAGTTCGACAAGCCGGGCGAGTGGGTGATGGGCGCGATCTCGAATGACGGGGTCCGCGTCAAGGTTGCCGACCAGGTGGTCGCGGACGACCCTACCGTGCATGCCGACCGCCCGACCCAGCCGGTCGTGGTCAAGGTCCCGGCCGCCGGCTGGTACCCGCTGCAGATCCAGTACTTCCAGCGCAAGTACACCGCCCAGCTGCAGCTGCTGTGGCAGGCCCCTGACGGCGCGGCCATGGCCGTGGTGCCGGGCGAGGCGCTGGCCCACAAGAAATCCTGAGGATTTCCGCCACGATGCCGTCGGCGAAGCGCGAAATGCAGCGGCATTTCGCGAATTGCCGGCGGCATCAGGCGAATCCGGGGGCAGGCAGAACGCGGTTTTGCCGCTAGACCGGTGTCCTGACATCAATTCAGGGCGTGGAGGTCGGCGTGGCGGCGAGTACAGGACAGAACGAAGGGCCGGTGGTGCGCCTGG
>Ga0206117_100886_pt1 | contig 20911 bp, 23 predicted proteins | sample 3A5Ametagenome_FD_177997 | JGI IMG/M metagenome (GOLD analysis project Ga0206117, IMG submission 177997) | Enriched microbial communities from leaf-cutter ant dump, University of Wisconsin, Madison, United States - 3A5A | ecosystem: Environmental > Terrestrial > Nest > Insects nest > Nest dump... | reverse complement strand
ATTGCGATACACCAGATTTTGTTTTGTAAGATTATCTAGCAGGCGTGTCATACTAGGCTTATCCTTGAATGTTGAATTACATAACGTCTGTTGTGTAACCCCGTCTTCGCGCCACAGAAAAGCAAGGACAGTCCATTGTTCGGGAGTGATATCCAGTCCTTCTTTTTTGAAGTTCCTGTACATCATCCTGTTTATGGCCATCGATACTTTACCGTTAATAATGGGAAATATCAGGTCTAAATCCTGATCTAAGTTCAATGTTTCCTCGGTCTTCATGCATGTTCGTTTTCTGATTTTCATCACAAAAATAAGATAAGAAGTTGGTAAGTACAACAATTTTTGACAGTTTAGCATTTGTTGTTTTGATAAAAAAGCCTATCTTTGCACCTCATTTGTAAAAATGTATGTTTAATTTATAATTAATTAATTTATGAACAATTACGAAACCGTTTTCATTTTAACTCCCGTTTTGTCTGATGTTCAGATGAAGGAAGCGGTAGAAAAATTCAAGACTCTTTTGGTCAATGAAGGGGCCAAAATAGTAAGTGAAGAAAACTGGGGACTTCGCAAATTGGCTTATCCAATTCAGAAGAAATCAACCGGTTTTTATGCGATGTTAGAGTTCGAAGCTGATCCGTCTGTTATCGCTAAACTTGAAATTAACTTCCGTCGCGACGAGCGTGTGATCCGTTTCTTGACTTTCCGTCAAGACAAGTTCTCTCACGAGTACGCATTGAAGAGAAGAAGTTTAAAATCATCTAAAAAAGAAGAAGTAAAGGAGAATTAAGCTATGGCACAACAATCAGAAATCAGATATTTGACTCCGCCTTCAGTTGATGTGAAGAAAAAGAAATATTGCCGTTTCAAAAAGAATGGTATTAAATACATCGACTACAAAGACCCTGAGTTTTTAAAGAAATTCCTTAACGAACAAGGAAAAATTCTTCCTCGTCGTATTACAGGTACATCATTGAAATTCCAACGTCGTGTTGCACAAGCTGTAAAGAGAGCTCGCCATTTGGCTTTGCTTCCTTACGTAACAGACTTAATGAAATAAATAAGGAGGAGTAAGAAATGCAAGTTATATTAAAAGAAGACATCCTTAACTTAGGATATAAAGATGAAGTCGTAACTGTAAAAGACGGTTATGGACGTAACTACCTTATTCCCCAAGGTAAAGCTGTGATAGCATCAGAGTCTGCGAAGAAAGTATTAGCTGAAAACCTAAGACAACGCGCTCATAAACTTGAGAAAATCAAACAAGATGCTCAGGATTTGGCTGCTAAGTTGGAAGGAATTTCACTTACTATTGGTGCAAAAACAAGTTCTACAGGTACTATCTTCGGTTCTGTAACTAATATTCAAATAGCAGAAGCTCTTGAAAAATTAGGCTACAATGTGGATAGAAAAATTATTCTAATCAAAGAAGCTGTGAAAGAAGTAGGTAGCTACAAAGCTATCGCTAAACTTCACAAAGAAGTTTCTGTAGAAATACCTTTCGAAGTAGTTTCTGAATAATTATCGAAATTATATAGCAGAGAGGCGGTTATTAAAAATAATCGCCTCTTTCGTTTTTATGGTATAGCCTTTTCGCGGTGGATTTTATAATTTCTATTACTATTTTAGACCTGCATTTCTACATTATTTCTTGTAACATCAAATTATTACTGTATTTAAGAATATTATATTAATAGGTGTACTATATTATGGTTTCTGTGATATAGAAGAATTCTATATTGTATAATTTGATCCTAAAGTATTGATTTATAGTTGTAATACATATCTATGAATATTATAATAGCATGTTGTTTATGATGTTATTTATAAAAATTGTAACTTAGCAAGGATTTGAAAATTAACTTTTCAGGCATTTGCTTGTTTAATTATATAAAATAACAAACGATAATATAAGAATAAGATGAAAATTGGATTCGTTGGATTAGGTAAGATGGGCGGCAAAATGGTAGAACGCCTTTTGAATCATGGACATGAAGTCGTAGTTTATAACCTTACTCAAAAAGAAGTTGATGAGGCAGCCTCTAAGGGTGCTCTTCCGGCTAAAAGCATAAAGGATTTAGTAAATAAACTGGAAGGACGCAAGCTTGTGTGGCTGATGGTTCCGGCAGGAAAACCTGTGGATGAAAACATTGCAGAACTATTGACGCTGCTTAGCCCGAATGATATAATCGTAGACGGAGGAAACAGCTACTGGAGAGAAACTGTAGAGAGAGGAAAGAAAATAAAAGAAAAAGGAGTTCATTACCTCGACTGTGGTACCAGTGGCGGTGTATGGGGATTGCAGAATGGCTACTGTCTAATGTATGGCGGAGATAAAGAGGCTTGTGATTTTGCAGAGCCTATATTTAAAAGTTTAGCTCCCGAAAACGGATATATGCGTTGTGGAGAAAGTGGTGCAGGCCATATGGTGAAAATGGTGCATAATGGCATCGAATACGGAATGATGCAGGCTTATGCCGAAGGCTTTGAGATAATGAAGAACTCACCATACGGGGTAGACTTAGAAAAAGTATCACGTGTTTGGATGGAAGGTTCAGTCGTTCGTTCATGGTTGCTCGAGCTGATCGGTAATGCATTGGAAGGTAACGAAAATCTTGAAGGAATCAAGGATTATGTAGCCGATAGTGGTGAAGGTCGCTGGACAGTACAAACAGCAATGGACTTTGATGTTCCTGCTCATGTTATTACAGCTTCGCTTTTCACTCGTTTCGAGTCACGACAAGAAACTTCGTATGCAATGAAACTTCTTGCTGCCATGCGTAATCAGTTTGGTGGTCACGAAATCAAAAAAGACTAAGCCCCGCAGTATCTCCGAGGAAATATTGAAAAGAATATAACGAAATGCTAACTTAAAAACTTCCCTTTTGGGGGAGAATGGAGGGGCTAATGAAATCAAAATCAATACAAGACCAAGCTCTGATTATTTTCGGAGCTTCTGGTGATTTAACATACCGAAAGCTGATACCGGCTATATTTGACTTGCATAAACAAAATTCACTACCGAAGAATTTTGCTGTGCTTGGTGTAGCTCGTAGTCAGTTTACAGACGATACCTTCCGCGATAAGATGAAGGATGGTATCAAGCAGTTTGCATTGGCAAAAGATGCTTTGGATGAAGAAATAGAGCAATTTTGTCAGAAGTTACATTATCTGTCAATCAATACAGATGACGGGACAGAATATTCCAAATTGAAAGTACGGCTCGAAGCTCTCGATAAGGAAGAGGGTACAGCAGGTAATTATATATTTTACTTGTCAACACCACCTTCGCTCTATCCGCTTATACCTAAGTTTTTGGCAGAGCAAGGGTTGAATCAGGAGAATGGTAATTTTAGACGGATTATTATCGAAAAGCCTTTTGGTATTGATCTTAAATCTGCTGTGGAGCTGAATGTTTCGCTTCAGGAAAGTTATGATGAAGATCAGATATACCGTATAGACCATTATCTAGGTAAAGAGACTGTGCAAAATATGTTGGTAACACGTTTTGCGAATGGCATTTACGAACCCCTTTGGAACCGAAACTATATAAGCCATGTGGAAATTACTGCTGCCGAGAGTATCGGCGTAGAAAACAGAGGTGGCTATTACGATCATTCGGGAGCACTCCGTGATATGGTGCAAAACCACTTATTGCAGTTGCTGGCTTTGGTGGCAATGGAACCGCCAATGTCTATAGACTCTGTTTCGATTCGCAACGAGAAATTGAAAGTTTTTCAGGCTCTACGCCCTATGTCGAATGACGACTTGTTTAAGAATGTTATTCGTGGACAATACACAGCAGCTAACGTTAAAGGGAAATATGCCAAGGGATACCGTGAGGAAAAGGATGTGGATGCCGATTCCCGTACCGAAACCTATGTGGCTATGAAGCTCTTTATCGACAATTGGCGCTGGGGTGGAGTTCCTTTCTATATACGCACAGGTAAACGTTTGCCGACTCGTGTTTCTGAAGTTGTTATTCACTTCAAACCTGCACCTCAGAAATTATTTCCCGAAAGTGCAGATATGAGTAACGACGAAAATCAATTGGTAATACGTATTCAGCCGGATGAAGGTCTTTTGTTGAAAACAAAGATGAAAGTACCCGGAAGTGGCTATCAGGTTAAGAATGTGAATATGGACTTTCATTATTCACAACTACAAGATACTTATCTGCCTGAGGCTTACGAACGTCTTTTGCTCGATTGTATGGTTGGCGATTCTACGCTGTATATCCGTGGCGATGCTTTAGAGGCTACATGGAAATTTGTACAACCGTTACTCGACTTCTGGGAGAAGAACCCCGATGCACCCTTGCATGGTTATCCTTCCGGCTCGTGGGGGCCAAATTGTGCCGATGAGCTGATTGAGGGTAAAAACCTCACATGGAGATATCCTTGTAAGAACCTGTCTGATGATGGAATATATTGTGAATTATGATAAAAGAAGAGATTAACATTTATTCGGATGCGAAAGCCCTGAGTGAGGGTTTTACGGCATTTTTGCAAAAGTTAATGGATGTATATCCGCGTGTAAACCTTGCATTGTCTGGTGGAACTACCCCAAAAGTAATTTTTGACTATTGGGCAGAAAACTGTAAAGATTCGATCGACTGGCAGCGACTGTTTTTCTTTTGGGGTGACGAACGCTGTGTTCCGCCCGAAAATGTTATGAATAATTATGGAATGACAAAGGATCATTTGTTTGACAAAGTTCCCAAAATTCCGAATAATAACATTTTCCGTATTCATGGCGAGAATGAACCAGAAGAAGAGGCTGAATGGTATAGCAAAATTTTGGAAACAAAAGTTATGCAGCGCCGTAATGCTCCTTGCTTCGAAATCGTAATGCTTGGTTTGGGTGACGATGGACATACTGTCTCTATTTTCCCTGATCAGATATCATTGTGGGATAGTAAAGACTTCTGTGTGATAGGTGAGCATCCTGAAAGCAAAATGAAACGTGTAAGCCTTAGCGGTCAGGTAGTGAATAATGCACAGTATGTAGTTTTTCTTGCTACCGGAAAGAACAAAGCCGAGAAGGTAAGAGATATCATTAAAAACAGAGAGCAGTTTCTGGATAAATATCCGGCTGCTAAAGTAAATCCGAAGAAAGGATATCTTTATTGGTTCTTAGATGAGGAAGCAGCAAGTTTGTTATAAACGAAGCATCAAAATATAGATAGTAAGAAGTTATCTCGCATAGAGGTAGCTTCTTTTTTTATATGTTAAAGATGGGTGAGATGGCGTATTGAATAGTCTTATATTTCTTCTTTTGATTTATATCCGGCTATGAATTCATTGTGTCGCAAAATGCGATTACTTTTTCCAGATAATCCCTGTTGTTAGACAATCGTGGAATTTTGTTCTGTCCTCCAAGCTTGCCAATATGCTTTAACCATTCGTTAAAAGTACCTTTTGGGAGGCTTCTTACAATTGGCATATTCAGCGATAAGTTGTATGAACGCTTGGCTTCGTAGTCGGAGTTTACCTTTTTTAGTTCGCTGTCTAATAAGCGGGTGAAATCTTCGAGGCTGTTGGGTTCTACGGTAAACTCTATCAGCCATTCATGTGCTCCGTTGTTGTTATCCCCGAAGTAAACGGGGGCGGCTGTATATTCGCTTATTTGTGCGCCTGTGATCTTGCATGCTTCTGTCAGAGCTTTTTCGGCATTGTCTATTATCAGTTCTTCGCCAAAGGCATTGATGAAGTTCTTGGTGCGCCCTGTTATGTGGAACAGATATGGCGTAGTAGACGAAAACTCTATTGTATCGCCTATCATATATCTCCAAAGCCCTCCGTTCGTTGAAATAATTATAGCGTAATTCTGTCCGGTTTCTACTTCATCCAGTGTTAATGTTTTCGGGTTTTCCTTGTCCCATTCACTCATCGGAACAAATTCGTAGTAGATGCCGCTATCCAACATTAACAGCATTTCTTTAGAATTATCGGAGAACTGTACCCCAAAGAAACCTTCCGATGCATTATATGTTTCCCAATAGTACATATCGGGCTTTTGTATCAGTTTCTTGTATTGCTCTTCGAATGGAGTAAAGCTCACGCCACCATGAAAGAAAACTTCCAGATTAGGCCATGTATCAGTGAGGTCGCGTCCGGTATCTGTCTTTATCTTTTTCAATAAGACGAGTAGCCATGAAGGTACGCCCATAAAAGCCCTCACATCGTTTTTTATAGCATAGTCGGTCAGTGCCTGCAACTTCGTTTCCCAATCGGGTAATAAGGAGATGCTTTCAGGTGTACGGCTAAACTTTGCCCAGAAATATAGATTCTTGATAAGGATAGCAGAGATATCTCCTGTGAAGATGCCGTCACCTATGTTGTTTATTTGCTTGCTGCCGCCTAGTACTAATGTTTTACCAAAAAAGAATTTAGCATCCTTATTGGCTTGTGCATAGATAGCAAGCATTTGCTCTCCGCACTTGTAATGCCCTTTGATGAGTGATTCGTGGGTTACAGGTATGTATTTACTCTTGTCCTCGGTAGTGCCCGACGACATGGCAAACCAACGTATGGACTTGTTCCAAAGTACATTTTGTTCTTTATTTACAATGATCCGATCAAGATAGGGGCGCAAATCTTCGTAGTGGAAGATTGGAACCTGTTTTCTGAAATCGTCTTTGTTTTTTATAGCCGAAAAATTGAACTGCTGTCCAAAGGATGTTTGCTCACCGTTGCGGAGCAGATATTCCAATATCTTCTCTTGCGTTTCGATAGGTTTGTTGATAAAGCTATCAATCTCTTTGTATCGGTAATCCAGATACTTGTGAGCAATTCGGGTAATCATCCGATTTTACTTATTTTTCGGAGCTTTTCTTCGTCTATAATTTTTATTTTGCGACCATCCAGCGTAATGATATGTTCGTCAACAAACGTTGACAGGGTGCGGATGGCATTCGATGTAGTCATATTTGATAAGTTAGCCAAGTCTTCCCTTGAAAGGTAGATGCTTATTGTCGCACCGTCTTCTTCAAGTCCGTAATTCTCGATAAGGAATATCAACGATTCGGCCAAGCGTCCACGGATATGCTTCTGAGTAAGGTTTACAACCCGCTCGTCTGCTATTCCAAGGTCTATAGCCAATTCTTTAATAAAGAAACTGCCTAATTTAGAATTTGAAGCGACTATCTCGTTGATAAGTTTCATTGGTATGAAACAGATGGTCGAGGGTTCGAAAGCCGAAGCAGCCGTGACATAAGGTTGGTTGGCAAAAAAGGCGCGGTATCCAAAATACTGAGTAGGTCTTATCATTCTGATAATCTGGCTACGTCCGCCAACACCGTCTTTGTATATTTTCACTTTCCCTCTACACAGGCACATCAATTCCATTGGAATTTCTTCTTCCCTGTATATCACTTCATTTTTCTTGAAGTCCATAATTCTCGCATTAGCGGCAATTATAGTTTGTTCTTTGTCATTCAACAGATTCCATATTTCAGGAATACTTTCCGACAAGCTAACAGCATTACTATCTGTCATCATTCAAAACTGATAATGTAAAATATGTTATAAGCAAAGTTAATCAAAAAATATTATAAAACATGTTGCAAAACATCTTTTTAACGCATGCCCCTCTTTTTTATATAATTTTTTTGTACTTGAAAGGTCTTTTGTATACTCAAATATCACGTAATGTGTAGAGTAGGTGGCTTGATATTTTTCTTTTGCTTGGATTTATACTTGCGAAAATGTTTCGTCTGTAAAAAGTAACAAAAGTAACAGGTTTCTAATCTTTTTAACTGTTACTTTTCGCTTTCGGTTGATGATGGCAAATATTTCTAAGATTAGATAATCTGATATTAAAAAAATAACATCTCCAATTTTATAATTTACAGCTAAGCTCTCTCTTGTTTTGTTAAGTTTTTAGCACTGATATACCTAAATAATTCAGAAAGTATGAATTGTGTAAAAGTTAGTTTGTTAATAAACTATCTAATGTTTTAGTATGTTAAACAAATAAAGTTTTTATATTTCACTTTGAATATTACAATAATAAGACTATTTTTGCACCACCAAAAAATAGAGTGGTGTTTTTACTCCATTTGCATTTCGATTGAAATTTGTAACAATAACTAAATAAACTCGTTAAGATGAATGTATCTCTAACAAATGTAGATAGTGTAAACGCTATATTACAAATAAATGTAACGAAAGAGGATTATCAAGAAAAGCTTGATAACGCACTTAAGACATTCCGAAAAAAAGCTAACATACCGGGATTCCGTCCGGGAACTGTACCTATGGGTATGGTGAAAAAAATGTATGGTAAATCGATTTTGGCAGAAGAAGTAAACAAGCTTGTTGGCGAAAATCTATATAAATATATACAAGACAACAAACTAAATGTATTGGGCGAGCCTCTTCCGAACGAAGAGAAGCAACAACCAATAGATTTCTCACTCGAAGGTGACTATGAATTTTATTTCGACGTGGCTCTTGCTCCGGAAATAAAATTATCACTGACAAAAAAAGATAAAGTAAAATATTATGCTATTGAGGTAGACGAAGAGCTTGTTGATAAACAAATCGCTTCGTATAAAGCTAACTATGGCAAATATGAAAAAATAGAAGAGGGTGCAAAAGAAACAGACCTTATCAGAGGCACAATCTCTGAATTGGAAGATGGTAAGGTAAAAGAAGGTGGCATCTTTGTAGAAGCAGGCATTGTAATGCCTTCGTATATGAAAGACGAAGCAGAGCAAGCTAAATTTGTAGGTGCAAAAGCCGGAGATGTGATTGTATTCAATCCGGGTAAAGCTTACAATGGTAACGAAACAGAAATAGCATCTATGCTTCATATCGAAAAGGATGCAGTAGAAACAATAGCTGCTGAGTTTCAGTTTGCTATCACCGAGATCACTCGTTATCAGGAAGCAGAACTTGACCAAGACTTATTCGATAAAGTTTTTGGTGCAGGCAATGTAACTACCGAAGCTGACTTCAAAGCAAAAGTAAAAGAAACTATCGCAGAGCAATTTGCACCGGATAGTGACTACAAATTCCTGTTGGATGCGAAAGAACTTCTTGAAAAGAAAACAGGAGACTTGCAATTCCCTGATGCATTCCTTAAAAGATGGCTTATTGCTTCGGGCGAAGAAAGAACTGCTGAATCTGTAGACGCAGATTATCCGAAAATCATAGCAGATCTTAAATTCCACCTGATAAAAGAGCAAATAGCAAAAGATAACGATATCAAGATCGAAAACGAAGATATGAAAATCATTGCTATGCAAGCGGCAAGAGCTCAGTTTGCTCAATATGGAATGATGAATCTTCCTGACGAAATGGTTGAAAACTATGCAAATGATATGTTGAAAAACAAAGACAATGCACGTAACCTGCTCGATCGCGCAATGGAAAATAAGATCATCGACGTATTGAAATCAAAACTTGGACTCGAAGAAACTGTAATCTCGCTTGACGAGTTCCGCAAGTTCTTTGAGAAAGAAGAAGCCGCTGAAGCAGAAACTGAAGCGTAAATGAAAAAAAGATAAAAATAACGGACAGGAGGGATAGTGTTTTCTTTCTGTCCGTTTGTCTTTAACATTATAAATAAGGAAAATACATACATTATTATTCCAGCTTTTCAATTTTTTATTTATAACTTTGTTTATAAGAAATGAGGCTGTGCTATTAGCCTCTTTTTTATGCCTGTACGAGTGGCATGATAATTGTTTATAGTAATAATGGTAAAACATTATTTAATAAAAAAAGAAAATGTTATGAACAATGAATTTAGAAAGTATGCAACGAAGCATCTAGGCTTGAATGGGCTAGCTCTTGATAAATATATCGATATAACAAGCAGTTATATATCACCTACTATTATCGAAGAACGTCAGTTGAATGTTGCTCAGATGGATGTGTTCTCTCGTTTGATGATGGATCGTATTATCTTTTTGGGAACTCAGATCGACGACTATACAGCCAATGTGATACAGGCTCAATTGCTATATCTTGATTCTGCCGATTCGGGCAAAGATATATCTATTTATATAAATTCTCCCGGAGGATCGGTATACGCAGGATATGGAGTTTATGACACTATGCAGTTTATCAACAGCGATGTGTCTACAATCTGTACAGGTATTGCCGCATCTATGGCAGCAGTATTGCTTGTTGCCGGAGAGAAAGGAAAACGTTTTGCGTTGAAGCATTCACGTGTTATGATTCATCAGCCGTTGGGAGGTGCTCAAGGACAAGCTTCAGATATCGAGATCACCGCTCGTGAGATTGGTAAGGTGAAAAAAGAACTTTATACTATTATTTCAGACCACTCGGGACAACCATTTGACAAAGTGGCACTAGATTCGGACCGTGATTACTGGATGACTTCGGCTGAGGCTAAAGACTATGGAATGGTAGATGATGTTTTGATGAAAAATAAACAATAATTCAAAAATCAGATTCATTTACTCACAAAAGGATAAATGGCAAAAAAAGATACTAACGGCTATTGCAGTTTCTGTGGCAGAAGCGATAAGGATGTAAATATGCTTATCTCCGGTATGTCGGCTGACATCTGTGATAGCTGTGCTGAACAAGCATATCAGATTGTAAAAGAAAGCGTAGAGGCAAAGAAAACATCTTTGGGTATTGATAAAACACAATTGCCCGACCCAAAGACGATAAAAGAATACCTTGACGGATATATTATCGGTCAGGAGAATGCCAAGCGCTATCTGTCTGTGGCTGTGTATAACCACTACAAACGTATACTACAAGGGAAAGAAGATGATATAGAAATAGAAAAGTCGAATATCATTATGGTTGGCCCTACAGGTACAGGAAAAACATTGTTGGCACGTACCATCGCCAAACTACTGCATGTCCCTTTCGCAATCGTAGACGCAACCGTGCTTACCGAAGCCGGATACGTAGGCGAAGATATAGAAAGCATTCTTACCCGACTGTTGCAAGCCTCCGACTATGATGTGGCAGCAGCAGAAAGAGGAATTGTTTTTATCGATGAAATAGACAAAATAGCCCGTAAGAGCGACAATCCATCAATCACCCGTGATGTTAGCGGTGAGGGTGTACAACAGGGCTTACTTAAATTGCTGGAAGGTTCGATTGTAAACGTTCCGCCTCAAGGAGGACGTAAGCATCCTGACCAGAAGATGATTGCCGTAGATACCAAAAACATATTATTTGTTTGTGGTGGAGCTTTCGACGGTATCGAAAGGAAGATAGCGCAACGGTTGAATACAATGGTTGTGGGTTATGCTTCGTCTAAAAGCAACGCGCAGGTAGACCGTAACAATCTGTTGCAATATGTAGCACCTCAGGATTTGAAGTCTTTCGGACTGATCCCTGAGATTATAGGACGTCTGCCTATTTTGACATATCTTGACGCTCTGGATAGGAGTGCTCTTCGCCGGATACTTACCGAGCCGAAAAACTCTATCATTAAGCAGTATGTCAAATTGTTCAAAATGGATGGCGTTGATCTTACCTTCGAAGATGATGTATATGAGTACATTGTAGATAAGGCAGTGGAATATAAATTGGGAGCAAGAGGATTGAGATCCATAGTCGAAACCATTATGATGGATGCTATGTTTAATATCCCTTCCACAAAGCAGGCTCAACTGCATGTTACTAAAGAGTACGCCGTAGAGCAATTGGAGAACTCACAAGTCGTAAAACTAAGAAATTCATTATAAAGTTTGTTTTTTTGACAAAAAATAGCCTATTTTATATTGGAGAATTAAATTTAGGGGTTTATCTTCGTAATAATTAATAGCCTATTTATATGCCGGATATAGAGGATATATTGACGTGTTCATTGAAAAAGCATTTTGGCTTTGACAATTTTAAAGGTAACCAGAAGGCAATAATTCAGAACTTGCTGGATGGAAGAGATACCTTTGTGTTGATGCCTACGGGCGGCGGAAAGTCCCTCTGCTATCAGCTACCGGCACTCTTGATGGAGGGAACAGCAGTAATTATTTCTCCCCTGATAGCCCTGATGAAAAATCAGGTGGATGCCATGCGAAATTTTAGTGAAGAGGACGGCGTAGCGCACTTCATGAATTCGTCACTAAACAAAGCTGCGATAGAACAAGTAAAAGGTGATATACTTTCGGGAAAGACAAAACTATTATATGTAGCACCCGAATCTCTTACAAAAGAAGAGAATATAGACTTTCTGCGTCAGATAAAAATATCGTTTTATGCTATCGATGAGGCACATTGTATTTCGGAGTGGGGGCACGACTTCCGTCCTGAATACAGACGTATACGTCCCATTGTAAACGAAATAGGCAAGCATCCTATCATTGCACTTACTGCTACGGCAACGCCAAAAGTGCAAATGGATATACAGAAGAACCTTGGAATGGTGGAAGCAGATGTGTTTAAATCATCATTCAACAGGGAAAATCTATATTACGAAGTTCGTTCAAAAACGGATAAAGTAGATAAGGATATAATAAAATACATTAAATCGCAAGGCACAAAGTCTGGGATTATATATTGTTTGAGTAGAAAGAAGGTGGAAGAGTTTGCCGAAATATTACAAACAAATAATATCAATGCACTGCCGTACCATGCTGGACTAGACCCAAGTACACGCTCTGCCAATCAGGATGCATTTCTGATGGAAAAAGTGAATGTAATTGTTGCTACCATTGCATTTGGTATGGGGATTGATAAGCCCGATGTGAGATATGTGATTCACTACGATATGCCAAAGAGCCTTGAAGGATACTACCAGGAAACCGGTAGGGCGGGACGCGATGGCGGTGAAGGAAAATGTATAGCGTTTTATTCATTCAAAGACTTACAGAAACTGGAGAAATTTATGCAGGGTAAGCCCGTTGCTGAACAGGAAATAGGAAAACAGCTACTCCTTGAGACCGCAGCATACGCCGAAACTGCATTATGCCGGAAGAAAGTACTTCTTCATTACTTTGGAGAAGAATATAAAGAGAAAAATTGTGGGAACTGTGACAATTGTGTAAATCCTAAAAAACAAGTGGAAGCTAAAGATTTATTATTGACGGCTATTGAAGCTGTAATTGCATTAAAAGAAAAGTTTAAAACTGATTACGTTATCAATATCTTGAGAGGTAAAGAAACCTCAGAGATAGAAACGTACGGGCATCAGGATTTAGATGTATTTGGATCAGGTGATGATACCGATGATGAAACATGGAACGCCGTTATACGTCAGGCATTAATAGCCGGGTATTTCGATAAGGATATCGAAAATTACGGCTTACTGAGAGTAACCAAAAAAGGAAAAGATTTCTTGAAAAAACCGGCATCGTTCAAGATTACCACAGCAGACGAAGAAGACTTGTCTGATGATGAGAACATAGATGATGTAGTGGTGAAAGGCGGCGGTGGCGGATCGGCAGTAGATCCGGTTTTGTTTTCTATCATGAAAGATCTTCGCAAGAAGATGGCAAAACACAACAATGTTCCCCCATACGTGATATTTCAAGATCCCTCTCTGGAGGCTATGGCTACAATCTACCCGATAACAATGGAGGAATTGCAAAATATTCCGGGGGTAGGAGCAGGTAAAGCAAAGAGATACGGGACAGAGTTTCTTGAAATAATAAAGAAGCACGTTGAAGAAAATGAAATAGAACGACCTGAAGATTTACGTGTAAAAACAGTAGCAAACAAATCGAAACTAAAAGTAGCCATCGTACAGGCTATCGACCGCAAAGTAGCATTAGACGACTTGGCCGAATCGAAAGGGATTGATTTTGCTGAATTGCTCAGCGAAGTAGAAGCTATCGTATTCTCAGGAACAAAAATAAATATAGATTATTTCCTCAGAGAGGTTATAGATGAAGACCATCTCGACGATATATTTGAATATTTTCAAGAAGCAGAATCGGAAGATCTGGAAGCTGCGATCAATGAACTTGGCGAGTATTCTGAAGACGAAATACGCCTTGTCAGGATCAAGTTTATCTCCGATATGGCTAACTAAAGAATGAAGAGAAAAGCAATTTTTCCGGGGACATTCGATCCCTTTACAATAGGACATTATTCATTAGTGAAACGATCTCTCGAATTGGTAGATGAGATCGTTATTGCTATTGGAGTGAATGATACCAAGAAAACTTACTTTCCGCTCGATAAGCGCATAGATATGATCCGTTCTTTGTATACAGACGACAATCGCATAGTGGTAGGTACTTATGATAGCCTTACTGTCGACTATGCCAAAGAAACAGGATCAAATTTTATAATACGTGGAATCCGTTCTGTAAATGATTTTGAATACGAAAAAACGATTGCCGATATGAACAGGAATATATCGGGAATAGAAACAATCGTACTCTTTACAGAACCGGAACTAACACATATCAGTTCTACTATTGTACGCGAACTGTTGCGATTCGGACACGATGTCAGTCAGTTTATACCCAAAGGTATGAGTCTGGACTGAATAGTGATTAGTTAAAAATCAGATTTAATCAGCGTTAACCGCGATTATCCAAAATGTAATTCTAGTATGAAAAGAGTTCTAATGTCGGTTCTCGGTTTTTTTGTCATTGTTTTGGCCGCCTCTGCTCAGTTTAAGATGAGCGAAGGATCTAAGAAAGTAGCTACAACAATTGCCGTTATTGAGAATATGTATGTAGATAAGGTAGACGACGGCAAATTGGCCGAAGATGCAGTGAAAGCTTTGTTAGAAAAACTAGATCCTCACTCTACATATATCAGTGCCGATGAGGTAAAAGATATGAACGAGCCGCTGGAAGGTAATTTCGATGGTATAGGCATCTCTTTCAATATGCTTACAGATACACTGTATGTTATCGAAGCGCTTCCCGGAGGACCATCCGAGAAGGTAGGTCTTAGGGCAGGAGATAAGATATTATATGTAGACGATACGCTTATCGCCGGAGTTAAAATGTCTACCAAGGACGTTATGTCACGTCTTAAAGGACCGAAAGGAACATCTGTAAACCTGAAAGTACAACGCAAGGGAATAGCTGATTTACTAAGCTTTAAGATTATTCGCGACAAAATTCCGATCTATAGTATCGATGCCACTTACATGGTAGATAAAACGACCGGATATATACGTATTATAAGATTTGGAGCAACCACTACCGAAGAATTCAGAAAAGCCCTTCAGAAGCTTAAAGAAAAGGGAATGGAGAATCTTATTCTCGACCTGGAATATAATGGCGGCGGATACATGGCTCCGGCTACTGAAATAGCTGATGATTTTCTGGATGCAGGCAAGTTGGTTGTATATACCGAAGGCTTACGCCAGCCGAGAAGGGATGAAGTTTCCACAGCTAAAGGCGCATTTGAGAAAGGACGTCTTGTAGTACTTATCAATGAAGGTTCTGCTTCGGCTAGTGAAATCTTGTCGGGAGCCGTACAGGATTGGGATAGAGGTGTGATTGTAGGTCGTCGCAGTTTCGGGAAAGGACTTGTTCAACGACAAATACCGCTTCCTGACGAATCGATGATAAGGCTCACTGTTGCCCGTTATTATACTCCTACTGGACGCTCTATACAAAAACCGTATACAAAGGGAGATATTATGTCATACAATCTGGATGTAATAGAACGCTATAATAAAGGCGAGATGATGCATGCTGATAGTATACATTTCCCAGACTCATTGAAATATACAACTTTGCTGAATCATCGTACGGTATATGGCGGAGGAGGTATCATGCCCGACTATTTCGTGCCTGCCGATACGACTTTTGCATCTGAATATTACCGAAAAATTTGGAACAAAGGCATAACGCTGCGCATAGCTTATAATGAAGTGGATAATCACAGGACTGAGATTTTACAAAAATATCCTACAGCTACTGATTTCTACAAGCAATATCAAGTTTCGGACGAGATTATGAATAAGCTTATAGCAGCAGGAAAAGATGAAAAAGTGGACTTTGATGAGGATGGATACGAGAAGTCGAAAGAAACACTCAAGCGTCAGATAAAAGCATATATAGCACGTGATGTATATGATACGGAGACGATGGTGAGGGTATTCAACGAAGATAGCGAAACCTTTAAGAAAGCATACGAGATTATACGGAATGAGAAAATGTATAACGGATTGCTCAAAGGTAAATAAGAAATAAAATAAAAAAAGAGCTGTATTCAAAATGCAGCTCTTTTGATTAATAGGAATAAAAGAATATATACAGCCTTATGATAACGATTAATATTGAAGAACGTCATTTGATAGAAGAGATAATTTCGAAAAACACCATATGCTATGTCGGCATGATAGATAAGGGCGGTTTCCCGTATGTTATCCCTATGAATTTCGGTTATCAAGATGATGTTATTTACCTACATTCGGCACAGGAGGGCAAGAGTATCGAATCTCTTCATATAAACCCGAATGTATGTATTACTTTCTGTGGTGAGTCGTCATTAACTTATCAGAATGAAGAGGTAGCATGTAGTTATCGTATGAAAGGAAGTAGTGTTATTTGCAGGGGCAAGGTCGTATTTGAAGAAGATTACGATAATAAAGTGAAGGCTTTGGACATAATGATGAAGAAATACACAACAAGGGCATTCACTTATTCTAAGCCTGCTGTAAATAACGTAAAAATTTGGAAAGTAGAGATCGATTCTATTTCTTCAAAAGTATTTGGTGTTCCTCATCCAAATTCACGAAATTACAAAGATCAGCTCGAGTTTTAGATAAGATGATTCGTTGCCAGATACTTCCACAATGCGGCGGCGTGCATAGATTGCCTGATCTCATCTTTTTTCAATAGCTCTACTAATTCGTCGATAGATAGCAGATGAACCGAAATGTCTTCGGTATCTTCTAAATGCTGTTCCGATATTTTTTCTACATCGATAGCCAGAAAACAGTAAGTAGTGTTGGTGTGTGTACCGGGATTTGCCGAAGTGGTCATAAATAACTCCCATTTTCCGTTTCCGTAGCCTGTTTCTTCGAGGAGTTCCCTTCTTGCGGAAACTTCTGCGCTAGGATCTTCTTCTTCGCATACGCCTGCACATAGCTCCGGTGAGGTGCATTGCAGTCCGTGCCTGTATTGGCGTACCATCACAAACTGTTTGTCTTTGGTTATTGCTATGGTGCATACCCAGTCGGGATATTCGTATACATAATAATTTTGAATTTGGTTTCCGTTCGGTAATTCTACATGGTCTTTGCGTACGGTAAACCAAGGTTCTTGCGAAAGATATTCACTATTTAATACCTTCCACTTTTTATTATCTGTATCGCTCATTTTTTGCTGTTAATACGCTATTAGAATTTTTATTTCTCCAGAACCACTACGTTCATCAAGATGTTTTTAAGAGGCTTGTCTTTTTCGTTGGTTCTTACTCTTTGTATTTTATCCACAACGTCCATTCCTTCTATTACCTCACCGAAAACGGTGTATTCATTGTCCAGAAATGGAGTGCCACCTCTTGTTTTGTAGTATTCCCGCTGCTCGTCTGTATACGAAACCTCAGACTTTCGGGCTTTAGCTTGCTCATCCGCTTGTTTCAGCCAATCAGCACGCATTGCAGATGCAGATATACTATCGCCGCTCTTTAGTAATGCTTTCAGATCATCAAGGTGTGCCGATTGTATTTCCTTATATATCTTTTGCTTAAAACGTTCGAAACGTTGTTTTTCTATCTCTGATAATTTATCGTCGAAGCATAATTCACCTGTCACTATATAGAACTGAGATGCATCAGAGGCTTTTGTTGGATTTTCGGCATCACCCCATCGTGCAGCCGCCAATACTCCCCGTTTGTGGTATAGCTGGGGAAACTTTATTTCGGCAGGGATTGTATCACCGAGCGTTTTCTCTTCTTTCAAAGCTGCAGAATCTGCAATATTCCTTGTTTGAGGATCTCCACCCTGTATCATAAAATCATTGATAACACGGTGAAACGTGAGGTTCTTATAGAATTCTTCTTCTGCTAATTTCAGAAAATTATCTCTGTGCCCCGGAGTCTCATTATAGAGCTTAACTTTTATATTGCCATAGCTTGTTTGTATAACGACTATGGGTTCTTTTGGTTTATTATTACACATGGTGAATAAAAAGATTAGACAGGCGATACATATATTTCTCATATCATTTTTCTGTATGAAGTCAGACAAAGATAATGTTTTTTGAGCACTTATTTTGAAATAATAGAAGCTTCGAATTCATATTTCAGAATCTTTTTACAATAAGGCTCTAAATAATGAATAACTACTGCCACATTCGCTCTTATGTATTTATTTTTACCACAGAATAAAAAGAGTATCACAGAGTTTCTTACATTCAGAAATTATCAAAATATTCTTGTATGGTTATCATTGGTTTTATTGTATCAAAGCCAAATTTCGCAGCTTGTATTTTCATCTCTTTTTCGGTATTGAATTCCTCTAATTGTCTTGTGTTTAAATTAAAAATATAGAATCTGATAGAGTTCAGCGAAGAAGAGGATTCCGTTTTTGCTAACAGAATATTTCTGTCAAAGGTGAAGTACGTAATATCATGAAGAATAGGCCCGTTTTCATTGTGATCTGCAGCTATGTACTTTATCCCTTTTTCGTCTTGTAAAGTCCCTTTTTCGAGAACATCAATAGCAGTTATCGAATACGGATATATCAGGGGCATACGGAAATAATCGCGAAGTCCCGCGTAAGAGAAATAACTATTCGGTATTATACTGTCGGTCGGTTGCATAGATTTCAGGCTGTCCATAAAAGGAGTTTCTGTATTTCTTGAAGATAAACTGTTGGCGAATATATCAACCCCTTCTTCAATTTTATTAGGAACAATTACCCTAATCGTTTCCACAACTTTTACTATTACTATAACAGTACAGATTATAGTTAACATAGAGAATAAAAATGTTAGTCCGCAGCCTATGTTCCTATCCTTGCTATGTTTCCATTTGATAATAGTCCATAATATGATTACGAGCGTAATGAATCCAAGTAATAGTGCAAGGACAAATAAGAGCCAGCTTTGAGTGATCATAATAAATTTGTTTAGATGTGTAAAAATAACTAAATGCTCTTATATCAGTACTTTTAAATTATAATAAAAATCAATTCGTAAAGTTTGACTTTTATAATTTCACAAATTATACTAGATTTGCACTAATATAAACGCAGAAATGGTAAAATATAACAGAATCCTCCTAAAACTGAGCGGTGAATCCCTCATGGGAGAACAGCAATATGGCATAGATGTAAACCGACTGAATGAATATGTCACGCAAATAAAGGCTGTAGCCGATATGGGTGTACAGATAAGTATTGTTATTGGAGGAGGAAATATTTTTCGAGGTCTGAGCGGAGCTTCCGAAGGATTCGACAGGGTAAAAGGAGACCAGATGGGTATGTTGGCCACTGTGATAAACAGTTTGGCTCTTAGTTCGGCTCTTACTGCAATAGGGCAGAAGTCGAGAGTACTTACAGCCATCAGGATGGAACCTATAGGAGAAATCTACAGCAAATGGAAAGCAATAGAGGCTATGGAAAATAGTGAAGTTGTTATCCTTTCTTGCGGAACAGGCAATCCGTTTTTTACGACAGATACCGGTTCTTCACTCAGGGGAATAGAAATAGAAGCCGACGTGATGCTAAAAGGTACACGTGTAGACGGAGTTTATACTGCCGATCCCGAAAAAGACCCTACTGCCGTTAAGTTTGATTCCATCTCTTACGATGAGGTTTACAAGCGCGGACTGAAAGTTATGGATATGACTGCGACGGTGATGTGTAAGGAGAATAATTTGCCTATCGTTGTTTTTGATATGGATACTCCGGGCAATTTAGAGAAGCTAATTAAAGGTGAAAAAATAGGTACATATGTACATGCATAAAAGAGAGAAAGTAGTCGTTGAAGATCAGTTGTATAATCAGGCTGTATATTTGATTAGAAAAAGAGAAAATCCCGAAAAGGTTAAGATCTTTCTAATCGAACGAGGGCTAAACGAAGAAGATGCTTATATCTTACTCGACCAAATTATACATCAGGTAGATAAAGAACATATGAAAACAGCACGAAGAAATATTTTTATGGGCTGTTTGGTTTGTGCTGTAGGTGCGTTTATTACCATTACTGCACATACCTTGCTTACTTCTTTACTTATTTTGGCAGGGATAGGACAGCTTATTATTGGTCTTACCCAATTGCCGAGTAGAGTGTAAGTAGATTTATTTAATCTTAAAATATTGAAAACAAAAAATATATATTTATGGCAGCAGACCTAAAACAAATCGAACAAAAGGCGGAAGCTAAGATGTCGGCCTCTGTAGAGTTTCTGGACGAAACGTTATCTCGTATTCGTGCCGGAAAAGCCAATCCGCATATTCTTGATGGTATAAAACTTGAGTATTACGGATCAATAACCCCGCTAAGTGGTGTGGCGGCTATCAATACACCTGATGCTAGAACTATCATCGTCCAACCATGGGAAAAACAAATGTTGAAAGAGGTAGAAAAAGCCATCCTGAACTCTGATGTAGGTATCACACCCGATAATAATGGCGAGGTGATACGTCTTTCTATCCCTCCGTTGACAGAAGAGCGTCGTAAACTCTTGGTAAAACAAGCGAAACAGGAAGCCGAGGATGCTAAAGTGAGTGTGCGTAACGCTCGTCGTGATGCAATTGATACGATCAAAAAATCAGTGAAGGAAGGCTTGGCGGAAGACGTAGCCAAAGATGGCGAGAACGAAATGCAAAAGCTTCATGATAAGTATATCAAAAAGATAGACGATCTGTTTGCTCTTAAAGAAAAAGAGATTTTAACTGTATAACGAAATATACCGAAAATAGAATATGCCAATATGCTGATCGCTTTACAGTATCGGCACATTGGCACATTTGCATTTTAAAGGATTGATTGATGAATGGTCTTGTAATAAAAAATACGGGTAGTTGGTATTTGGTTCGTACCGATGACGGC
>Ga0206117_100884_pt1 | contig 20982 bp, 16 predicted proteins | sample 3A5Ametagenome_FD_177997 | JGI IMG/M metagenome (GOLD analysis project Ga0206117, IMG submission 177997) | Enriched microbial communities from leaf-cutter ant dump, University of Wisconsin, Madison, United States - 3A5A | ecosystem: Environmental > Terrestrial > Nest > Insects nest > Nest dump... | reverse complement strand
GCTGGCTGACAGCAAGAACGAGCTGGCACAGCGCATCGAACAGCGAAAGCGCGAGATGAAAGAGTTCGGCAAGGTCATGAGCCCGCTGGGTGCTAACAGAGCGCCCATGACCTCTCTGGAATGGCTGAACCTCCCCCTGACCGAGGTGATGCCCGAGGACATCGAAGCCTTCATTGAAGACCGGCTGGACTTCGTGGAAGCGTCCACGGTGAACCGTCAAATTCAGCTGCTCAGCGCCGTCTACAACCGGCAGCTCACCAAGCAGCGTATCCATCTGGAGCACATGCCACTCGATGGGGTCAAACGGCCCAAGTTCTTCAACGAACGGGACCGTCGCCTCAAGGACGACGAAGAAATCCGACTCCTGGAAGCCGCTCGACGGGAAGACCAGATGCTGTCGCTCGAGGCACGCGTTCGCGACATCGCGGAACGCGAGGTCGCAGCCGCTCGCCAGCGCGACACCCACTACGCCATCAATCGCGACCGCAAGGCGGCCTATGAACGCGCCCGCGAGCAAGCCATCGCAGAAGGCTTTCCGCACATTCCGATGATGGAGGCATTCATACAGTTCCAGTTGGCGACCTCCGCGCGCCGCAGCGAAACGCTCGGACTGTTCTGGGACCGCATCAACTGGGAACGCCTCAAGGCCTTCATTCCGACGTCAAAGAGCGGACGCCCGCGCGAGCTTGCTCTGCGCACCGATGTGATGGCGCTGCTCCGGCAGTTGCCAAGAACAAGCGATGTGGTGTTCGACATCCCGCTCAAGACCTTGCTCAAGGCCTGGCGTCGCATCTGCGAGGTCGCAGGCATCGAGGACCTGCGCATCCATGACCTTCGCCATGAAGGCATCAGCCGCATGGCCGAGTCCGGTCTGTTCAAAACCGTCTTGGACCTGCAGGCGTACAGCGGGCACAGAGACCTGCGGAGCCTTTCTCGCTACACCCATCTGTGCACCACGTCCATCGCGCAGTTGGCCGAACAGGCCGAAGCCAATCGGCTGGAGAAGATGGAGCACAACGGACGGCTGCGGCTGAAGCGGTCGGTGCTGAACCAGCTCGGCGGCGCCACAGACACGGTGCGGGAATGCCCGTCGGTGTTGGATGTCGCGCAAGCCCAAGACTCCCCGTTGCCGAGCAATGTGGTGGTTTTTGAGGCGTTTCAGAGAGCGGCAAGACCGTAACTGGGTGGCGCGTAGCCTTGTGGCAGCTCAATTAGTCCGCACTCCTGACGCCTCCGAGCTGGGCATGCAGCGGACAGCGATACCTCAGATTGCACGGTTTGTCGCGTTTTTTGCAACCGCGCGGCGAGCTGTAGGAGCCGGCCGTTTTGGCCGATGCGCCACCCAACAGACTGTCCGCCCGGAATAGATGCGCATCTAGCATGCGCAGTAAAATGCGCAATCGAGCGATGCTCGATGACTGTCTTCACTTCGAAGGAGTGACATCCATGGCCCCCGCCACGTCTCGTCGACGCACATCCGCAGTCCTTGTGGCGGGAGAAGCAACACCTGCCCGCAAGTCCACGAACCTCACCCTTGCCGTGGCACTGGTCGCCGAAGCACGCCAGCTCGGTGTCAACGTCTCGCAGGCCGCGGAGGTAGGCATTGCCGCCGCCGTGGCCGACCTTCGGCAAGCCCGCTGGCTGGCGGAAAACCAGGCTGCGCTGGAGAGCTCCAACGCCTTCGTCGAAGAACACGGCCTGCCTTTGGGTCAATACCGGAATTTCTGAGGCGTGGCACGATTTCACGTCTACCGCAACATCGAAGGCGATGGCTTCTTGATGGATGTGCAGGCCAACCTGCTGAGCCACCTCAACACCTGCGCCGTGGTACCGCTCCTGCCTCTCGACAAAGCACCTACCCCAGCTAAGGTCCTGAATCCGACCTTCGAGGTCGAAGGTTCGACCTATGTCATGGCGACGCAGTTCATTGCCGCCGTCCCGCGACGGCTGCTCAGCCGACAGGTGCTCAACCTGGAAGAGCACGCGGCTGTGGTGGTCAATGCCCTCGATTGCCTTTTCCAAGGCATCTGATGCGTCGCAGGCGTGCAAGACATCACCAATCCGGAAGCAGCCCGGTCAGGATGCTTGTCTCCCCAGACATGGATGACGCTGGGCTCCGGGCGCGCAAGACCTCGACGGGTTGACCCCAGTCACCATCCTGGTCTGCGCCGAGCCATATCGAAGTACTGCAGTGCTGCACTGTAGTCAGCTCGGCCGGTTTGCGACATTGCCGGCTTCCGCTTCGCAGCAGCCCACAGAGCTACCTGAGTTCCTTGCAGGTCTTGAACCCTGCGCTGACCGCCCAGTTGAATTGCACTTTTTACTAGCTGTCTTGCTTATCTTCCGGTACTTTGTAGTACGGAATGAGTGGCGGTTCCTCGCGACTACCCGGGGCCATATGTCGACCTTTCACCTCTAAGTCCAAGCTGCGGGTTCGGGTAAGTCCAACTCGATTGCCTGGACCGCGCACCGCCTAGCAAATCTACACAACGTTAATAATGAGAAGGTCTTCGACTCCGTCATCGTCATCACTGACCGCAAGGTGCTGGACCGGCAGTTGCAGGAGACCATCAGCCAGTTCGAGCACAAGGCCGGGGTCGTCAAGGCTATGGCACGACACGCCATACGCCTCGTGCGAAGTATGAGTCTTGCGCGTAAGCCACGGGCTATGCAGTGAGGCGGTCCTGACTGCGTTCGGGCAGCACTAGGGAGGCGGAGGCTACATTGGCACTGAGTTTGAACTTCAAGAATATCCGGCAACATCGAGGAACGCAGAGCGGCGGATTCGAAGAACTCTGCTGTCAGCTGGCCGCCCTGGAGGACCCGGCGGCGGGCTCACGGTTCATCCGGAAAGGTCCGGGCGCCGACCAGGGCCTCGAGTGCTACCGCGCCTATGCGGATGGTCACGAAGTTGGCTGGCAAGCTAAGTACTTCATCGACGGCTTCGAGGACGGACAAGTTGGCGACCTTACCGACTCGTTGAAGCGAGCCCTCAGCGCCCATCCACAGCTGACGAAGTTCGTCGTTTGCCTGCCCACCAACCTGCGCGACAACCGGTCGGGCAGGAAGGCAAGCGAAGTTCAGCGCTACGAGAGATGGCGCGAGAAGAGCGTCGCGGAAGCCTCCGCCGCAGGCCGCACCCTCGAAATCGAACTCTGGGGCGCGTCCAGCGTCGAGGAGCGCCTCGGGCGCAACGACCCTATGTACTCCGGACGGGCGCGCTACTGGTTCGACGCCGTCACCTTCAGCTCGGCCTGGTTCCGCAACAAGCTCGACGTACAGCGCCACAACTTGGGTGAGCGCTATAGCCCCGAAAGCCACGTTGAGCTGCCCGTCCAGCAGGCCTTGCAAGCGGTGGCTCGCGACCCAGAACTACTGGCTGCGCCGGCAACGTGGGCCGCTGAGATTACCTACAAGATGGACGGCACGGTTGCCAGCCTGTCGCGCGAGAAGCTGTCCGCTGCAGCCGACCAAGTGCGGCAAGCCTGCGAGCCTCTGGCGCAAAGCCTCAGCGCGCCTCCCGCTGGGTTGGAAGTATCGGTGCCCTTGGAGAACTGGGCAACCCTCACGGCCGCCGCCATCGAAAGCATTTCGAAAGGCCTGTCCGAGGTCGAGAGCAAAGTTCCAGAGAAGAACCGTTACCTACTTCGCAAGGACCTGTTCGACCTCTACTCGGCGGTCGGCCGTGTCCGCGATGAGATTGCGAGCGAACGCTGGCAGTTCATGAACAAGCGTGAGCTGCTCATCTCGGGCCCAGGGGGCATCGGCAAATCCCATTTGGTCGCCGACTTCGGGCATAAGCAGCTTGAGGACGGCCGCCCCTATATCCTGGTCCTCAGCGGCAGCCTCACCGATGGGGACCCGTGGGAGCAAATCCGAGGTCTGCTCGACCTAGCCCAAGTGACGAACGCCGACTTCCTCGGTGCTCTCGATGCGGCCGCTGAAGCCGCCGACTGCCGGGCAGTGCTGGCCATAGACGCACTCAACGAGCGGCATGGCATCGCGCTTTGGGAGACGCGCCTGCTTGGATTCATCCACCAGATTCAGAAGTTCCCTCGGCTGGCGTTGGTGTTGACTATTCGCAGCACCTACCTCCCATTCCTCCCGCTGAAAGACCTCGCGCGTGTCGTACACCCCGGCTTCGCCGGCCACGCCGGCGCAGCGGCCAAGGCCTACCTCGACCAACGTGGAATAGCGCGTCCCAGCTCTCCGAACTTAGCGAAGGAGTTCGAGAACCCACTATTCCTGCGCACCTGCTCCGAGTACCTCGACACCGAGGGCCTCAAGCAACTGCCCAAGGGAATGAACGGTGTCACCACCATCTTCGACTTTTACCTGACCGCAGTGGCCGACAAAGTTCAGAGGGAGCTGAAGCTAATCCCCGAGCTGAAGATTCCGCGCAAGGCGTTGGAGGAGTTCCTGGAGGCGTGTGCGACCCAGGGCGACGGCGGAAGCATGTCCATGGAAGACACCATCAAGCTACTGGAGAACATTCACAACTCAGGCGGCTACGCCGAGCGCAGCCTTTTTTCTGCCTTCATGTCAGAGGGCGTGCTCACGCAGGACGTCGAGTGGCAGCCAGGCGGTGCCCCCAAGGAAATCATCAGGTTCACCTTCGAACGCCTCTCGGACCACCTGCGCGCCAAACGGGTCATCAGTAAGATTGACCGCGCAGACGTAGCAGGCTCGTTCCGACGCGCGCCGCTGGCCGCCTACTTCGAACCGTACGAGAGCTGGCAGTTTGCCGGGGTCATCGAGGCCCTGGCAGTGCAACTGCCGGAGGAGTTCAACGTCGAGCTCTTCGATGTGTTGCAAGAGGAGGCCATCGAAGACCCTTCGCTCCGCAACGCTTTCGAGAATTCGCTGGCCTGGCGAAGTCCAAAGGCGTTCACGAGCCGAACGGCCGGATGGGTGGACAAGCTCTGCGAGGCAACTGGCGAGTGTACTTACGGCCGGATGCTGCTCGTCAGCACCGAGCCCGAGAACATGTTCAACGCCAACTGGCTGCACAAGGACCTGTGGCCACGCCCGATGCCGCAAAGAGACGCTGCGTGGTCGGTGTTCCTGGCGGCGGATGACCTCGACGAAGCCGGCGCCGTCGTCTCGCTCATCGACTGGGCGTGGGAGGCTGACGCCAACGAAGTCGACGAACAGCGTTTGTGGCTTGCGGCGGTGACGCTGACCTGGTTCTTGTCGACCAGCAACCGAGCTGTGCGCGACCGCGCCACCAAGGCACTTGTGAACCTGTTGTCCTGCAAGCTCGGTCACGCTGCTGCGCTCGTCGACCAGTTCGCCGACGTTAACGACCCGTACATCACAGAGCGCCTTCTCGCTGCCTGCTATGGCGCGGCCATGCAAGGCAGGGACCTAGCCCGTTGCCGGGTGCTCGCCGTTTCGGTCTGGAAGAACTACTTCTCTGAAGGCCGGGACCCGCCTCTGAACCTAATGGCTCGGGACTATGCCTTCGGCATATTGCTCTACGCTCAGGCCGCTGGGGAACTGCCGCCGGAAGTCGACCTCGATGCATGCAAGGCCAAGCTCAAGTCGGCGTGGCCGCTCGAAGTCGTGACGACCCAGGACCTCGAGAAGTACTGCGGCAAGGGATACGGGGACGCAATCTGTTCTTCGACAGACCAGCACGGCGACTTCGGCAACTACACCCTCCGGAGCTGGTTGCACGACATCGTGGCCGTCCCGCGGGCGCTTGCCGGCAATTTCACTAGGGAACTCTTCGAGCGCTGGGAAAGCGCCTTCTTTGAAAGAGCCACCAGTGCGCAGCAAGAGGCTTACCTCGCACTTCGTCGGCTGACGGTTGACTATCGCCTTCGTCCAAAAGGAGATTGGTTGAGCGACGAGGGAAGGGATGAGTCCAAGCGCCTCTGGGAGAAGGTGGTCCAGGCAAACAAGGACTTTCGGGACTTACTGACTCCCGTGTTGATTCCCGATTACACGGAATTCGCCGAGCACCATCTTCTCGAGTCAACGCGCATGGACGACGACAACCGGCGTCCGACTGAGGTAGACCATGGCCCTGTAAGGCGCTGGATTTGCAAGCGCGCACACGACCTTGGCTGGACCGAAGAGCTGTTTGAAAACTTCGAGAGGAGCGCGCATATCAGCCATGACCGGATGGGAAACCATCGAGTGGAGCGCGTCGGCAAGAAGTACCAGTACATCGCACTCGCCGAAGTCACAGCCCGAATGACAGACAACCTCGCGATGTGCTCGTATGAAGACGAGGGCAAGCTGCGGACGTTCGAGCTAGGCCCGCACGGCCGCGACATGAAGCAAGACCTCGACCCATCGCTTCTTGTTCGCAGTACGCTCGAATCGGGTTGGGCCTCGACTCCAGTCACGTGGTGGAACCCGTCCGCTCCGCAGTTGCCCTCTGGGAGCACCGACTTGCTGCTCGCGTGGGTGAATGTTGAGAACGACCTGTGCAACGACGTGGGACAAATCGAGGTTGTCAGCCCCGACAGTCATAGATGGCTGACGGTGTACGGCTTCCGCCACTGGACTGCCCCCGGCCAACAGAGACGCAACCACGCGGATGCTTGGTCGCACATCACCTGCCTAGTCACCACTCTCGGTAAAGGCCCCCAGCTTGCGAAGGAGCTGCTTGGCGAACATCGCGGTGATGTGTCTCGGTTGCGGGAAGACGGTCGCCTTAATGCATTCTTGGGAGAGCATGGTTGGCGTGACATCAGGGAAATCAAGCTAGGGAAGAGCACTGGCGCCGGCATCAAAACACCATATGCCGGCATCGTAGAGTCCTTGACGGCTGAAGGTAACGGCAAGGACAACTCGGTCGATGTCAGCTTCAGCCTCCAACTGCCATCCTCAGGTGTCATCAAGGTACTAGACCTGCGCTTGCGGAATGGAAAGACTCCCGAATACGTGGACGCCAACGGTGTCCTGCGGTGGCAAGACCCCTCGCTGCACATGCACGGTTCGGGGGCAGGCGTTGTATCCCGCGACTACTTCTTGGACAAGCTCACGAGGGCTGGCCTTGAGCCTGTTTGGGTACTGGCTGGAGAGAAGAATGTCTACCAAGGACAGGACGTGGGCGTATCTCATGGTGGCTTCGGCGGCGGCCTGTACCACACCACTGCTTTCGCGATGGAAGCCGGTACCCTGAAGTCATTTGGCACCAAGACTGAGTTCCATGCGCCGAGCGCAAACCAATTGGAGAAGCTCAAGGCTCGGTGAACCGCCAAGCTGGTCCGCGATGAGTTGGACTTCTGCCGCGTATCCACTGGCCGCCGGTAGGCCGCCTGAAGCGGCGCCCGGAAGAACTCGACGAAGATGCCGTCGCCCCGGGCTCGGTAGCGACGACGGCGCGTTTAAGTTGACTTTCCTACACGCAAGGCGAGCAATTCCTCGCCTTGCATACGGACCCAAACGCATACCTGCATTTCCGCGCCCTTTCAACCAAAAAGGCAGCGACAACAAAGTTGAAAATTCCCCTGATTTTTCAACGAGTTATGGATTTCGCAGGTATTTCGTTCCGTCGTCTTTACTTGCTCCGCAGACGGCCAAATCCAGTGCAAAGGCTCGAAAGAAACCATTGCATCAACTTCCCCTCACCTACGAGACGCTTCTTCAGAACCTGCAACAGCAACTGCAACTCGACCAAATCAATAAACAAACGGCCGCCAACCGAGCCAGCGCCCTGCGCCTGTTCCTGCGAACCAATCACCTGACCGAGCAGGACGTGGTCGGTCTGGAAATGCGCTCGGAATTTTCCCTGGCCACGCAAAAGCTCTCCGAACAACTGCAAGCAGAAGACCGACCTGGCCGGACCATCACCAATATCTTGTCCATGCTGCGCCGCTTCCGTGAGATGGTGGTCGCGGAGGACAAGATGCGGGCCGCGGCTGCCGATGCCGCATCGCCATTTCTGCAAGCCCTCCGCTCGCTGATGGAAGGCCAAGCGGTCAAGCGGGTCGCCAAGCAGGCAGACATCAGTCACGACATGATGTTCGGATGGCTCAAGGGCAAGGAACCTCGTGCCAGCAACGCGAAGTTCATCCACCGGCTGGAGTCCTTCTTCGGCATCGAACGAGGTAGCCTGGCCGTGCTGGCGGGTATCCATGGGGACAAGCGGCCGTCCCCGACCGTGGGCGTGGCACCGCCGAGCGAGTACCGAGAGCGGCTGAAGCAAATCAAAGGGGAGCGTCTGCTCTTGACTGCTCCGCCCGACTCACCGCTACGTCGGCAATGGGCCCATCTCATCGGCTACAAAATCGCGGCCATCCCGCTCTTGAAGCGCTCCGCGAAAGGGCGTTGGACAGTGGCTCCCCTGCAGGTGCACCGGGAGACGGAGACTTCGTGGTACCGGTATTTGGGTGGACTGGAAGTGCCTTCCGCACATCCCAATTGGTCTCTGATTGCCAGTTACCTGGGCTGGATGGCGCTCCCCTCGGATGCCGGTGGCCTGGCGATGCCGCAAGAGGAACTTCAGACCCTGGCCTGGCTGGCGGTGCCGGAGTTTGTCGAACGTTATGTCGAATGGCGCAAGAAGCGCACCGGCGGTATTGTGTCGAAAGCGACCGCTACGTTCTTCGGTATCCTAGCCTGGATGACGCATCCCGAGAAAGGCTACCTGACGCAGCAGCCCCATCTGCAGAAAACCCTGCCTGCCCGATACCAGGACATCGAGTGGCGGGAGTTCTGCGGTCAGCAGTTTCACCACTGCGCTCAGCTCAAGGAGGTCTACAGCGCAGAAATCCGCCCTTCCCGCGACCCGTTCCAAGCCATTCGCCCGATTCTGGATTTGCCGCAGCCGATGGATGCCATCGTCGACATGATTCAACGCATGCGAGCAGACCGCCCCACGGGCGGCGCAGCATGCCGGGAAGCAACGTGGTCCCGCAACTTGTTGCTCATTAAACTCCTGGTCTCCAATCCATTGCGCATGCGCAATCTGGCATCGCTGCGGTGGACGTCAAAGAACAGGGACGGCGCGCACCCACAAAACGAGTGCTCGCTGTACCAGCGCTCGGACAAGTCGTGGTGGATTTTCGTGCCCAAGCCATTGTTGAAGAATCGCCGAGGGCTAGTCGTACAGGACTACGACGCACCGGTGCATGAAAACGTGTGGCCGGACCTGGAGCGCTATCTGTTTCGCCATCGCGCCGCCTTGATGAGCAGCCCGACAGACCTGGTGCTCTTGACGGACAAGACTGACAAGGGCGAGCGGCACAAGGAATTCTCCACCATGAGCCATACGGTCAAAAGGCTGACCAAGCGTTACCTCTGGAAGTGCCCGGGCATTGGCACTCATGCATTTCGTCACCTGGTGGCCTCGGCCATTCTCAAATCCCCGCAGGGTTCGACCAAGACCGCTGCACTTGTTCTGAACGACAAGGAATCGACAATTGAAGCGCACTATGCCGGACTTCGCAGCGGCGATGGGGCGATGCGCATGGGCGAACTGCTGGCGGACAGCTTCCGACGCATGTAAGGCGACACGGCAACGGGGGTGGGTGACTACCCCTCACCGTCTTGTCAGGATGTGAGCGGTGAACCGCCTCGCTCGCCAGCTTCGGGACGTAGCGCAATGCACGATGGAGGCCTTTGGCCCAGAAAAACGGAGGAATCTGGACTGACGCTTGAGTATGGAGACTGCAGCAGAAAAGTAGCTGTGGCCCTCCATATTGCAAGCGTTTCGCGCTACGGGACAAAAAGTGGCACGTTGCGCGAAACTATTTCACGGAAGGTCATCGCTCCTAACTGTCAATTCTTGACACCTCTCACCAGAATGACTCGGCCTCCCCCTCCAAACGAGGCGCCGCTCCATTTTGAAGCAGATTTATTTGGTACCTATACCATCTAGGTTAATCAAATATGAGGTACTCTATGTATAGTGTCATCAGCTCTTTTGATATTTTCATTGCAACTTCCGTGACAGCAGTTTTGTTTGCATTACAGGTTGTCTATCCCAACAGCCGAAAGCCTGCAAACAACCGTCCACTGGGGCATACGAAGAACGCTCTGGTCATTTTTGTAATGATGGAGGTATGCTTTTTGGGGATTGCCAGCTCCATGGCGTTTGCGGACAGCTTCAATTCCTTCCGGGAAGTTTCGCTCACCTATGCCGCGCTTACGTTCATCAATATCGCCTTGAGTTATTTTCACGTCCCTCGTGGCAACACTCTCGGTTAACGTTCATGAATCATCCGATGGAATCAATTTTCCACAACTTGGCATCATCTGATTAACGCCCCGCTATGCGGGGCGTTTCTTTTTCTTCGACCAAGACCGTAGCACTTGTTCTGAACGACAAGGAGTCCACGATTTCATCGCACCGGGCTGAGCTTTGCAGTAGCGATTGTGGGCACGAATGAGAGAGCTGTTGGGGGACAGTTTCAGCAAGGTGTAATCGCAAGAAAAGGCCCCTTGAGGCCTTTTCTTGCGATTTTCTTTATCAAGCGGCGCACTTCATATATGACCATCGTGCTTCTACGCGAGGAGCAGGATTGATATGCAGTAGCCCTTTGTAATTTGCTACCGTATAGCGATAGCCATTTGAAACGACTGTTCCTGAGGTGTCGACAGCCAAGTTGAGTCCATTCGGAATATCCTTGAGATAACCACCGTGCCAGACTCCGTCTGGGAATTGACCCGAGTAATATTGGGCTGTCATGTAGGCCTGGTCGGTATAAATTTCTGTGCAGGCCGGGGCGTAAGCAACCGAAGAAGTCATTCCACCCGAAGCACCCTGTTGCGTGGTGTACGCGCGGACAGTCGCCGTTCCGGCAGTACTCGAACTGGTGCTCGAAGTCACTGTGCCACCACTACTCGTGACGGGGGAGGTGATACTTCCCAGCGATGTCGTGAAGTACACCGGCACTCCGGACAGTGCATGGCCATAGGCATCGGTCACGGTCGCGAAGACGGAGCTGCTGCCACCAGTGGTAACCGAGGGAGTTCCCACCGAGATGTTCGTCACCTTGGCAGATGCGGCATCGGCGATGAAGCTGACCGCGGCCGACTGGGGCGCGGTACTGGCGGCCTTGGCCGTCACCGAAGCCGTCGCCAATGCCGTGCTCGAGGTCAACGTCGTTTGAGCCACGCCTGCACCATCGGTCGTTGATGCGCTCGTCGACAGGGAGCCTGCCGAGCTAGCCCATTGCACCGGAATGCCTGCGCCCAGGGTGTTGCCGTAGGCATCCTGCACCACCGCGCGGAGTGTGGTTGCGGAGTTTCCGTCAGCAATCAGCGAGACCTGCGTCGCCGCTACGGAAGCAACATGCGCAGTGACCTCATCGGCTGCGGTCTGCACTTGGATGGTTGCCTCGGCACTGAGTCCGCCAGCTGCCGCAGCCTTGAGCTTGAGAGAGTGGGAGCCTGCGACTTGCGAGGTCAGCTGGAAGGAGCCCGCACAGCTTGCTCCTACATCCAAGGTAAGTCCTGAACAGCCATCCACGAAGGTCAGGCCGGATGTCATTGCATCTAGTGTCAACTGGACACCCACAAGTGGCACATTGCCGGTATTGCGCAGTTCCACCGATTTCGACACCGTCTGCCCGGCTGCGGCAGCAAGCGTCAGGCCGTTGTCCAAAGACAGGCCTGAAAAAGACAGGGCCGGCGCGGCGTCCATGGCGTGGACAGGCACACGGTATTGGAATTTCGGGGCGGCGATTGCGCTGAGGGATGTGGTGGCTACCAGTCCCGCGAGCATGCCCGCAAGCAGGCGTTTCTTGGTCATTGAAGGCTCTCATAAAAGTTTTCGACAAACCATGTAGCGATGCGCGTTTAAACGACCTGCCCCACACCTCACTGCCGACTCTGCGAAGAGGTCCCTACACGTTCTGCAGCATGTGCTGCAGAAGGACTACCAATGAGAAACAGGCCATCGCCAGAAACCGGGGCGCGCCCTGCGCGTCCCCCATCCCTTTTGATTCAAATGCTCATCCGCGAAGCACAGCTGCGCGGCGACACCTTGGTATCGCTTGCCCGTCAACTCGGCGTGAGCTACCGGCGCTTTGCCCAATGGCATAACGCGAGCGCCGACATCCGCGCGGCGCGACCGGAGACGTTTACCAACGCAGCCGGCTATCTCCAGTTACCGCGCATCACCGTTCTGGCCTACGCCGGTGTGCTCACGCTGCAGGACCTTGCACATCCGCAGCCTCTGGCGCGCGACGTGTACCTGCATCGCGAAATGGAGGAGATACGGAAGGACCCCGCCATTGGTCCGTTCATGCCGCCGTCGCTGTCGCAGGTGCCGTGGGAGGTCCAGACTTTCGTCGCGTTCCTGTACCACGAGAACAGGTCCAGCGATGCGCCCGAACGTGCGAACTGGTTTCGGGAGTTGCAGGAAGCCATGACGGTCGCCTACCATGACGCCCAACCGCCAGCACAAGGAGACAAATGATTCATGGAGCGCCTTGCGAGGCGCTCCTTTTCGCTTGAAGGAATCTCGCGGTGGGTACCCAGCTGACGCTTCACCCAGCAGGACGCCCACGCCAAAGCACGCCAGGTACCCAGTTCCATCCAAGTTCAGCAGCGACCTTCGTCACGACCCAGTCGATTTCCAGACCGCTCATACGCTGGTGACGTTGTGCGAGCGCGCGTCCGGTGTGTTCCAAGACCTTGCTGGTCGTCCAATCCGGATGTCGTGACTGCAGACCCTCGCAATAGGCAGGCAACACCTCCGTGTATTCGCGGCACGCGGTGTAGCGCAACTGCAGTTCCTGTGGCGATGGGCCGACGACGAAGCGGCCGTCGAGGTACCGTGCCTGGAATTTGGGCTGCGCACCAGGGAGTGTGCTCAGCGCACCAGCGCGAGGGAAATCCTCGGGGACCTGGGCACCTTGAAGTGCACTGTCCACCTTGCCGTCACCATCGCACGTCATCGCATCCCCCCAGCCTATCCGTGAACAAGGCACTATCAGCCAAGTGCGCACGAAGCTGGGCAGGTCTGCACATGAAGCGCCGCTTCATGCCAAGCGGTGGTAGTCGCTGCACGAGATTTTGACGTCAAAATTCTTGGCCAGCCGACAGCATCGCCCGCTCCTCCTATGGCGGTACGCGCAGGTGACCTTCCAGCATGTTCTACGCCCCCATGTTCGCCGCAGAGCTTGCAAACGCACGAATTTCAGGAGGACTACCCAGGTCAGCAAGGCTACGTAGCGCAGCAGTTCTTGGGAAGCATGGTGCTGCAGCAGACCAAATGGCCAGCGGTAGTGCATCTGCAGGCGGCACCGACGCCGGCCGTCGCTACACGTCTTTTGACGTCAAAACCTCATCGCGGGTACGAGCATGCTTACCTGCTCGAGGTTCTGCAACGCATTCCGATATAGTCAGCTAGTCGAATTGGAGAGCTACTGCCACACCGTTGAGCAACTGAATTGGGGTAGCGCGCTAGCCCTCAACCGTTCCGCCAGGTCGTCCACCAGTACCAAGTGGCCCAGCACGCCAGCACCCAGAGCAACACGATGAGGGTGGCGCCAAGCACGCTGGTCGGCTTGGCCCCCTTGGAAGCCATCCACTCATCTGCTTGGGCACGGCATTCTGAAAGGACATCTGCTGGCAGCAGCCTGATGGTCACCCATATCAAGCCCGGCAGGAGTAAGACATCGTCGACATATCCCAGGACTGGAATGAAGTCTGGGATAAGGTCTATTGGGCTCAGCGCATATGCCACCACGAACACCCCAAGGGCCTTGGCATACCAAGGGGTCCGGCGATTCTGGCCTGCAAACCAAAGCGTGACGCCATCACGTTTGATTCGCTTGGCCCAAGCCCTCAAGCTGCTGCTAATACTCATAAACCGTAGCATCCCACGCCCGCGTGTCCCCCAGGACACTCGCACAGGCAACGTCTGCGCCCGCACGGCGGTGGAGTCAAGCGGCCATCACCGAACGCCTACGGTCCAGGATGCTCCTGACGACCCTGCCTTACCAGAGCTTACCGGCGCGGACCGCTGGCGCGCGCAGCCTTCTTGGCGAGAACGCGCAGCTTGAGGAGCACGCCGCGCCGCAGCAGGCCTTGCGCATGCAGGGCTTCGGCAAACGCGAGCAGTTGCATTCCCGGATTCTCACGGCGACGAAGACGTCGCGGGAACGAGGCGGTGTTCGTGACTTCCAGGTCGCCTGGATGCTCAGGTCGCTGCACGTCTTTTGACATCAAAATTTGACAGCTACCGGCGCAGGGCGCGCTCGAGCTGGGGGATATGGTGCGCCTGCAGGCCCACATCGACTTCGCACAGAACCACCCGTCCGGCGCGGTCGTGGCGCGAGCCGCTCAATCCGGTGCCGCTCAGGTGGTCGTCAAGGATGGCGTAGCGCTGCTGGACGCCGTGGTGCTGCAGCCATGCCTCGATAGCCTGCAGTCGGGTCTGCCCTCGCAAAGGCAGTACTTCGCCATTCGGGTGTAGAGCATCTGCCAATATGCCAACACCCGTACGGCGAAACAGCTCCGCCATGGCATCGAGCTGCAGGAAGCGCAGCCAGGAGGTGGTCAGCACGACCTGAGCCTGGGTGGCCTGCACGAGTTCACACAGCAGTGCCATCGCCGGTGGATGCCAGAGCCGGCTCCAGAGGTCTGCGGAGTGCTCGCGAGCCAAGACGTCGTACCCGCCGTAGGGCGTGTTCAGGCAGATGACGTCGTCGATGTCGAGCAGCAGCAAGGGCAATGGCGGTCTCAGCGTCAGCCCAGATGTTGGGAATGCTGTGCGAGACGGTTCTCGAAGCCGGGTTGTTGCAGGATGAGCCGGGAGGACATCTCGGCAAGTATCCATCCCACGGTCATGTACCGCGTCGCACCCTCGGGAACCAACACCTGGGCCGCTGGGCGCTCCGTTCCCGACAGGCATGCCAGCCAACTTTGACTGTCGATGGACACGCAGACCTTGGCATGCTCCGCCCCGTCGAAGTCCGGCATCGCCACCTCGGCCCGGCGCCATTCTGTGGGCTGCACGAACGGGATGGTAGGGATGGCCGGCTCCGTGGCTGCGGCAACGACCATTACAAACGCGATATCCCAATTGGATGAAGGACGCGGCAGCAGCACACGCTGAGGCATGACTGGCGCATGGTCCAGACCCATAACGGCCTCGAACTGGTAGCCAGCCGGGCCAACCGGCAAGAGTTGGACGGTCTCTTGGCGCCCATCTATCGCATCGATGGTGACGACGACGGGACGAGAGAATGTGCTGGCATTCGGGTTGGAAAAACTGCTTTTTTCGTGCATGGGAGGCTCCGCATTCAGAGCCCACTATGCGGCCGACTGGCATGAAGCCGTGTTTCATGATTTTCATCTGGATGATTCACGCTCAAAGAGGGTTCGAGAGCCCTTTCTCTCAGGCTCTTACCTACCCAAAACCGCATACTTGGAACCTGGTGAGGCTGGAGCAAGGCAAAGTTTCCCCCTACCCTGGAACGCGGGCAGAAAGAAGCTCGCCTTGCTGACTGTTCTGGGTTGGAACCCGGAGCCGGCCATATGCCAAGGCACGATGGTCGCGTGCGTACGCCATCGCATAGTCGGACTATCGGAGAAACGGCACTTCTCCCCTTCACCCCTCCAACTACTGAGCTTCCAGGGTTGCGCCTTGAATCTGCTTGCGCAAGTTGTCGGCCGCAGCGATTTGAGCCTCCTCCTCCGACACAACCGTTTAGCACGTGGATTTATATGGGGACGATGAATGCAAGTTACGCGCGGCTACCAGTCGCATCGCTGACCTGCTGCCACACCGGTACCTGAGGACATCGCCCGATAACACGGCGGATACGCCGCAGGGGGAACCCACCGCTTGTGTGCAGTCCGCAGAGCATTCACGTCATCGCCGCGACCAAATAAGCCGACTAGCTATACGGTGTTTTCCACCACCGGAGTCTCACCTTGCTCAACTGCGAACGACAGCGTCTCCGTTTCGAGGACTATGCGTTGCTCAGCGCCGCCACGAATTTCTTGGAACAGCTGGAAGTCCCTGCCTGGCTGCACGAGCCCCTGGCTCTCCAAGGTCCATTCAATGGAATGGACGACGACGCATTGCTCGGCGCCTGCATCAATGTAGGATTCGACGAGAACAATGAAGGAAAACTCTCTGGAGCGCGATTCGAAAAAGGCACGATGCGCTTTTTGGGCCTCCGATTGCGCAAGGGCTGGGTCACAACACTCTACGAGGATGGACACCTCATTGAGCAGCCCACATTTCACGGCGGCCCACTTGCGCCACTCATCGTCGCCAGCCTGAGAAAGCTGCCGGCGATATCTGGCGAGTCTCCGGAGAATTGGTCGACCGCACTACAAGCCGAATTAGCGACCGTGCTTCGACGGCTTCGGTAGGAACGTGCGTACTGCTTTGCACACAGTACGACGCGCCAGCGCCTTTTCAAAAAGCTGCAAGCAATTTCCGTCTTGAAGCGCCAACGTTATAAGCGTAGGGGCTCATAGCTACACATGACGTCAACCATCCTTGGAGAAATGTCATGGAGTCCCACATCGCCACTTCCTACCTTCATTCGAAGAACTACTCGGAGACGACAAGCAAACCTGCGCTCGATGCCGGCTTCAAGCCCTTGTCTCGACTGGAAGTCTCAAGAATCCTACAGGTCAGTATTCGAACACTAGAGAACTGGCAAAAGGCCGGTCGCATGCCGCAATCAGTCAACATAGGCGGCCGGGTCTACTGGCACCCGCAAGTTTTCTACGACTGGCTGGACAAAAAGCTTCGTCCACCTGCCAGCGAATCTTCTGCCAGCACTGCAGCACCAATGCCTAGTCGAACTTCGTCGCTGCGCCCGTCAAAACACCTATCGAGCGCTGAACATGCCATATCTCGTAATAGAGATAAGCTGAACAAGATGCTTGCGGGCAACTAAAGCCGTGGCCGGCGCAAATCCCATGTGCCAGCACGATTCTGCGCTAAGACGTGCTCGCGAATTTTTGGGCCAAACTCACCAAGGCAAGGCGCGATACAGCGTCACCACCCGATTCATGGCCTCATCGAACGAAGGCAGGACATCGTCCACGTCTGAGGCCAAATCCTGGTAGCCAGTACGTGCCATCGACACCACGGCATCAGCGTCCATGGAGTCGATGTCCGGGACGATACCCTTGGAGCCACATGACACCACCAGGATTTCATGAACCTTGGCCAACTCTTCAACGGTGAGCGTAGGTCCTGACTCCAGCAGCAGCCAGATGTCATAGACATCTTGTCGGCGGTTTCGCTTTCGAATGGGTTGCTGGAGCAGAGAGCGCATCTTTTCAGCCAACACGTTGTTCAAGGTGTACGAATGAATGGTTGCGCCCCCATCCAATTCCAGCACCTCCACATCAAAGACCACCTCGTTGAAGCTGTAGTCGATTTCCACAACCTGCGGGGAAGCTCCAGCCTCTAGGCGCGCCATCGCTGCCGCATTGCCGCGATTGGCAAACCCGATTTTCAAAGCCAGACTGTGATGCGTTTTGCTCTCGCCCTTCGGCTGAACCTTGTGGGACTGCAAGCGACACGCCGTCGCATAAGGCAGACGGTCCTCCGCAGAAACAAGCCCTTCCATCAGTTCCGCCAGAATCGCATCGGCACTTGCTGCTGTGTATCTTTCCCTTGTAGAAAAGTCGAGGTCACGGGTATATCGAGAACTGTCATACCGGATGGCCAGTAGCAGACCACCCTTCATCACCATCTTGGCGCTCAAATTCTGGGAATGGCCAATGCTATCGAGGATGGTATGCACCGCTTCTCTAAAGCCTTGCTGCCCCTGCGGGGCTTGTGCAACCCATGCCTCGATTTCTACTTCGTTCATAACTCATCAGACTCAAGTTGCAGCCCATCCAACGAAGGCACGTTGACCGACAACGCCCATCGCTCCGAGAAAAAGGGGGAATATTCCGCTTGCGGGTCCAACTTCCGAGAGCCGCCCCGCTGAACCGTGGAAGCCCAAGCCTCAATCACCGGGTCAGATTTGCGGCACACCTTTTCCAGCAAGTAACCAGCCCGAGCTTTTTCAATCATCGTTCCGTGCTTGCCCACTTCATCAAGAATGAGCTTGAAGTACTTGCCCGCATATTCACGGTAGGTATCGACAACATGCAGCATGCCCCCGCACGAATCCGGCTCGCGAAGCATGTCCAAGAACGTTCGCCCAATCATTGCGACGCGGATGGAAGGAGACTTGATGGCCTTGAAAGCACCGCGATGCGAGCGACGCATCAAGTCAACCCTCACTCCATCGATACGCTCAAATTTCTGAAACCTCAATACGGGCAGCTTTGCTGCTAGGTAACCCTCTTTGAATTCTTTGAGGTCCTTGTCCATGCGTGCCTCTGCCTGTTCTTTCCATTCCTGGGCCGGCGGCGTGGACAGGTATAGAACCTTAGGAAACCGGTCCGTGATGCCGTGGTACTCCATGGCACTGAGATGGCTCACATAGGCAAACGGGTCAACCGAGCAAGCAACCTCCATGGACAGCGGCTTATTCCGACCAAAAAGATGAAACACCGTACCCGACTTGAACTCCTTCGCTGGTGAAATCAGTCCGAAGGATGTCAGCAAGCGGACCAATTCTGTATACAAATACAGCGAAAGGGCATGCTTTGCAGCATAGGTCGCAGTCAGAACACCCAGCTCATATCCTGTTACGACAGGACGCTCCCACGCACCCAACCGCTCCTGGATAGGTCTGACGAGTGCACTCAAGGTCTCAGGAGGTATTGATTTATCAGTCACATGTTAGCATCTGCGTCCTTAGGACGCAGATGCTAACATGTGATGAAAGATTTGTACACTCAAAAATTGACATCTGACTCGATGGAATCTAGACTGCGTCCTAAGGACGCAGTCTAGATTCCATCGTCCCCCATCGTCAGCGCACAGCTTGACGCCCTTTCGCCAGCGCGTTCCCAGGTTTGTTGTTCGGCTTTGAAGTCGCAATGCCAGCACATGACTCGTTGCTACTGGCCCGACTCCGGTTTGGACATGGATTGCGGATGCCCCCCCCTAGAGCCATGGCTGGCTATGTGCATAGGGGCGTCGAAGAGCGCGTCTGGCCAGGCTCAGATGTCCATCGTTCAGCCCCTGGTCTACTTCACACAGTACGGCGCGGCCGCAGCTCGCGTGGAATGAGCCGATGAGGCTCTCGCCAGAGCTGACGTCATCGAGAATGAGGATTGGCTGGCCTTCCTCGTGATAACGGGCAAGCCAAGCATCTATCGCTTCTGCGCGTGAGGTCCCCCTGTTGCCAGGGGCATCCCAATGCGCGTGCAAGGCGTTCGCGACTTTCCGCAAGCCCGTACGACAAAAAATCTCGATGAAGTGCTCGCGCTGCAGCAGTGCGAGCCAGCTCGTTGTCAGCACAATGCTGGGCTGGAACTCTTCGAGCAACGTGTTCATGACAGCAACTGCGCCAGGCGCGAACAAGCACTCATAAAAGTCAGACGGCGCGCTGTCAGGGACACGCACAACATGCTGAGCATGCACCCCACCGTAGGGGGTGTTGAGGCACAACGTGTCATCCAGGTCCAAGAACAGCACAGGGCGCACAGAATCTCGAGGCATCAAAGTAGATTCGGATTCGAATGGGGCACCGGGCGGCCTTCGAATCCTGGCCGACTCAGTACAAGGCGGCCGACGGTTCCCGGTCGTTTGAGAGTTGCGACCTGCGGCTCTGAAATGCTGCTGTTCTCTTGCATCTGCGGGCGCCATCTTGAGAGCCCACTATGAGGCCGCCCAGCATGAAGCGGCGCTTCATGGACTGGCTGCATGACTTCAGGTATCGACGATATGCAGGACTTCTTCGCATGAATCGTGCTCGCGAAGCATGTCCAAAAAAGTCCGCCCGACCATTGCCACGCAAATGGGCGGAGACCTGATAACCAGGATGGCCCCGCGATGCAGCTAAGCATCAAGCCAACCCTTTAACGAAGCCTGCCGGTCAAACCTACTGGCGCTGCTGCCCTCCCCTGGCCCGGAAAAATGAGGGACAGAATCTGTTCCAAATTTGTTCCAACAGACGCTTCACCTCCTTTCGTTCATCTGCGCCTAAATGCGAGTTATGATGACGGCTTCTAGAGGGAAAAGCTTCTAGAAAGGCCCCTGAAAGCGATTGGAATGACTTTCGGGACGTAGAGGCCGGAGGTTCGAATCCTCTCACCCCGACCAGATTTTCCATCTGGTCTTTTCCCTAGCTACCAGATCTGTAGCAATTCCGCCCAAATCAGCGCGCTGTACAGCCTTTGGACAATCGGCGATGATAGGATGGTTTTTCCGTCCCTCCCTACGTTTTCGGTTACATGGCTGCTGTTGACACTGCACAGAAAGATGCCTCCGCGATTGCCCTCCCAGGCCTGGGCCGGGCACTGATTTCCGCTGGCAAGCTGGCGCAGAAGACCGCCGAGGACATCTACAAGAAATCGCAGGCCGGCCGCTCGAGCTTCATTGCCGAATTGACGGGCTCCGGCGCGGTTTCCGCCACTGATCTGGCCTACACCGTGGCCTCGGTCTTCGGGGCGCCGCTGCTGGACCTGGACGCCATCGACCCGGCACGGCTGCCCAAGGAGCTGCTGGACTCGAAGATCTGCCAGTCCTACCGGGTCCTGCCGCTCAGCAAGCGCAACAACCGCCTGATCGTTGCGACGGCCGACCCTACCGACCAGGAAGCCGCCGAAAAGATCAAGTTCACCACGCAGATGGGCGTGGACTGGATCATCGCGGAGTACGACAAGCTCTCCAAGCTGGTGGAATCCTCCACGAAGAGCGTCAGCGAAACCATGGATACGCTGACCGGGGCGAGCGACTTCGAGTTCGACGATGTCAGCGTCGAAGAAGCCGCCGAAACGACGGAAGCCAACACCACGGAAGTGGAAGACGCGCCGATCGTCAAGTTCCTGCACAAGATGCTGCTCGACGCCTTCAACATGCGCGCGTCGGACCTGCATTTCGAGCCCTACGAGCACACCTACCGCGTGCGCTTTCGCATCGACGGGGAATTGCGGGAAATCGCCTCGCCCCCCATCGCCATCAAGGACAAG
>Ga0206117_100882_pt1 | contig 21002 bp, 22 predicted proteins | sample 3A5Ametagenome_FD_177997 | JGI IMG/M metagenome (GOLD analysis project Ga0206117, IMG submission 177997) | Enriched microbial communities from leaf-cutter ant dump, University of Wisconsin, Madison, United States - 3A5A | ecosystem: Environmental > Terrestrial > Nest > Insects nest > Nest dump... | reverse complement strand
GCGCGGTGTGGCGAACAGCGGGCCAATGCTCAGGTACACCGCCACGCCCAGGGCGATGCCCGCGGCCTTGCCCAGGGGGGCTGTGAGCGCAGGCATGCCGCCGCCGACGCGGGCCAGGGCAACGACTGTGAGCAGCGGCAGCCCCACGCCGGTGAGCAGAAAGCCCAGTGCTGCCGGCCAGAGCTGGGCGCCCGAGGACAGGCCGACCATCGGGGGGAAGATGATGTTGCCCGCACCCAGGAAGAGGGCGAAGGTCATGAAGCCGAGGGCCAGAACGTCCCACGTTTTAAGTTTTTGTTGCATAGGCTGGACGCATGGCGGATAAGGACATTGCCAATTGCGCATCGATTCTAGGGAAAACCATGTATTTTCATATGGTTTTATGTGCTAGGTAACTTGGCTTGCCTTAAATAACGGCCATGCCTGCGGCTTTTCCGAAAAATTCAAGCGAAAATAGCCTCCTTTCGCTGGGCGAATCAGTGTTGATCGCTACGAAAAAGCAGTTTTTGCAAAAGAGGGATGGCATGAGCATCAAAAGCGACAAGTGGATCCGCCGGATGGCCGAGCAGCACGGCATGATCGACCCTTTCGAGCCGGGACAGATCCGCCAGGCCGACGGCAAGAAAATCATCAGCTATGGCACCAGCAGCTATGGGTACGACATCCGCTGCGCCCGGGAATTCAAGGTATTTACCAATATCCACAGCACTGTGGTCGATCCGAAGAATTTCGACGAAAAAAGCTTCGTCGATTTCGAAGGCGACTACTGCATCATTCCGCCCAACAGCTTCGCCCTGGCCCGCACGGTGGAGTATTTCCGCATCCCGCGCGATGTGCTTACCGTCTGCCTGGGCAAAAGCACCTATGCCCGCTGCGGCATCATCGTGAACGTCACGCCCTTCGAGCCGGAGTGGGAGGGCTATGTGACGCTGGAGTTCTCCAACACCACGCCGCTGCCCGCCAAGATCTATGCGGGCGAAGGCTGCGCCCAGGTGCTGTTCTTCCAGGGCGACGAGCCGTGCGAAACCAGCTACAAGGATCGCAACGGCAAATACCAGGGCCAGCACGGCGTGACCCTGCCACGCGCTTGATGTTTTTCAAAGGTTTGTTATGAAGTGGGAAGGCAACCGCCAGTCGGACAACGTGGAAGACCGCCGCAGCGGTGGCAGCAGGGCTGGCCTGGGCGGGCGCTCCATCGGCATCGGCACCATCGTCATCGCCCTGGTGGGCTGGGGCGTGTTCGGCATCAATCCGCTGACCACCATCGGTCTGCTCTCGGGCGGCGGTGCGCCGCAAACCGAGCAGGCCCCGGCCCAGCGCCCGCCGCAGGACGACCGGCAGGCCGCCTTCGTGGCCACGGTGCTGGCGTCTACCGAAGATGTCTGGGGGCAAGTCTTCCAGCAGGGCGGCGCACGTTACCAGCCGCCCAAGCTGGTGCTGTTTCGTGGCAGTACGCCCACGGCCTGCGGGATGGGGCAAAGCGCCATGGGGCCGTTCTACTGCCCCGGCGACCGCAAGGTGTACCTGGACATGGAATTTTTCGACACCATGAGCCGCCAGTTGGGTGCCCCGGGCGAATTTGCCCGCGCCTACGTTATCGCCCACGAAGTGGGCCACCACGTGCAAACCCTGCTGGGCGCCACCGCCAAGGTCGATAGCCAGCGCGGGCGTATCAGCCCGCAGGCGCAGAACGCCCTGTCCGTGCGCCTGGAACTGCAGGCCGACTGCTATGCCGGGCTGTGGACGCAGCATTCCCAGCAGGCGAAGAACTGGCTCAGCCAAAGCGATATTGCCGCCGCGCTGAATGCCGCCACGCAAATCGGCGACGACACCTTGCAGCGCCAGCAGACCGGCACCGTGCGCCCGGAAACCTTCACCCACGGCAGCAGCGCCCAGCGCGTGCGCTGGTTCGAGCGCGGATTGCAGGGCGCTGGCGTGCAGGCGTGCGATACCTTCGGTGCCCGGCAGTTATGAATCTGGCTTTATAAATTCAGGAGCTGTTACCGCTGATATTTAAAGTATTTCAGATATGAATAATGGTGAAATCCTTGTTTGTCCAGCGGTTGCAGCTATAGTAAGAGTACTTGCCTTTCCCCCACCCCCGTTTTTCCCCCGCCTCGGCGCAGAGCGGGAGGCAGTGCGACAATTGCGCCCTACATGACAAGTCCTACCAGCTCTTTCTCCCAGCTCTCCCTCGCACCCGCTCTGACCCAGGCCGTTGCCGAAATGGGGTACGAGCACATGACCCCAATCCAGGCACAGGCCATCCCCGTCGTACTCACCGGCAAGGACGTCATGGGCGCTGCCCAGACCGGCACCGGCAAAACGGCGGCATTCTCCTTGCCGCTGCTGCAGCGCCTGATGCGCCACGAAAATGCCTCGGCCTCGCCGGCCCGCCATCCGGTACGCGCCCTGGTGCTGCTGCCCACGCGCGAGCTGGCCGATCAGGTCGCCCAGCAGATCGCCCAATACGCCAAGCACACCAAGCTGCGCAGCACCGTCGTCTTTGGCGGCATGGACATGAAGCCGCAAACGGCGGAATTGAAAAAGGGCGTCGAAGTCCTGGTGGCCACCCCCGGGCGGCTGCTGGACCATATTGAAGCCAAGAATGCCGTGCTCAACCAGGTCGAATATGTGGTGCTCGACGAGGCAGACCGGATGCTGGACATCGGTTTTCTGCCCGATTTGCAGCGCATCCTGTCGTATTTGCCCAAACAGCGCACCACGCTGCTGTTTTCCGCGACGTTCTCGCCAGAAATCAAACGTCTTGCGGCCAGCTATCTGCAAAACCCGATCACGATTGAGGTCGCTCGCCCAAACGCCACAGCTTCCACCGTGGAACAGCGTTTCTTTAGCGCCCACGATGATGACAAACGCCGCACCATTTGCGCCGTATTGCAGGAGCGCGGTATTCGCCAGGCCTTTATTTTCTCGAACAGCAAACTCGGTTGCGCCCGCTTGACCCGGGCGCTTGAGCGCGATGGTTATCGTGCTGCGGCCCTGCACGGCGATAAAAGCCAGGACGAGCGCCTCAAGGCCCTGGAAGCCTTCAAGCAGGGCGAAGTCGATCTCCTCGTCTGCACCGACGTGGCCGCCCGTGGCCTGGATATCAAGGACGTGCCCGCCGTGTTCAACTACGACGTGCCCTTTAATGCCGAGGATTATGTGCATCGCATCGGCCGCACCGGCCGCGCTGGCGCCAGTGGTTTGGCCGTCACCCTGGTTGCGCCCAGCGATACCAGATTGGTGGCGGACATTGAGAAGCTCATCAAAAAGAAAATTGCAGTAGAAACCCTGGATTTACCCCAGGCGCGTTCCCGCCAGCGTGGTTATTCCCATAGTGAGCGTGATACGGAAAATAGGTCCGAAAGAGGGCATTTGGCCAGCCGTCCGGTGCGGGGCGCCCGCCCCGTGCGAATGGCGCCCTCCGACCCGTTTTTCGACCGTCCTTATGAGTCCAGCGCGAATAGCCCGGCCCCGGCGTGGGAGAGCAAACCGGCCCCCACCGGCACGGCCCGCCAATTAAAGGCCAAGCGGAAATTGCCCGCCTTGTTCAAGCCTGCCGACAGTATTTAAGAAGGCGCTGCATAACCAGCAATCCTTATGGGGCTGGGGGGTGTGGTTGTTCAGCTTCCCGGGGCCTGCGCTTGCGGACAGTCCCATTGGTGTAATTGCCGCTGGGCAAAATCGGTCATGGATATTTCCAGCGCTGAAAGCCTGCCGCCCCATACGCAGCCGGTGTCCAGCGCAATCAGATGCGGTTCGTTGCGCAGCCCCAGCGTGGACCAGTGGCCAAATCCCACAATCACATCCTGCGTGCGCCGCTGCGGGCATTCAAACCATGGCATCAATCCAGCCGGAGCCGCACTGGCCGATTCGGTGCTGTTGAAATCCATTTCTCCCTGGGCGCTGCAAAAACGCAGCCGTGTCAGGGCATTGACAATTACGCGCAGCCTGTCCATTCCTGTCCAATCATCGCTCCATGTCGCCGGTGTATTGCCATACATCTGCCGCAAAAAAGCCCCCCGCCCCGTGCCGCGCAATTGCATTTGTACTTCCTGGGCGTAATCCAGGGTGTTTTGAAGGCTCCACCCTGGTAATACCCCCGCGTGAACAAGTAATAAATCCTGTCCCTGGGCGCTGCGCAAATGTCGCGCCAGCGGCTGCTGGGCCAGCCAATCGAGCAGGGAATCCCGGTCGGGTGCCTGCAAAATGGATGCCAGGGTATCGCGCCGCCCTGGCTGGCGTACGCCATGGGCGCAAGCCAGTAAATGTAAATCGTGGTTGCCCAACAACACCTGAATACTGCCCTGCATATCGCGACAGTAGCGCAGTGCTTGCAGCGATTGCGGGCCGCGATTGACCAGATCGCCCAGTAAATAGACCGTGTCGGTGTGGGGGGAAAATTCAATCTGTTGTAAAAGTTTTTGCAAACAGGAATGACAGCCCTGCAGGTCGCCGATAAGATAAGTTGTCATATATATTTAATTTGCGGTCAGTGAAATTATTTACTTATAATCCACCCACTATTTGGAAAGGATGTTTACACCATGAGTTCTTACAAGGAATTGCTCGAGCAGCGCCGCGCTCTGGAATTGCAAATCGAGGAAGCCCGTCGCCGCGAATTGGCCGATGCCGTGGCCAGAGTGCGTGCTCTGGTGGCCGATTATGGTCTGACTGCCGATGACATTTTCCCGCCTGCTCGAGGCAGCCGGGCCAGCAGCCAAGGCGCGAAAGTGGCTCCGAAATACCGCAATACCGCTACTGGTGAAACCTGGACTGGCCGTGGCAAGCCGCCAAAGTGGATTCAGGGCCAGGATCGCGACCAGTTTCTGATCCGCGACTAAAAGCTGGAGCACGCAAGAAACCCGCCTTGGCGGGTTTTTTGTTGTCCATACGCCGGTTGGAGTCAGGGTTTGCCTGGACAATCCAGGCCATGGATGGTGCAAAGAAACAATTATTGATTGCCGGTGGCGGGATTGCCGGCATGGCTGCCGCTCTCGGGGCAGCCCATGCCGGCTGGGATGCGCGGGTATTCGAGCGGGCCGCGCAGTTCTCCGAGGTAGGGGCCGGTGTGCAGCTTGGCCCCAATGTCGTGCGGCGGCTGCAGGCCTGGGGGTTGCAGTCCGCGCTGCAGGCCGTCGGTGTTCAGCCGCAGCGCCTGCGGGCGCACAGTGCCCCGAGCGGGCAGGAACTGGCCAGTGCCCCGTTGGGAGGCAGCATGGTGCAGCGCTACGGTGCCGCCTACGTCACCATCCACCGGGCCGATTTGCACCAATTGCTGTTGCAGGCCGTGCAGGAATGCGATGGCGTGTTCATCAACGGTGACCAGCCGGTCGAGGAAATTCTGGGCATGGATGGCGCGGTCACCATCCGCACCCGGGGCTACCCCTGTGTGGAAGGCGATGCCCTGTTGCTCGCCGATGGGGTGTGGAGCCAGTTGCGCGGCGCGGTGCTGGGCGAGCACAGCCGCCCCCGGGTCAGCGGCCACTTGGCGTACCGCGCTTTGATCCCCATGCAGGATGTGCCGCCCGCCTGGCGCACGCACGAGGTCAACGTCTGGCTGGGCCCGCGCCTGCATGCCGTGCATTACCCGGTGCGCCGGGGCGAGTTCCTCAACCTGGTGGTCATCGTCGAAGGCCCGGCACCGCAAGATATGACCGGTTGGGATCATGCCGCCAACGCCGAAGTGCTGGCCGCCGCCCTGGTCAACAGTTGCAGCGCTTTGCGTGACCTGGCAGGGTGTGTGGCGGCCAGCGGTGGGCAGTGGCGCCTGTGGCCGCTGTCTGACCGACCGCCGCTGACCGGCCCGCAAGGCATGGCGCGGGGGCTGGTGGGGTTGATCGGCGATGCGGCCCACCCCATGCGTCCGTACCTGGCCCAGGGTGCAGGCATGGCCATCGAAGATGCCGCCGAGTTGCAGCGTGCCCTGTCCATGGCCGATCTGGATGTGACCACCCGCCTGCGCCACTACGCCCTGAACCGCTGGCAGCGCAATGCCCGCGTACAGGCACGGTCGATCCGCAACGGCCAGATTTTTCATGCCACCGGGGTGGTGCGCTGGGGGCGCGACAGCGCCATGCGCCTGCTGGGCAGCCGCCTGATGGACGTGCCCTGGCTGTATCGGGGCGATGGCGCCTGCGCTACCGGCTGGTAGCGTCGGCCCGTGCCAGCAGCGGCGATACCGGCAAGATCCGAAAGGCCAGCGAGGCCAGCGCCAGCCACGCGGCAATTGTGCATAGCACCACGCCGTAAACGTCCCAGCCCAGGGTATTGGCCCAGGTGGCGACCACCCCGGTCAGCCACTGCATGGCTGCCACGCCCAGGAACATCGCCATGGTGAACAGGGACAGGGCACGCCCCGTCAGCTCTGCCGGGTAGGAGGCCCGCACGTCCGCATACTGCAAGGGCGCATAGCCCGAGAGCAGGCCCATCAGCAGGATCAGCACCACGCTGGGGGTGCCCCAGGGCGTCCAGGCCAGCACCACGAAGAACCCGGCCAGGGCCAGCGAGGCCCGGCCCAGCCATTTTCTGCGCCGGGCCACGCCCGGATCGAAGCGGCCAAAAAGCCCGGGGGCGAACAGCGAGATCAGCGATACCCCCAACGCCACGTTGCCCGCCTGCACCAGGGAGAAATCAAAACGCCCCATCAGCAACGGCCCCAGCCACAGGCCGCGCAGGCTCAGAAAGGCCGCGTAGCAGGACATGCCCAGCACGACGATGCCCCAGGTATGCGGCAGGGCGAAGAGCTGGAAAAAGCGCAGCAGCGCCTCGCCCCAGCCCTCTTGGCTGGGCGGCGGGGCATGGGGGGACGGCGGTTCATGCACCAGGCGGTAAATCAGCGCCCAGGCCAGCAGGCACAGTACGGCCAGCACCAGAAAGCCGATGCGCCAGCTCCAGGTCTGTACCACCCAGGCCAGCGGCGTGCCGGTAAACAGCAGCCCCAGCCCGCCGCCGCCCAGGCACAGGCCCGAGAAAAAGGCGAAGCGTTCCGGTGGAAAATGCCGGGCCACGAACAGGGTGCAGACCAGGAATGCCGGGGAGCAGCCCACGCCGATCAGCAACTGCCCCAGCATCAGCACGTGGTAGCTGGGTGCCAGGGCCGACAGCAGGGCACCGGCCACGGCCAGCGGCAGGGCGCAGACGATGGTGCGGCGCAGGCCGAATTTGTCCAGCGCGATGCCCATCAGCAACTGCGCAATGCCAAACGACAGGCCGAACAGCCCGGCAAACGCACCCAGGTCGGCATTGGTCAGGCCAAACTCGGTCTGTAATCCGCGTGCCAGCGTGCTGGTGACGGTGCGAAACGCCTGGCTCAGGGCGAAACCGGCCAGCAGGGCCAGCAGCATCGGCCACAGCGGGCGGTGGCGTTGTGCAGGCGGCGGGACGGCGGCGGGCGTGGAGGGAGTGGAGGAAGGCATGGTCACAGCGCTCAAGCCTAACCAGCGCCGCAGGGGAGCCGCCAACGTGTCTCAGCGGGGGGCTCGGCGTTGTTCAGAAGGAGATGGTTGGGGATTATGAAAACAGGAGCTGTTACCGCATTGTCTACAAGCATTTCATGCTTAATATTATTTGAAATGCTTTATATTCAATCGCAAGCAGCTACTTTTTATGACGCAGCCAGTAGATTGCCGCCAGCAGCAGCACCCAAGGCAGGCCAAAGGCCAGCGTCAGGCGAAATTGCGGGGTAAACGCCGTGGTCACCAGCACCGCGCCCATCAGCACCGCGCCCAGCAGCGTCAGCCACGGAAAGCCCCACATGCGAAACGCCAGGGGCGCCAGCCCCTCGCGCTGGCGGCGGGTGCGAAATGCCAGGTGCGTGACGAACACCATGAACCACGCCAGCATGGCGCCGAACATGGCGATCGACATCATCCAGACGAACGATTCCTTGGGCCAGAACGCATTGATGAACATCGCCACGGCCACGCCCAGGCTGGAGACGAGGATGGCCGCCACCGGCACACCGCTGGCATTGGTGCGGCCAAAGCGCGTGGGCGCCTGTCCGGCACGCGCCAGGCTGAACATCATGCGCGAGGTGGTGTAGAGCTGGCTGTTCATGGCCGACAGCGCGGCCACCAGCACGACGAAATTGAGCACCCCGGCGGCGAAGGGAATGTGCGTCAGCTCCATCACGCGCACGAAGGGGCTGGTCTGCGTGGCCGCCTCCGTCCAGGGCACGATGGCCAGCATCAGCGCCAGGGTCAGCAGGTAGAACAGTACCAGGCGCAGCACCGTGGTCTTCATGGCCTTTTGCACGGCGCGTTCAGGGTGCTGGGCTTCGCCTGCCGCCACGGCAATGGCCTCCACGCCCAGGTAGCTGAACATGGCCACGATCACGCCCAGCCACATGCCGCCCACGCCCTTGGCCCAGAAACCGCCGCCCACCTGGTAATTTTCCAGGCCCATGCCCGGGGCCGGGGCGCCAAAGACCACATAGCTGCCGATCAGGATGAAGGCGATGATGGCCGCCACCTTGATGGCCGAAAACGCATATTCCACCGTGCCATAGACCTTCACGCTGCGCAGGTTCACCCCCACCAGCACGGCGGAGAACACGCCCACCCAGATCCACTGCGGCACGTCGGGGAACCAGTAGGCCATGTAGATGCCCACGGCGGTGACCTCCATGCCCACGGCCAGCACCAGCGCTGCCCAGTAGGCATAGCGCAGCACGAAGCCGACCATGGGGCCCAGGTAATACTCGGCATACGCACCGAACGAGCCGGACGTGGGGTGCGCCACGGTCATCTCGCCCAGGCAGCCGATGAGCAGCAGGGCGATGAATGCGCCGATGGCATAGCTCACCAGCACCGCCGGCCCGGCAAAGCCGATGGCAAAGGCGCTGCCCATGAACAGGCCCGTGCCTACGGCGCCGCCGATGGCGATCATCACCATCTGGGCGCTGGTCAAGTGCTGCTGCAGGCCGCGTTCGCGCTGCTGGATGTCCTGAAAACTGGCCATATGCCTGTTCCGTTCCATGTTCAAAAACAAACCGTGGAGTATCCGCGCTATTGCGGTGGGCAACGACGGGCCGGATGGATTTTTAAGGGCTGGATCGGGCCGAATGCGTGCCCGCCTTTTTTATATTTAGTGCAACCGCTCCAGCGGCGGCAGATGGTAGCGCTGGCGCACCCGGTTGCAGGCATCCGATCCCGCTGCAAACTCCCGGCAGGGCGAAGGCCGCCATTCGTAGATGCCGCAGGCCACCTTTTCCCCTACCGTGCCGGTCAGCGCTGCGCAGCGCGGGCGGGCGTAGTCGGTGCCGCGCAGGCGGCACAGGGTGTTGGTGATCGGCTCGGCCAGGCCTTGCGGGACGCGCCCGCCGTATTCCTGGGTTTCGTAAATGGAAAAATCCACGCGCAGCGCGGCGCAACAGGCCCCGCAGGCAAGGCAGGGGTGGGGCGGTTTGGGGGAGGGGCCGAGGGTCGTCATGCTGCTTCCTGCCAATGCGCCACGTCGGCTTCTTCCAGCGGCGGCAGGCCGAATTTGGCGCGGGTGTCGTGGCAGCCGTAGCTGGCAAAGGGAAAGTCGCGGCAGGGGCGCGGGCGCTGTTCGTAAATCGTGCAGCCGATGCAATCGGGCCCCAGATCGGACAGGTTCCCCAGGGCCACGCAGCGTACCGGGTGCTGCCCGGTCCCGTTCATGCGGGCGCGGTTGCCGCCTGCTTCATGGGCCATGTGGTCGGGCACGGTGCCACCCATGGATTGCAGTTCGTAAATGGAAAATTCGACACGGTAGTTCTGGCAGCAGACGCCGCAGGTCACGCAGGGGTGCAGGTCGGAAGTGGACATGGATGCACGCGAGGAAAGAGATCAGGGTTCGATAGGCGAAAAACTTTCGGGGCCGCAACGCTCTGCCAGCGCATACAAACGCCAGGCACAGCACGACCCGCAGCCAGGAAGGCTGCATGGGCAGGGAAGAAAGGAAACTAGGTGTGGCCCAGCAGGTAGCGGGGCGTTTTCAAGAGGTGGCTGCAGGCAATGGCCTGTTCAGCGCCGTGGGACGTTATGAAAAAAAGAGCTTCTTGCGCTGATGAAATATGGTTTTGCATGATGTTTATCTTGGAAAACCTTGTGTTATCAGCGCAAGAAGCTCTTTTTTTTGAGAGTTTTTGTGGAACGTTGTTCAGCCAGGCAATTGCCCCAGCAAAAGGTACTCCATGAGTGCCTTTTGCACGTGCATTCTGTTTTCGGCCTCGTCCCAGACGACCGATTGCGGGCCGTCGATGACATCGGCGGTGACTTCCTCGCCCCGGTGCGCGGGCAGGCAGTGCATGAACAGGGCGTCCGGCCTGGCGGCGGCCATCATTTCGGCGTCCACGCACCAGTCGGCGAAGGCCTTGCGGCGTTCTTCGTTTTCGGCCTCGTAGCCCATGCTGGTCCACACGTCGGTGGTGACCAGGTCGGCCCCCTGGCAGGCGTCGGTTGGGTTGCTGAAAATCTTGTAGCAGCCGGCGCGGGGCGTGCTGCCGCCAAAGGCCAGCTTCTCGTCCACTTCATAGCCGTTGGGCGTGCTCACATGCACGGTGAAGCCCAGCAGGTCCGCCGCTTGCAGCCAGGTGTTGGCCATGTTGTTGCCGTCGCCCACCCAGGCGACCACCTTGCCCTGGATGGAGCCGCGGTGTTCGATGAAGGTGAAGATGTCCGCCAGGATCTGGCAGGGGTGGAATTCGTTGGTCAGGCCGTTGATGACGGGCACGCGCGAATGTGCGGCAAAGCGCTCGATCTTGTCCTGGCCGAAGGTGCGGATCATCACCAGATCGGTCATGCGGCTGATGACGCGGGCGCTGTCCTCGATCGGTTCGGCGCGGCCCAACTGGCTGTCGCCGGTGGTCAGGTGCACGACCGAGCCGCCCAACTGGTACATGCCCGCCTCGAAGCTCACGCGCGTGCGCGTGCTGGCCTTCTCGAAAATCATCGCCAGGGTGCGGTCGATCAGGGTGTGGTGCTTTTCGTAGGACTTGAACTTCTTTTTGATCAGTGCGGCGCGGGTGAGCAGGTAGCCGTACTCGGCGGCGGTGAAGTCGGAAAACTGCAGATAGTGTTTCAGTGCGCTCATAAATTTCCTTTGTTAGGCGGCCAGCAGCGCTTGTACCAGGGGCTTGAGGCGGGCGACGATCTCATCGGCCTCGGCGATGGTCAGGATCAGCGGGGGCGCCAGGCGGATCACGGTGTCGGACGTGACGCTCAGCAGCAGCCCGGCCTGGGCGGCCTGGCCGATCAGCTCGCCGCAGGGTTTGTCCAGCTCCACCCCGATCAGCAGGCCTTGCCCGCGTACGTCCAGGACGCCGGGCATGGCGCCCAGCTGGGCCTTGAGCTGGGCCTTGAGGTGTTCGCCGACCCGGGTGGCGTTGGCCAGCAGGTCGTCTTCTTCCATGATGCGCAGGGTTTCCACACCGGCCCGCATGGCCAGCGGGTTGCCGCCGAAGGTGGAGCCGTGGTTGCCCGCCTTGAGCACCTCGGCAGCGGCCTTGTGCGCCACGATGGCGCCGATTGGCACGCCCGAGCCCAGGCCCTTGGCCAGCGTCATCACGTCCGGGACGATGCCGGCCCACTGGTGGGCAAACCATTTGCCGGTGCGGCCCATGCCGGCCTGCACTTCGTCGAGCATCAGCAGCCAGCCATTGGCATCGCACAACTGGCGTACCTGCTGCAGGTATTCCACGCGCATGGGGTGCAGGCCGCCTTCGCCCTGGATGGGTTCCATCAGGATGGCGACGATGTTCGGGTTGTTCGCGGTGGCCGCTTGCAGCGCAGCGAAGTCGTTGGGCGCCACGCGGATGAAGCCGTCCAGCAGATCGCCGAAGCCGTTGCGCACCTTGGCGTTGGCGGTGGCGCTCATGGTGGCGAAGGAGCGGCCATGGAAGGCATGGTCATAGACGACGATCTGCGGCTGGGCAATGCCTTTGTCGATGCCGTATTTGCGGGCGATCTTCAGGGCGCCCTCGTTGGCCTCCAGCCCGGAGTTGCAGAAGAACACGTTGGTCATGCCGGCGCGTTCTGTCAGCATCGCGGCCAGTTGCTCTTGGCCGGGGACGTGGTAGTAGTTGGAGGTGTGGATCAGCCTGGCCACCTGGTCCTGCAGCGCTGGCACCAGCCTGGGGTGGTTGTGTCCCAGGGTATTGACGGCGATGCCGGCCAGCGCGTCCAGGTACTCCTTGCCGTTCACGTCCCAGACACGGCAGCCCTGGCCGCGCTCCAGCGCAATCGGCACACGGCCGTAAGTGGGCATGACGTGGGGGGAAGCAGCCTGGGTAGTGGCGGTCATAGGAACATCTCCAGCAGGGAAGCGGTATTGTGCGAACCGGTCACGCATCGAGTGCGCGTAAAAGGCAGTGATTCTAGGGCTTCTCACCCCCCATGCAAGGCGCAGTTGGCGTGGCAATGCTGGATGCCATCCCCGGCCTATTTAAGGGTAACTGGGCTTCACTCTTGTATAAGAGTTAAAATAGCACGGTAAATACAACCTTCGCACGTCTGGTTTGAGGCGTGCTCTTTTTTTGATCATGCCGATGGCCTTCGAGAACTCCAAAGAACTATTTATCCAGGGCGTGACGCAGGAGGGCAAGACCTTCCGCCCCAGCGATTGGGCCGAGCGGCTGGCCGGTGTCATGAGCCGTTTTCGTCCCGGTGGTGCCCAGCCGGGCTGCCACCTGGGCTACTCGCCCTGGTGCATTCCCACCACGATGAGCGGCGTCAAATGCGTGGTGGTGCGCTGCGAACTGCGCGAGCATGAGCCCATGGCCTGGGATTTCGTGCTGAACTTTGCCCGCGACAACCACCTGCAGGTGGTCGAGGCCTGCCTGTTGCCGGACGACAAATAGGCCATCCAGTCGGCAGTCCCGGTTTCTTTTTTTGCAGACGACCGCCGCCAGGCGGTTTTTTTCTACGCCTGTGGCCGGGCACAAAAAAACCGCCTGACGGCGGTTTCCTTGTTTTTGCTGGCAGCGCACCCGTTTTGCAAACGGCAGGTGGCGCAGGCCACCCGTGCTTTGCCTAAATGGGGATGGCTTAGGCGGCCAGGGCCAGGGCTTTGACCTTGGCGGACAGGCGGCTCTTGTCGCGGGCGGCCTTGTTCTTGTGGAAGATGCCTTTGTCGGCCACGGAGTCGAGCACCGACTGGGCCTGCTGGAACAGGGTGGTGGCCAGGGCCTTGTCGCCGGCCAGCACGGCTTTTTCCACCTTCTTCACGGCGGTGCGGTATTTGGAACGCAGCGAGGTGTTGGCGGCGTTGAGTTTGACGTTCTGGCGGGCACGTTTACGGCCCGATGCCAGGCGGGGGTTCTTTTTGGCTTTGGTTGCCATGGTGTTTTTCCTTCGATTGGTTTGTGGATGTTGCCAGCAAAGCCGCGCATTATAGCCTGGAGCGCACTTTTTTATCGAAGCCGGCGGGCGCAATGGCTACACTCCTGCAGGTGTCGCTCTTCAAATCTGCCTCCATCGTCTCGCTCATGACCCTGGCCTCGCGCGTGACGGGGCTGGTGCGGGATTTGCTCATGGCCTCGATCTTCGGGGCCAACGCCCTGACCGATGCGTTCAATGTGGCGTTCCGCATTCCCAACCTGTTTCGGCGCCTGTTTGCCGAAGGGGCTTTCAGCCAGGCATTTGTGCCGGTGCTGGCCGCCAGTCATGCCCGCGAGGGGGAGGAGCGCACGCGGGCGCTCATCTCCAACGTTGCCACGGTGCTGGCCTGGGCACTGCTGCTGGTCTGTACCCTGGGGGTACTGGGGGCGCCGCTGCTGGTGTGGCTGCTGGCCAGCGGTTTCCAGCACCAGGGGGAAACCGCCGCCGCAGTGCTGATGACGCGCTGGATGTTCCCCTACATCGGCTTCATGTCGCTGGTAGCGCTGTCCTCCGGCGTGCTCAATACCTACAAGCACTTTGCCGTGCCTGCGGCCACGCCGGTGCTGCTCAACCTTTGCATGATTGCCGCAGCCTGGCTGCTGGCGCCGTGGTTCGGGCGGCAGGGGATCGAGCCGATTTACGCCATGTGCGCCGGGGTGATGGTCGGCGGCGTGCTGCAGCTGGCGGTGCAGATTCCGGCGCTGCGCCGCATGGGGCTGTTGCCGCGCCTGGGCTGCAGCCCGGCGGCGCTGCGGGCGGCCTGGGCCGATGGCGGGGTGCGCCGCATCTTGCAACTGATGGCCCCGGCCTTGCTGGGGGTGGGCGTGGCGCAGTTGAGCTTGATGATCAACACGCAGATTGCCTCCTACCTCGCGCCGGGCAGCGTGACCTGGCTGTTCTATGCCGACCGGCTGATGGAATTTCCCACCGCCTTGCTGGGCGTGGCCCTGGGCGTGGTGCTGACGCCGCAGCTGGCCGCAGCCAAGGCGGCGGGCGATAGCCAGCGCTATTCGCAAATGCTCGATTGGGGCTTGCGCCTGGTGCTGCTGCTGGCGCTGCCCTGCGCCGTGGGGCTGCTGGCGTTTGCCCAGCCGCTGGTGGCGACCTTGTTCCACCGGGGGGCGCTGCACGGCAACGACGTGCAGCAGATTGCCCTGGCCCTGGTGGGCTACGGCGTGGGCTTGCTCGGGCTGGTGGCGATCAAGGTGCTGGCGCCGGGCTACTTCGCCAGCCAGGATATGCGCACGCCGGTGAAGATCGCCGTGGTGGTGCTGGCGCTGACCCAGGTGCTCAATTTCCTGCTGGTGCCGCGCCTGCAGCACGCGGGGCTGGCCTGGTCAATCGGGTTGGCCGCGCTGGTCAATGCCGGATGGCTATTGGCAGGATTGCTGCGCCGGGGGGTCTACCAGCCCGGCAGCGGGTGGGTGAAATATTTTTTTCAGGTGCTGCTGGCCTGCAGCCTTTTGGCGGCCTTGCTGCTGTGGTTGGGGCAGCGCTGGGATTGGCTGGCCCTGGGCCAGTGGCAGCGGGCCGGCGTGATGGTTGCCAGCCTGCTGGCCAGCGCCGTGGTGTATTTTGGCGCTTTGCTGGCCAGCGGTGTCAGATTACGTAGCTTGTTCCGCAGGTAAACATTAGGTTTCAGCTATTTTTATAGCTGAAGTGCTTGCTGTATATGCGGTAGCAGCTATGAATAAAGAAAACCCGCCTTCAGGCGGGTGTGCCGTGCTGGTGCGTGCTGTTTATTCGGCCTTGACCGCCAGCACCGGGCAGGGCACGGTCATCAGGATGTCGTGCGCCATGCTGCCCAGTAGCAGCTTGCCCACGGCCGAGCGCCGCCGCAGGCCGATGACCAGCAGGGATACCTGCTCGCGGTGGATGAGGTTCTGGATTTCCTCCAGGGTATCGTGGCCGCGTACGAACATCTTGAATTCAGCCGCAATGGGCAGGCTTTGCAGGCGCTGTTCCAGGCGCTCGGCGTCGTGGCCGGAGACGATGTCGGGATTTTCCTGCGGGCCGCCGGGGGCGGCATTCACGACGATCAGGCGCTCGTTGCGGCGGGTGGCGGTTTCAATGCCTTTTTCCAAAGCCGCTTCGCCTTCTGGGCGGGGCGCGTAGGCGACGAGAATGGTCATGGGGTTTCCTTAACGAACTCAATGAAACCGCACAGCATAGCGGCTCCGGGGCCGTTTGGTGCGTTTTTCCAAACCCGGATTTACACCAATTGGGCCGCTTCCAGTTCTTTCTTGAGGTAGGCGTAGAACAGCGGGGCAGCTACCAGCCCGGCCGGGCCGAAAACCGATTCGGCCACGAACATGACCGACAGCAGTTCCCAGACCGCCATGTGCGTGCGCTGGCCGACGACCTTGGCGTTGATGACGTACTCGGCCTTGTGGATGAGGATCAGAAAGCCTAGGCAGGCCGCCGCAGCCGTGGGCGAGACGGACAGCCCCACCAGCGTCAGCACCAGATTGCAGAACAGGTTGCCGACGATCGGAATCAGCCCGGCGAAAAACGTCAAGCCGATCAGCGCTGGGGTGTAGGGCAGGCGGACGTTCCACCAGGGCAGGACGGCCAGCAGGAAGATGGCCGTGAGCGAGGCATTGAACAGGGCAATCCAGAACTGCGCCGCCACGATCTGGCGGAAGGCATCGCCCAGCAGCACGATGCGCTGGCGCAGGCTGGATGTCAGCGGTGCCCGTGGAATCAGGCGGGGGCGCACGGCGGCCAGCAGCCCGATCAGCAGGCCGACGTAGGCGTGCAGCAGGCCGGCCAGCCAGGCCTTGCCGGCCGAAGCCAGCATGCCGGCCTTGGTCGCCAGGTAACTGGCCATGATGCGCTGGATGTCTTCCGTGCCCTGGGGCAGTTGGGCGCCCAGGTCGGGGGGGAGTTTTTGCTGCAGCTCCAGAATCGTGTGTGCCAGGAAGTTCAGCAGCTCGCGGTACTGCTGAGGCACTTCCATGATGTAGCCCCGGGTGTGCGAGAGGGCGCTGGAGAGCAGCAGCAGTGGTGCCAGGCCGACCAGAACCGCCGCAAGCACCTGCGCCCAGCGCCGGGGGATGACGGCAGGCGCACGCCGGTCAAGCCGGTCCAGCAGGTTGGCGATGCGCCGCGTGAGCAGGAAACCCAGGCAGGCGCACAGCAGGCCGGGCAGGAGTCCCTGCAGCATGACCAGCAGCAGCGCCGCTGCCATGAGCAGGTAGCTGGCCCCCAGCACCATCCGTGACGGTGGCGAGGACGCCGGGACAAGGGACGGGAGCAAGGTGCTCTCCTGCGCAAGAAAGAGGAATGCGCCGAAGCGTTACACCAGCGTCACAGCCGGGCCGGTGCCGCGCGGGGCGATCTGGCCGATGGTGTAGACCGTCTCGCCCAGCCCGCGCAGGGTGGCGGTAGCGGCTTCGGCGGCTTCTGCCGGGACGACCACGACCATGCCGATGCCGTTGTTGAAGGTGCGGTTCATCTCCACGTCGTCGATCCCCGCAGTGGCCTGCAGCCAGGCAAACAGCTCCGTCTGCGGCCAGCTGCCTTTTTGCAGCTGGGCGGCCAGCCCTTCGGGCAGCACGCGGGGAATGTTTTCCAGCAGGCCGCCGCCAGTGATGTGCGCCAGTGCCTTGATGGGGTGTTGCGCCAGCGCGGCCAGCACGTTTTTCACGTACAGGCGGGTGGGGCGCATGATGGCTTCCTTGAACGGCAGGCCGTCCAGCGTGGCCGGGGCGTTGCTGCCCGCGCGTTCGATGCATTTGCGCACCAGGGAGAAGCCATTGGAGTGCACCCCGTGCGAGGCCAGCCCCAGCACCACGTCGCCAGCCTGCACGGTCTGGCCGGTGAGGATTTTGGCTTTTTCCACCGCGCCTACGGCAAAACCGGCCAGATCGTATTCGCCGTCGGGGTACATGCCGGGCATTTCCGCCGTTTCGCCGCCGATCAGGGCGCAGCCCGAGAGTTCGCAGCCCTTGGCGATACCGCCCACCACGGCGGCAGCGGTGTCCACGTCCAGCTTGCCGCAGGCGAAGTAGTCGAGGAAGAACAGCGGCTCGGCGCCCTGCACCAGCACGTCATTGACGCTCATGGCCACCAGGTCGATGCCCACGGTGTCGTGCATGTTCCACTCGAAGGCCAGCTTCAGCTTGGTGCCCACGCCGTCGGTGCCGGAGACCAGCACCGGCTCTTGGTAGCGCTTGGGCACCTCGAACAGTGCGCCAAAGCCGCCGATGCTGGCCAGCACGCCTTCGCGCATGGTTTTCTTGGCCAGCGGCTTGATGCGTTCGACCAGCGCGTCACCGGCATCGATGTCCACGCCAGCGTCTTTGTAGGAAATAGGGGGGTTGGAAGCAGTGCTCATGGCAGGAAGCGAGATAAGGCTAGAGAGCGTTTGCCAGCGCAGCAAACGGCTTAACCATCGGATTCTAAGGCTCGCACTGCAGGCCAGGGGTGGGCTGGGACTAAAATGCCGGATTTTCGCGGCTGGCTCGTCATGCAGTGCTTGGGGGCCGGCCGTATCCCTTGGTTCACCCTTCGCCCCCTTGTTTCGCATGTCGCTGTGCTGTGTTGCGCCGCTGCTGTCCGCATGAAGCAGTTGGCCCTGGATATTGGCTTGCCCACAGGCCCCTCGCTGGAGCGTTTTTATGCCGGGCGTAATGCGCCGGTGGCGCAGCACGTGCGAGCCTGGGTGCTGGCGCACGCTGGTCCCGGAATGCCGGTGCCCACCTACGTCTGGGGGGAAAGCGGCGCAGGCAAGACCCACCTGCTCCAGGCCGTGCGCGAACTGCTGCGCGAGCAGGGTGTGCAATTGGGCTGGATGGATGCCAGCACGGGCTTTCCGCCCGAGTTCGACGAGCGCTGGGGCGCGGTGTTGATGGACGACGTGCAGCGCTACACCCCCATGCAGCAGCAAAGGGCGTTCAACTGGTTCGTCAATGCCAGCAATCCCCCTTCGGGTCGGCCTTGCTGGGTGCTGACGGCGGGCAATGCGCCACCGGCGGATCTGCGCTTGCGTGACGATCTGCGCTCGCGCCTGGGCTGGGGCCATGTGTTCCAGCTGCAAGTCCCCAACGAGGAGGAGTGCCGCCGCATCCTGCAAAACGAGGCGGCTGCCCGGGGGGTGACCTATAGTGCCGACGTGCTGGACTACATGCTCAAGCGCTTTTCCCGCGATCTTTCCAGCCTGATGCAGTTGCTGGACATGCTCGACGACTTTGCCTTGCGCAATAAGCGGGCGATTACCATTCCATTGCTAAAAAACATGCTGGAAACAATGTAGGCAATCGCCAGCAGCTCTCTTTTTTAATATGACCCAAGCATTTCATCGTCTGGCGCTGTTCGACCTGGACCACACCCTGCTGCCGCTGGACTCCGACCATGGCTGGGGTGAGTTCACCATGCAGATCGGCTGGTGCGACCGCGCCGAGTTTGGCCGGCGCAACGACGCCTTCTTCCAGGACTACCTCGCTGGCCGCCTGGATATCCACGATTACGTGCGTTTTGCCACCGAAGCCGTGGTGCAGCGCGGCCCGCAAGCCGCCGCCGCCGCGCACCAGCGCTTCATGGACGAAGTCATCCGCCCGGCCATGCGCCCGGCCGCCATCGAACTGGTGCGCCGCCACCAGCAGGCGGGGGACGTGGTGGTCATCACCTCCGCCACCAACGAGTTCGTCACCCGCCCCATCGCCCAGGCGTTCGGCGTGGAAGAACTCATCGCCACCGAGCTGGAGCGCGGCCCCGACGGCTGGCTGACCGGCGCGGTGGCGGGCCAGCCCAACATGCGCGAAGGCAAGGTGCTGCGCCTGGCGCAGTGGCTGGCTGCGCGGGGTTGGGACTGGAGCGATGTGGAAGCGACCTTCTACAGCGATTCCATGAACGACCTGCCCCTGCTGGAGAAAGTCCAGCACCCCGTCGCCACCAACCCCGACGAGCGCCTGCGTGCCCTGGCGCTGGAGCGCGGCTGGCCGGTGCTGGATTTGTTTGAAGAAAAATAACCCCCTCTCATGATCAAGACCTTTATCGACAAGCTGCTGGGCAAACCTGCCGCACGCAGTCGCAAAAATCCCTTCGGCAAACGCGAGGAGCTGCCCGCCAGCGTCCACGGCATCGATCCCAAGCTGGTCGATGACCGCGCCATCGACGTGGTGCGCACGCTGAAAAACGCCGGGTTCGAGGCCTACATCGTCGGCGGCGCGGTGCGCGACCTGCTGCTGGGCCTGCGCCCCAAGGACTTCGACGTGGCCACCGACGCCACGCCCGAGGAAGTCAAGCGCCTGTTTCGCCGTGCCTTCATCATCGGCAAGCGCTTTCGCATCGTCCACGTCGTCTATGGCCGGGGGCGCGAGCATGAGGTGATCGAGGTCTCCACCTTCCGCGCTTTTCTGGACAACAGCCAGGCCGAGCAGGTCAGCGGCAACGAACGCACCAGCAAGCAGCAGCTCATGGGCGTGCAGCACGCCGTGGACGCCAGTGGCCGCGTGCTGCGCGACAACGTCTGGGGGCCGCAGGACCAGGACGCCACGCGGCGCGACTTCACCATCAACGCCATGTACTACGACCCGCAAAGCCAGGTGCTGGTCGATTTCCACAAAGGCATCCAGGACGCGCACAAGCGCGTGCTGCGCATGATCGGCGACCCCGAACAGCGCTACCGCGAAGACCCCGTGCGCATCATCCGCGCCGTGCGCTTCGGGGCCAAGCTCTCGCGCCTGGGCTTCAAGCTGGAGGCGAAAACCGCCAAACCCCTGGTCGCTTGCAAGCCGCTGCTGCACGACGTGCCGCAAAGCCGGCTGTTCGACGAAATGCTCAAGCTCCTGCTCACCGGCCACGCCGAAGCCTCGATCGCCCAGTTGCAAAAACTCGGCCTGGCCAAAGGCATTTATCCGCTGCTGGACGTGGTCGTGGAACGTGCCGCCACCCCCATGGTGCAGGCAGTGTTGCAGGACACCGACCGGCGCGTGGCCGAAGGCAAAACCTGCGTGCCCAGCTTCCTGCTGGCCTGCGTGCTGTGGCAGGACGTGCAGGCCGGCTGGCAGCAGCGCCTGCAGGACGGCTGGCACAGCTTCCCGGCACTGCAGGAGGCCATCGACGAAGTGTTCGAGCGGCGCATCGGCGACGTCTCGGGCCGGGGCAAGCTGGCTGCCGACATGCGTGAAATCTGGGCCATGCAGCCGCGCTTCGACAAGCGCACCGGCGCCACGCCCTTCAGCCTGGTGGCCCAGGGGCGTTTTCGCGCCGGATTCGACTTCCTGCGCCTGCGGGCCGACGTGGGCGATGCCGACGAGGCGCTGGCCAACTGGTGGCAGCTGTTCCAGTACGCCGACGAAGCACAGCGCGAAGACCTGATCGCCCAGGCCCGCGACGAGCAGCGCCAGCGCCAGAAAACGCCCAAAGCCAAACCCCCGCGCAAACCCAGGGCCGTGGATGGCGGCAGCCCCAGCGCCTTGGATGCCATTGCCGTGCAGGTGGGCGAGGAAGGCGATGCCCCAGCGAAAAAACGCCGCCGCCGCCGCAAAAAGCCCGCTGGCGAAGCTGCCGCCGCCCCTGAAGGCAGCGCCGAAGATTGATGCGGGCATGAACGCCGCTGCTGAAACCGTTCCCGCCACCGTCTACATCGGCCTGGGTGCCAACCTGGGCGACCGGGGGCAGGCGCTGCGGGCCGCCGTGCAGGCGCTGGCT
>Ga0206117_100881_pt1 | contig 21017 bp, 21 predicted proteins | sample 3A5Ametagenome_FD_177997 | JGI IMG/M metagenome (GOLD analysis project Ga0206117, IMG submission 177997) | Enriched microbial communities from leaf-cutter ant dump, University of Wisconsin, Madison, United States - 3A5A | ecosystem: Environmental > Terrestrial > Nest > Insects nest > Nest dump... | reverse complement strand
GCGGCGCCATGATCTTCCAGAAGGGCGATCCCGGCGACAGCATGATGGCGGTCATCCGCGGCCGGGTGAAGATCTGCTGCCATTCCATGGACGGCAAGGAACTGGTGCTGAGCATCATCAACAAGGGCGGTCTGTTCGGCGAAATCGCCCTGCTGGATGGCGAGCCGCGCACCGCCGACGCGGTGGCCCTGGAGGAAACCGACCTTCTGGTGCTGGACCGGTCGCAGCTGATGCCGGTGCTGACCGCAAGGCCGGATCTGGCCTTCCGCATCATCAGCGTGCTGTGCCAGCGGCTGCGCCAGACCAGCGAGCATCTGGAGGACACCCTCTTCCTGGAGGCGCCCTCCCGCTTCGCCCGCGCCCTGAAACGGCTGGGCGACGCCTTCGGCAAACCGGGGCCGGAGGGGCTGCGACTCGACATCAAGCTGTCGCAGCAGCAGCTGGGCTGCCTCGTCGGCGTCTCGCGCGAGAGCGTCAACAAGCTGTTGAACGAGTGGCAGCGTGCCGGCGTGATCGAGATGGACGCCGGTTATATCGTCATCCGCGACACCGATGCTTTAGACGACATCGCGGAAACCTGCGGCTGAGACGCCAATCCGGCGCCGCTTGTGAGCCGCGCCACAGCACCCCGGCCCGAGCGGCCTCATCATGCTCCTCACACCCGGCCGTCAGCCACTGAGGGAGCCCGCGATGATGTCGTCCCACACCGTCTTTCTGCCCGCATTCGCCGCCCTGCTGCTGACCGCCGGGACGGCCGCGGCCCAGGTCACCGGCGGCATCGCCTTTCCGCCCGGGCCGATCCCCGGTGCGGCGATGGCGCAGGCCTTCGCCCAGACCCCACGCCTGCCGGTGTCGGTGAACCCGACGCCCCGCGGCGCCCCTCCCGGCGCGATGGTCACCAACCCGTCCCTGCGCCGGTCCTCCGTGAACCAGCAGGCGATCACCCGCATCCGCGGCGACGCCGGCTATCTCGCCGGCTTCAACAAGGGGCAGCCGCTGGCCGCCAGCCGTCAGCCGCCGGTGCAGCCGGTCGATCCCAGCTTCACCATCATCGATGCGCCCTTCATCGTGAACAATTTCAACAGTGCGCTCAACTTCGCCTTCGGCGACGGCAACATCAGCCAGCAGCAGCTCGGCGACGGCACAGCGGCGGGCAGCGCTGGCCCGGTGGAGACCGCGGCGCCGGCACCGGCGCCCGAACCGGCCCCGCTTCCCGCTCCGGCCCCCGCTTCGACGGCCAAGCCAACCGGGCCTTCGACGCTCGACCTGCTGATGAGCACCGCCGGACCATTGCCGCACCTGCCCGCGGCGCTGGCCAATGGCGGCGTCCAGTTCAACAACGTGAACACCACCACCAACACCGCCGTCGGCAAGGGCAACCGGGCGACCCAGAAGACGGTCACGGTCCAGCGCTGACCTCCGTCAGTTCACCTCCCGCGCCACTCGGAAGCCGTTGGTGAGATAGCGCACGTCGATGTCGTAGCTGTTGCGCATCGTTCCATTGATGGCCTCCAGCTTGTCGCGCCAGGAGCCGCCGCGCAGAACCCGCTTGCGGCAGTTTCCCTGAGTCCAGGCGCTGCCGTCGGCCGGGGCGCCCTGGTAGTTCTTGTTCCAGCAGTCGGCAACCCATTCCGCCACGCCGCCGTTCATGTCATGCAGCCCGAACGGATTTGCCTTGTAGCTGCCGGCGGCGGCCGGGGTCAGATGTTCGTGCGGACCACCGCAATCGTCGCAGTCGGCGTGGTTCCCCTCCTCCGCCCCCCACCAGAAGGGCGTGGTGGTGCCGGCCCGCGCGGCGAACTCCCATTCCGCCTCGCTCGGCAGGCGGTAGCGCTGCCCGGTCTTGCGGCTGAGCCAGGCCACATAGGCCTGCGCATCCTGCCAATGCAGATTGTGGACAGGGGTTCCATCGGTCGGGTTGGTCATGCGCGGCATGTCGGTGCAGCCGCCCTCCTGGATGCAGGCCCGCCATTCGCCGACCGTCACCTCATACATGCCGAGCGCGAAGGGCTTGGCGATGGTGACGCGGTGGACCGGCCTCTCCGACGGGTCGCCCTTGTCGTTCCCCATCATGAAATTGCCGGCCGGAACCCGCACCAGCACCGGGCAGGTCGGACAATCCTGGAAGCTGTTGCCCGAGCCATGATTGCGCGCCGTGCCGTTCGTCGGCCCGGATGGCGCAGTTGGCGTAGCTGCGGGCTGTGGTGCTGCCGGCGGCACGGTCGCCGCCACCTGCGGCTCGGTCGGCGGGGATGCGGTGGCCTGGGCCGGTGGCGGAGGCGCTTCACGCTTCAACAGCGCGGCGGCGACGAAGCCCTGGGTCCCGTCCTCCAAAGCAATGCGGTACCAACCGCCGTCCGGCAGGCGGCCAAGAACCTGAACCGCCGCTCCGCGCACCACCCGGCCGACCCGCGCGCCACCATTGGCCGGCGTCGCCCGCAGGATGCCGTCCGCCGTGACGGTGTAGCGTCCGGGTTCGGCCGGCTCCAGCCCCGGTCCGATCGCCGTTTCCGGCTTGGCTTCCACTTTAGGCGGAGGCTCCGCCGGTTTGTTGGCGATCTTCAGCGACTCAAGCTGGTGACGGGCCATCGGGGCGTAGCTGCCGCTGCCGAACAGTTGCAGGAAGGCCTGAAAGTCGCCGGGCTCCTTGCTGGACTGGATGCGCTTCCAAAGGCTGTCCTCCAGCTCGGCCACCGGGGCGGTACCGGGTGCCGCGATCTCCACGCTGACGCTCGCCGTGGCGGTGCCTCCACGCCCGTCATCGACGCTGTAGCGCAGGGTGCCGGCCTGACCGGGGGCGGCGGCCTCCGGGTCGAAGGTCAGGCCGGTCAGCGCCTGGACGGTCAACCGGTCGCCCGACTTCACCAAGGCCGCCCCATTGTGGACGCTGCCGCGCTCCGGCACCCCGGTGACGGTGACGGTCAGCGGGTCGCCGTCCGGGTCGGACGGGGCGTCGATTCCCATCGGGTTGCCGGCAACGCGCAGCTTGCGCTCCGCCACCACCACCGGGGGCTGGTTGCTCGGCTTGATGGTGACCGGGATGGCGCCGGTGGTCATGCCGCCGCGCCCGTCGGCCACAAGGAATTCGAAGGCGCCGGCATCGCCGCGGAAGCTGCCGTCGGGCTTGAAGCTGGTGGCCGCCAGCTGATCCACCGTCAGATAGTCGCCGATCAGCACGCTGCGTTCACCGACGCGGACGGTGCCGCCGCGCGGCAGTCCGGTGACGCGGGCGTACATCTGGTCGTCGTCGGGATCGGTCGGCTTGCCGGCCCCCAACGGCTCCGCGCCGGCACGGTCGAGCACGGTCAGCGCCCGCAACTCCCCCAGCACCGGCGGCCGGTTGGGCGGGCGCGGATTAAAGTAGAAGGGCGTGGCGCCGAGCGATCCGTAGACGAACGGCTCCTGGCGACCGTTGGTCGCCTGCTTCACCGTATCGCGCACATTGCGGAAGAACAGGCTCAGCTCCAGCCCCGGCGTCTGGAGATGCTGAAGCAGCGCCGCGCTGAAGGGGCTGTGGTCGCCGGTGCCGTCCTCCGCCAGCTGGTCGGCCCGGGTTGCCATCGCCACCAGCGTGTCGCTCGGCGTGTCGTCGACGCTGCCGAAGCCGGGATGCGCCTGGTTGCGGTTCGACCCGCTGCGGGTCAGGCGGTCGACGAAGGGATTGTTGCGGCAGGCGTCGAGGATGAGGATGCCGAGTTTTCGCGCTCCCGCCAGTTCGCCCATCGGCAGGTTCAGCGGGATCGCCTCATAGACCAGATCGCGCTCGCGTTCCAGCTGGGCGTCGGCCGGCAGCAGATAGTTGACGCCGTTCACCTGGATGCCGTGCCCGGCATAGAAGATCACCGCCACGTCGGCCTGAGACGCCTTCAGGCCGAACTGGCGCAAGGCGGTGGCGAAGCCACGGGCATCCAGATCGTACTGCTCGTCCACTGTGAAGTTCAGCGCCCGCAATGCTTCGCCGATGGCTTTCGCATCGTTGCGCGGATTCACCAGTTCCGGCGCATTGCGGTAGTTGCTGACCCCGATCACCAGCGCCAGCCGGCTTTCCGCCGCAGCACCGGCCGGCGTCTGTCCGGTGGTGGCCGGACCGGCCGCAAACGCTCCCCCGCCGAGGCCCATAAGCCCCAGCAATAGGATCAGCACCGCGACCATCGTCCGGCAGGGTCCGACCGGTTTCACCATCCCCGCCTCCGTACCCGTGCAAAGAGGCGCCGCACTCCCGTCGTCGGTCGCACGCGACCAATAGGCTCACCGGCGAAGCTTGCGGCGCATAGCGGATGGCTGTTCGAATTGATTTCGGAAATTGCCGGCAGCCCGCCATGGATGGAAGGAAGCATACCATGGCTCGAATCCATTCCAAGCCGCCGCTTGAGCCTGAACCCGGCAAAAGAGGGGGTGACATGCCGAAGTGATTACTTCCTGTATCGAGGGCTAATGCTGATGATTATCGCCGACGGCTATCGGCGTCTTCATCGTCGATCAACAGCCAAATTCGCACCGCCTTCACCTTCCCCTTCAGCGCCACCTCCCCGACCGGCAGCGCCGTGCAACGGACACCCGCCGGCTGCTCCTGCCGCACCGACTGCCATGTCGGATCGCCGACGATGACCCGGCAATGGCGCGACGTGCTGGCATCGACCAACTTGCCATAGGCCTCCAGCCGGGCGGCAGTGTTCGCGGTGTCGCCGAGGAGTGAGTATTCGCTGTGCCGCAACCCGCCAAGGCTGCCGGCGACGAGCGGGCCGGTGTGTACGCCGACCCGGATGCCGACCGGCGGCAGCCCTTCCGCCTGCCACCGCCGGTTCAAGGCCACCAGTTCCCGGCCCATCTGCAAGGCGCAACAGACGGCACGGCGGGCGTCGGCATCGATCTCGTCCTGCGTGCTGCGGGCGACCGGCGCGCCGAACACCGCCAGGATCGCATCGCCGACGAAGCGCAGAACCACCCCGTCATTGGCGGCGACGATGTGGACCATCGCATCCAGATAGCCCTCCAGCCAGCGGATCAGCGGTTCCGGCTCCAGCGCCTCGCAGATGGTGGTGAAGCCCTCGATATCGGAAAACAGCACGGTGGCGGTCAATTGCTGCGGAAGCGGGCGGCTCCCGGTCATGAAGGTCGCGCGTTCGCGCCAAATCTCCTCCGCCACCGGTTGGGAGACATGGTTGGCGAACAGCTGCATCATGACGCGCCGGTCCGCCCGTTCGCGCAGCGACATCTGCACGGTCATGGCAGCGAGCCCCGCGCCCCAGGCCAACGACGGCGCCACCAGCGGCACCAGCGGCCCGCCCGCCGCAAACAGCGCATTGGCCCCTGTCCAGGCGGCAGCCGGCACAAGCAGCCCGGCAGCCGCCACAAGCCACAAAGGCAATCCGGCCAACGCCACCGCCACCCCGGCCGCCGCCATCAGCAGCGCCAGCGCCGCTTCTCCCGCGAATGGCAGGCGCGGGTTCTGCCGCCCATCGAGAAGCTGGGCCAGCACATGCGCCTCGATCTCCACCCCCGGCGTCGATGCACCGGCCGACGACAGCGGCGTCCGATGCTGATCGATGCCGGCCAGTGCCGTGCCCACCAGCACAATCCGCCCGGCCAGCCAGCTTTTCGGCAGAACGGCGACAGTCTCCGCGGGATAGACCGGGAACGGGGTGGTCGAGCCGTCCGGCCGGCCATGCCAGTCGATGCGGAACGGTTCGCCCGGCACAACCGACACACCGCCCAAACGGGCAAGCTGAACCGGCAGGCTCGGCGTGCCGTCGCCGCCGAAGGGGACATGCCAGCGCACCGCGGCATCCAGCCGATCCTTCGCCAGATTGGCATGACCGCGCGGCATCCCGTCGGTGAAGCCGTCGAGGAAACGGCGCTGCCGCTCGGTCAGCGGCGTCTGCTCCAGGGCGGTGATCGCCACCACCGGGACCGGTGCCCCCAGCATGGCGCGGCGCAGCCGCTCGTCCAGGGCCGGAAGGCTCGGCTGGTCGAACAGCACGTCGATGCCGATGGCGCGGACCCCGGCCGCCGCCAGCACGCCGACGATGTCGGCCAACATGCCGCGATCTACCGGCGACCGGCAGGCAAGACCGGCAAAGCTGTCCTCGCCGAACAGCACCAGCGCGATGGCGGGATGTTGTGGTTGCGCCGGAGCGGCAGCGGCGATCAGCCGGTCGGTCAGGCTTTCATCCGCGGTGCGCAGCGGCGGCACCAGCCGCGTGGCGGCAAGCGCCAGCACCGCACCCGCCAGCATGACGGCCACCGGCAGCCACCGGCGCGACCATCCGCGACGATCCGGCGGCGGGTCGCGCACCGCCGGTTTCGTAACGGCGGGAGCCTCCGGCCCTTCCCTGGGGTTCGCCGGCGGGCCGTCCATTCACTCCTCACCGAACCTTCAGGATCAGTTGGGCGGAGGCCACCTCCGTCTCGCGCAGGCGGGACACCGCGCGGTCGAGCTGGCCGGCGGCATCCTCGGCCAAGGGGCGGAAGGCGGCATCGCGGCCGGGAACCTCGCCGTCCAGATTGCGGCTGGTGGCGATGCAGCGCACCTCCAGATCGGCAGGTGCGTCCCCGGCGCGCAGCGGCATTCGGTCGCCGGACAGGCTGATCGGAACATTGCCCATCACACGGGCGCTCATCGTGGCTCCGGACGGGAAGATCGGGATCAGCTGGCCGCGCGCGTTGCGCAGATAGCAATAAAGATGGGCGTCTCGGTCGGTCTGCACCAGCAGCCGGATGTCCTCGCCCGGCCGGTAGGCGGCATTGCCGGCCGGATCGGCGGAGAGAAAGAGGTCGAGCGGCACCATCGCGTCGCGCAGGGACGCCATCGCCGCCCCGATCTGCCCGGCGCAGCCGGCCGACGCCAGGCCGACCGCCAGCGCCGCGCCGCCCGCGGCCTCCACCATGCGGACATGGAGGGTGCCGACGGGTGTGCCATCTGGCCGCAGCAGGCCGATGTCCGTCCCGTCCGCGAGCGGCAGCTTCCGCGGCCAGGGGGCCGGGTTGCCGTTCATCCATTCCACCGCCGCGCGTTCCCCGCCGGCCTGCAACGTCAACCGGTTCAGTCCCGGCTCCGCCGGGCGACGCAGCACGGGGGAACTGCCGGCCTTGACGCATTGCGTGCCGGATGCCGACGGGTCGATGGCCAGCGCCTTCTCCAGCGCCGCATCCAACGGATTTCCCAGCGCCCGCGCAGCGCCGAGGTCGCTCTGCATGAACCGGTCGTCGCCGGGACCGGCACGGGCCGACACGGCGCCGTCCGCCGTCTGGCCGGGAACCCCCTCATAGGGGCCGCGCAACCGCAGCAGGCGGCCGTTGGCGAACAGCAGCGTCGCATTCGCCCCGTCGGGGAGCCTGACCGCCTGTCCATCGGTGACGAGCTGGCCCTGGACATAGCCGGGCGCGCTGGACGCCACGACCACGGCCTCCGCCGCGGCCTCCTGCCCGAAGCTCAGGGCGAGGACGGCGGCGGCTCCCAGCAAAGGGGAAAGTCGTCTCTTCGGCATGATCGTCATCTCCTGGATTGGAAGAGATCAGTCGCGGTTCCGGCCCCTGCCGGCGGCGGCTTTGTCATCGGGCGCCAGCAGGCAGGCCGTGCGGGACTGCGTCACCACCGACACCGCTGCGTCCGCCCCGCCGTTGCGGCGGAAGCGCAGCCCGTTCATCTGGCTGGCGATGCTGAGCGAGACGACAGCAAGGTCCTCTTCGTCGATGATCTTGTGGCCGTCCTGCCAGCATTGGACACGGACCCGCTTGCCGGACGGGGCGACGTCCACGCCGCCCGCAACACCGCCGCTGGTGACGCCCGACGTGTCGGCCCCCTTCTTGCGGACAACCGTGGCATCGGCCGTACCGACCAGCCAAACGGCGGCAAGCCCAAGGCAGGCGGCGAGGAGCAGAGCGTGTTTCATGGCATCCTCCTCCATTCCGGTCGCTGCTCAATGGGTCGGCTTGAATTCGACGCGCCGGTTGCGACCGTCGTAGGGGTTGGCAGTGATCGGCGCCGTCGGCCCTTTGCCGTCGACCGTGATGCGCTTGGGGTCGATTTGGTAGACACGGACCAGATATTCGCCGACCGAGACGGCGCGGCGCTGCGACAGCAGCAAGTTGTAGGGGAGGCTGCCGCTGGCATCGGTATGGCCCTCCACCGTCAAGCCCAAGGTGGGATCCTCCTTCATCAGCGCCCCGACGGCGTCGATGTAGGAGGCGGATTCGGCCGGAATTTCGGCGGAATTGAGCGCGAAATTGATGCGGAAGCCGAAGGCCTGCGGTGCGGCATCCTGCTCCTGAGCGACCGGAGCCGCGGGCGGCTCGGCCGTGGCCATCTGGGCAGCCGGGGCTTCCGTGCGCACCTCCTGCCGGCGCTGTTTGTGGACCGGGCGGCTTGCTTGCGGAGCAGGTTGCGGCGCCGGTTGGGCAACGGGCTGCACCTCGGGCTGGGGAGCCGGCTGCGCTGCGGGCGGGATCGGCGCCGTGCCGTAGTTGATCTCGTCGATGGGCCGGGGCCGCTTGGCGGCGGCACCGGCCGCACCGCCGATGATCTCGATGCTGCGGGTGCGGATTTTGGGTTCCGGCGCCACCACCTCGCGCAGTTCCTCCACGCTGGGCGGCCGGTCGAACATCATCACCTTCGATGAACCCGACCCTTCCACCGTTTGGGCGGACACGGACCCGGCCCAGGCGGCGGCCAGCACCGGCAGGGTGGCGACCAGCGTATGGGCCAGGGTATGGGACAGGACGGACTTGGTCATATCGGGCTCCATGGGCAGGAGTAAGGAACGGCGTTGCCCTGGTTCTATCGCCACCACCCTGCCCCGCGCTGTGAGCCGGACAACAGTCGGCCCCCGATTCCGGCGGTGCGCCCGAGGTTACTCCCCCTGCGCCAGCGTGCCGGGCAGTACCTTCACCGTCAGCCGCTTGGCACGGGCATCGCTGCCCTTGGCGGTCGCGAAGGCATTGATCACGTCATCCAGGGCGGCACCGGGAATGGGCTGCAGATCCTCGCTCTTAAACGCTTCGGGGATCCGCACGCCGATCTCGTCGTGCGACAGGACGCAGGCGACCGTCTCCTCGGCATTGGGCCGGTCCATGCGCAGGTTGAAGGGCTTCTGCACTCCCGGCGGGATTTCCACCTGCCGGCCGGCCTCGACGAAGGCGTCGGGCTGGAAGCGGTTGGGGAAGATACGGGACACCGTGCCGGCGGCATCGCGGTAGTAGCAATAGACGAAGCCGTCCGCCGTCGGCTGCATCCGCACCACCAGCGCCTCGCCGGCGCGGTAGCGCGGTGCCGGTCCGCGGTCCGACGACAGCAGCAGGTCGAGCCGGGACGGCGACGGCTGGGCGCGCGGCAACCCTTCACCCCCGGCATTGCTGACGCTCTGCAGCTTAGCCGGCGGTGCCCCACCCTGGCCGGGCGGCTTGGCGAGCAGGCGCTGGTAGAGGTCGAAATCGATGCGGCCGGTGGCGATCAGGTCGCTGTCCGCCTGGAAGCGGCCGACCGCTTCGGCGGTGCGCTGGTCGAGCTGCCCGTTGACCGGCCCATCGTAATAGCCCTGCGCCGACAGCGCACGCTGGGTGAAGGTCACGCGCTCCGACGGAGCCATGCCGTCGAACCAGCCGCGCGCCTCCGCCATGAAGGCGGGGTTGGTCTGGTCGATGCCCAGGCATTGCCAGTAGGGCACGCGGGTCAGCTTGCCCAGCACCTCGATGGTGCTGAGTTCGACCAGCGTGCGCACCCCCTGGTGCAGCCCCTCCGACCGGTTCAGCGAGATGTTGAAGGACAGGCCGGCCTTGCCGATCACCCCGCCCGTATCGGCTCCACGCCCCGACGACACCACCGCCAGCGTGTTGGACGCCGACATGCCGGGGATGATCTGGCGCGTCACCAGTTCACCGACATTGAGGTCGACCGAGACCATCGACACCACCTGATCGGCGGACACGCCGATGTCCAGCTTGGGCAGCGACAACCCGGCTCCCGCCGCCTCGCTGACCACATTGTCGTCCAGCTGGGTGATGGCGCCGCGGATGTAGTAGGAGGGCGCGCGGAAGTTCGGCTGCACCCCGATCATCCAATACAGCGCGTTGACGTCGTCCAGCGCCGGCTCGAAATCGACGAAGCGGAAGGCGCTGGAGGTTTCCGACATCCGCGAGACGGCGGTGATCAGCATCTCCTTCGTGCCGCCGGCGACCCGGCCGGTGGCGTCGGGCAGGCCGTTGGCGGTGATGTAGATGTCGTGCTTGCCATGGGTCCACAGCAGCGTGTCCATGCAGCGCAGCGCCTCGCTGAAGCTGCTGATGGTGCGGACAGCCGGGGTCTTCGGCTGCTGAACCACGCGGGCCATCTCGCCGGAGGTGAAGCAGCCGCCCAGCGCCAGCGTCAGGCCGACGGAAACCACGGCGGAACCAAGGAACCGGACCATGCTCATCGGCGCTGTCTCCTGTGGGTTTGTGGTCCGGCCCAATGGCCCTGCTCGGGGCCTGCGCCGTCAGGCCGGCTGAGGCCCGGTCACCGCGCCGACATCTGCGGGCTGCGGTCGGCGCGGACCGTGATGGTGATCTTCTTCGACATGATCGGCGGGTCGTGCGGCACATGGTCGGCATCGGCCAGGACCAGTTGCAGCGTGTGGCGGCCGGGCGGCAGTTCCAGGACCGTTTCGGTCTGGCCCTTGCCGAAATGAAGGTGCTGCTTGTCGCTGGGGATCGGCTCGTTGAAATTCTTGAGGTCTGTGTCGATCAGAAGATGATGGTGCCCGGTGCCGTCCTTGCGCACACCGGCGGGCGCGACGCCGAAGTTGCGCAGCCCGAACCACACCTTGAAGCGCGTCCCCACCACTTGGCCGTTGTTGGGCCAGCCGATGTAGAGCCATGCGTCCTTCCGGCCGGGTGTCCGCTGCGCGGCAACAGGGTCGTTCTGGCCGGCCTTCTGTTGGGCGGACGCGTCCGCCGCAGACGCGGGTGTCGCCGTGACCGTCGCGAGCGACAGCACTCCCCACAGCACCGCGCAAGACACCGCGCCCAGAACCGGTTGCAGGCGGCGAACGGTCGTAAGCGCGCACAAATTCGATGTCATGCTGCCCTCCCTGGCAGGGACGAAGCGAACGGCTCCGGTCAGCGGACGGTGATTGTCACCTTTTCCGACATCACCGGCGGGTTGTGCGGAATGTGGTCGGCATCGCCCAGGACCATCTGCAACGTGTGGGTTCCAGGCGGGAGCTCCAGCCGCGCTTCGGTCTGGCCGGCGCCGAAATGCAGGTGCTGCTTGTCGTTGGGGATCGGCTCGTCGGGGTTCGTCAGCTCGGTGTCGATCAGCAGGTGATGGTGCCCGGTGTCGGCATGGCTGATGCCCGCCGGTGCGATCCCCATGTTCTGGAGCCCCATGCGCACCCAGAATTTTCCGCCAGTGATGACCGTCCCGTTGGGAGGCCACAGGATGTAGGCACGCGCGTCATCGGGCGCTTTCGCCCGGTCGGCCATTCCCTGCCCAGCCAGAAACAGCGGCAGAAGCAGCAGGGCGCCGACTGCGATCACAGCAGTCCGCAGCATGTTTTCCCCCTGTTTTCTTCATTGCCCTTTGTCCGATGCCAACGATCTTAGTCTTCGACTGCGAAGCAGGGTTCCCCCGAATTCTTGGGTAATCCCATCACGTTGAAAAACAACCCGGTCCTGCGCCTCACCCTTCCGAATTGGCGGGCAATCGCCGTCTGCATCCCCACCATTGTGGGGGAGAACGGCGCAGGCAGGGCAGGCCGGCGACCTTTTCAGCGCTTGATCCCGAACAGTTGCTCGTTCATCGCCGCCCGGTCCGCATTTGCCACGCCGCCGGCCCGGCCCGGCAGTGGCAATCCGCCACCCATCGCCCCATTCGTCAGGGCCGGGCCGTTCGTCCGACCGTTCCCCATCCAGGGCGGGAAAGCGCCAACGGGACCGGTTGCACTGGGCGGCGCGGTGCCGGCCCGGTTCCCCAGCAAGGAAACTGCCGTGGCGGAAAGCGGCACGCCACCGGACTGTACCTCGAACGCGGCGGCCGGGCGGACTATGGCGGAAGCCGCGACGAGAACGGACAGGCAAATGGTGACGGCGGCAAGGCTGCGCATCGGGGTTTTCCTCCGCGTAACAGGGCCAGGGGCGGCATGGCCCCATCCTGCCGCAGGCTGTCCGCCCGCCGCTGTGAGCGGGACCACAGCGACGGGCGAAAAGCCGCAAAGGCTCAGACCTGCTCGGGGATACGGGCGATGACCTTGATTTCGAAATCGAACCCCGCCAGCCAGTTCACCCCGACCGCGGTCCAGTTGGGATAGGGCGCATCGCCAATCGCCATCTCCCGCACCTTCATGATGGCATCGAACTGGTTGGCCGGATCGGTGTGGAACGTGGTGACGTCGACGACATCGTCGAATGTGCAACCGGCTGCCTTCAACACGTTCGCGAGATTGTCGAAGGCCAGCCGCACCTGTTGCTCGAAGTCGGGTTCCGGCGATCCGTCGGCGCGGCTGCCGACCTGACCCGATACGAACAGGAGATCGCCCGAGCGTATCGCCGCCGAATAGCGGTGCTTTTCGTAGAGCGCGTGCCGGTTGGCCGGAGTGATGGCGTCGCGTTTGGCCATGGTCGTGGTCCTCCATGAATGCCGGATTCACCGGCATCGGGCTTCACAGCGCGGTCGCGAATTGATATACGCCGCGTATGCGAACGTGACCACACATACGGTCCGTATGTCAATTCACATACGGACCGTATATTAAAGATTTTGGAGAAGTCCATGGCCGGCAGGAAGCGATCCGAGATGATGGAGGAAACCCGCGCCAAGCTGATCGCGTCCGCACGCAAGGCCTTCGCCGAACAAGGGTTCGCCGCATCATCGATGGATGATCTGACGGCTGAGGCCGGGCTGACGCGGGGCGCCCTTTATCACAATTTCGGCGACAAGCGTGGGCTTCTCCAGGCGGTGGTCGACCAGCTCGACACGGAGATGGCACAGCGTGCGCACGCCATCGGCGTCCGGGCCGGGACCGACTGGGACGGATTGCTGGCGGAAGGGGTGGCTTATATCGAGATGGCGCTGGAGCCCGAGGTCCAGCGCATCGTCCTGCTCGACGGACCGGCCTTCCTGGGCGATCCCTCGCAATGGCCAAGCCAGAACGGCTGTCTTCAAATGACGCGGCGAACGGTGGAACGGCTGATCGCGCAGGGGGTCGTCAGGCCCATCGACCCTGAAGCGGCTGCCCGGCTTTTGAATGGGGCGGCATTGAATGCGGCGCTCTGGGTGGCGGCCAGCCCCGACCCTCAGGAGATCCTCGTCAAGGCGGTCGAGGCATTCCGCGCCCTGGCGGAAGGGCTGCTGGCGCGCCAATCCTGACGCGCCAGTCCTTCAGAAAGCCGCAGCCCGCATCGGCGGGGCCGTGGCAACAGGCAGGACGATATTTCAGCCAGATCCGCGGTTACTTGGATTCGCTCTTCAGATAGGCGATCAGATCCGCGCGCTTGGCGTCGTCCTTGACGCCGGCGAAGGCCATCTTGTTGCCGGGAAGCGCCGCCTTCGGATCCTTCAGGTAGGTGTCGAGCTTCTGCTCGTCCCAGGTATAGCCGGCATCCTTGACCGCCGCGGAATAGCTGAAGCCGTCGACGCTGCCCGCCTTGCGACCGACGATGCCATGCAGGTTCGGGCCGACGCGGTTGGGTCCGCCGGCTTCGATGGTGTGGCAGGCCTTGCAGGTGTTGAACACCGACTTGCCCGCCGCGGCATCGCCGTCCGCTGCTTGCGCGGCGGCGGTTCCACCGGAAATCAGAATGACGGACGCGAACAGAATTTTGCGCATGACGGACACAGCGAAACTCCCATTTCCCAACGTTGTCTCCGGCCAACCGAGAAAATTGGTCGGGCTTCCTTCCGGTGAGCAAGCGGAAGCTAATGGCGGCCAATGAGGCCAGGAAGCGAATTTACCCGATGGTTGTCATCGGTTTTTCCGATACGATCCTGCCGCATTAGGGGAACCGCCGGTGGCGGGTGCATCCAGTGGATGCGACGAATCGTCTCACACCGGTCGGTCGCGATCAAGCTGCCGATGGCGTAGGTCTTGCTCCCCGTCGGTGAGGGCGGGGTTTCGAGCGGGGTATCATGGATACGGAAATGGCCCGGACATTTCTGGAGGTCACGGCGGCGGGCAGCTTCATGGCGGCGGCCGACCGGCTCCATGTGACCCAGTCGACGGTCAGCACGCGCATCCAGCAGCTGGAACAGCAGCTTGGCTGCCGGCTGTTCGTGCGCAACAAGACCGGCGCCACGCTGACCAGTGCCGGCCTGCGGTTCCAGCGCCATGCCGCGGCCATTCTCCGCCTGTGGGAGCAGGCCCGGCAGGAAGCCACCCTGCCCGCCGGCCACAAGGCGCTGCTGCGCATCGGCAGCGAGGCCGGCCTGTGGAACCGCCTGCTCTATCGCTGGATTCCCTGGATGCGGCGCAACGCCAACGACATCGCACTGCGCTGCGACGTCGGCCTGCCGAACGGGTTGCTGCAAGGGCTTCAGGATGGGACGCTGGACGTCGCCGTCCTCTATTCGCCGCGCGCCCTGCCGGGCCTGTCGATCCGCCTGCTGCTTGAGGAGGAGCTGGTTCTCTTCCGCATGCCGGCGGTCGAGGATTATTTGGAGGAGCCTTATGTCCACATCGATTGGGGCGACGATTTCCGCCGCAATGTGCGGCTGCATCGCCCGGACGTGCAGGCCGCCCCGGTGTCGATCGGCGTCGGCACGCTTGGGCTCGACTATGTCAAGCAATGCGGCGGCACCGGGCATTTCCCCCGGCAGCTCGTCCAGCCGTTGATCGATGCCGGCAAGGGGGAAATCCTGCCGGAAGCCCGGCCGCTTACCCTTCCCATCTACGCCGCCTACCCGACCGACGCCGACGACGCCATCATCGACCCCGCACTCACCGGCTTGAAGGCCATCCTCGGCGAACCAGCCGCTGCACGCGATTCACTTTGACAAAGCCGATAGAAACCATCGGTTTATTTCGCTTTTTTCGATGAATGGCGCTGCCTAGGATCGGCTTCAACCAAAACCTGAGATGAAGGGTCCGATCCGATGTCCATGCAACTGGCGCAACCGTCCCTGCTCGAAGAGGACGGCGCCGCGGTGAAAACGAAGTTCCGCCGGTTCGAGTCCCCTTACATCGTGTTTCCCTCGCTGATCCTGCTTCTGATCATGCCGTTCGGCATCGTCTTTCACCCGGCTTGGCTCGCCAGCGCCGCCGAAGTGGGCGTGGTCGTGATGTTCATCGCCATTTTCCGCATGATGCGCCTCTAAGGCCGACGCGTCCGCTGCTCAACCACGGACGGACCGCGTCCTCCAGGTGACGGTCGCCGCGACCGCCAGCGCACCGGCGCTCAAGGCCAGCGCCCAAAGCAGAATGCCGAAGCCGGTCCCGTCATGGCGGATCGCGACCGACAGCGCCGCCGCCATGCACAGCAAGGCCGCCAGCCGCAGCCGGAACACCGTGCGGCGTGGCGGCCCGCGCCTGGACTCGACAAGGTCGCGCCAATGCCGCTCCACCGACAGGGCAAGGGCGGCAAAGGCAAAGTAGCAGAGCCCGAACAGGCCGGGCAGCATCAGGGCATCAGGCATGGTCGGTCACCTTCGCCAGGTTTGAGAGTTCGGGATCGGGCCGCTGGGCCAGCCGCCGCGACACCCGCCAGGCGGCAAATGCGGTCAGCGCCAGCACCGCATCGACGCCCAGCACCGCCCAGTCGGCGGAGGCAACTGCACGGATGGGATGTTCCCCCGTCGTGATCCAGTTCAGCGCCACGCAGGCCGCAGCCAACAGGGCGACCGCGGTGCATTGCTCGCTCCAGGGCGGATCGGTCCGGGTGCGGACGGCGGCATGGACTGCGCTCCCGATCCAGATCAGGAAGAAGAGGCCGACCTCCACCAGTTCCCGCGAAGGGATGCCGGCCGGCAGCAGCCGGTTGGCCGCCATCATCGCCAGCGTGGCGACCAGCAGGCCGGAGGTGCTGCCGCAGGCGATGGCCGCGACGCTGCGCCAGCCGACGCCGGGCTTGACGCCATGGGCGACCCGCCGCTTTTCCATCCAGTACAGCATGCCGGTGCCGATCAGCACGCAGCCCGACATCCCGAACAGGAAATACAGCCAGCGCAGCGGCCAATGGTCGAAGGCGGCGAAATGCAGGCCCGACAGAACGCGGTGGGTCGCCACCACTGGCCCCGGCGGCTGGTACTTCAGCACCTGTCCGGTGACGCCGTCGAAGAAGACCGGCTGGACATCCAGGCTGATGCGGTCCCGCAGAGCGCGGTTGATGCGGACGACCGACGCGGCATCGCCGGCATTGTAGACGAACACCACCGCCGGCTCGCCCCCGCCCCACAGCCGGCGGGCCTCCGCCACCATCGGATCGAGGGGCGCCAGCGGGGCGGCGATGCTGCTGCGCGGTCGGCTGTAGTTGCCCAACGCATCGTCGTAGAATCGCCGCACGTCGCCGCCATACAGCGCCTGGACGCCTGCAGGAAGTACGATGGGCAGGACGATGACGATCCCGGTGATCGTGATCATCAGATGGAAGGGCAGGACCAGCACACCCGTCAGATTGTGCAGGTCCAGCAGGGAGCGGCGGATCTGCCCCCAACTGCGGAAGGTGAAGAAGTCCTTGAAGATCCGCGCATGGATGATGACGCCCGAAATCAGTCCGGCCAGCATCGCCACCGATGCGAAGCAGACGATCCAATAGCCGATGAAGCCCGCCCGCAGATGCAGGCTGTAATGCAGCGGATAGAAGAAGTAGGTCCCCCCCAGCGTCCCGACCGGCGGCAGCAGTTGGCCGTCGGCAGTCGCCATGCCACCGGCATTGCCGGTCTCGGTCCGAACCTGAAGCGCCATCACCGGTCGCCGCTCGTCCGGCAACTGCACATACCAGTCGCGCACCGCCCGCCCGGCGGCGAGCCTCTCCACAACCGGAAGCACCGCATGGTCGAGCGATACCGGTCCGGCTTCCACCGTGCCGACCCGGGTGGCGGGCATCATCCAGCGGTCGATCTCCGATGCGAAAACCGCCAGCGACCCCATGAAGAAGATCAGCATCAGCAGCCCGCCGAGCGTCACGCCCGCCCAGGTGTGCGGCCACAGCATGGCGGCGCGCAGGGCCGGGCTGATCAGCTTGCGCTTCTTCGCGGTCATTGACCCACCGTCCCGGCAAACTGCGACGCCGCGATCAGCAGCACCCCGCCGCCGCCCAGCACCGCCCAGCCGACCGTGACCCGTGGCACCGCGAAGGCCCACAGCGACGCCACCGGCAACACCACCAGAGCCAGCAGGCTGGAGGCGGTGACCGCCTCCGCCGGCGCCATGCCGGCGAATGCTCCCAATTCGGCCCCGAAAGCCGCAAGGCCCCAGGCGAAGCCATAGGCGCCGAACACCGCCGCCGCCACCCGTGCGGCAGTGCGCAGGCGCGGCGGCACAGCCCGTCCTTCAAGTCGTCCGGACTGCCCGGCAGTCTTCATCACGATGGTCCCCCTGCCATTGTGCCGACGCACCCCATGCGGTCCGCGCAACCTCATCCTTGATAATGATACTGATTCTCATTTGCAAGATTCTTCTCTTTCCGGCTGAGAAAGAGGGCAGCCTTGCGACCGGCGGCGACATTCCGCTTTGTCCGGCGGCAGCGGCTGTGGGACAAATCGCCATGTCAACGAAGCTGGATTTCCGCCGTCTCCGCTATTTCGTCGCCGTCTGCGAACTCGGCAGCTTTTCCAGGGCCAGCGAGTTCCTGAGCGTTGCGCAATCGGCGATCAGCCAGCATGTGGCGACGCTGGAGGAGGATCTGGGCGTCCAACTCCTGGTCCGGCAGCCGCGCGGCGTCAGCCGGACGGAGGCTGGCGACCGGCTGTTCGCGCATGCCAGAGGCGTTCTGCACGCGCTGGAGCAGGCGGAGCTTGACGTGCTGTCGCTGTCGCGGGCAGTGGTCGGGCCGGTGATGGTCGGCTTCAACTACACCGCGATGGAGGCCATCGGCCTGCCCTTCATCCGCCGCGTCGCCTCCACCCTGACCGAGGTCAAGCTGCGGGTGATCGAGGCGCACAGCGAGATCATGCACCAGTGGATGCTGTCCGGTCAGGCCGACCTTGCCCTGACCCTGGTGCCGCCCAACGACGACCGGCTGGAGGGCGTGCCGCTGCTGGACGAGGAACTGGTCTGCCTGGGTACCCGCGCGATGATCGGCGACGGCGGCCCCATCGATCTTGCCGATGTGCTGCGCCTGCCGCTGATCATGCCCGGCCGCACTGCCGTTCTCCAGGCGCTGGCCAGCGACGCCGAGGTGCGAAATGCCATCGCCGCGAAGGTCTATCTGGAGATCGAGTCGGCTATCCCGCTGAAGCGGGCGGTCAGTGCCGGGCTGGGGGTGACGGTCCAGTCAGCGGCCCTGGCCGGCGACGAGATCGCCCGCGGCGAACTGGTGGCGCGGCCGGTGGTGAACCCGTCGATGGGCCGCACCCTGTATCTGGTGTCCTCGCGGATGAAGACCGCCTCCCGCGCCGTGGTCGAGGCGCGCCGGCTGATGATCGACGTGGTGCGCGAGGCCCATAGCAGCGGCCGCTGGCCCGGCCGGATGCGGGATAGCCATCTCGAAACCAGATAGCTCGCTTCGCGTCTTTGTATTTTACGACACCCTCTCCCCCGTGCTGTTCTGCTTTGCAGACGAACAATCCGAAGGCCCGCAGTTGAACGAGCTTCGCTTCCGGCCCCGTTTCCCACCCCGCCGGAACGCTGCAACGAACCACCACCGGGAGGTGCAGGACATGACGCCCACCAAGACGTCCAGCCATTTGAAGACCGTGCTTTCGCTGGCCGCCGCGACCTCGGCCCTGGCGCTGACGGCGCTGCCGATGGAGGCGGAGGCCGCCACGCGGATGCGGTGCAGCCACCAGCTTCCGCCGTCCCACCACATCTCCAAGGTCATCGAGCGCTGGGCGGCGGAGGTGAAGACGCTGTCGGACGGCAATCTCGACGTTCAGGTTTTCGGGTCCGACAGCCTGATCAAGGCCAACGACAACATCCTTGCGGTGGCCAAGGGCGACATCGAATGCGCTTTCTCGCTGAATTTCCAGTGGGGCAAGACGCTGCCGCTGATGAACGTCACCGTCGGCCCCTACACCATGTCGTCGATCGACGCATGGCGGAAATGGCCAACCTCCGAAGCGGCGGCTTTCCTTGAGGACCGGCTGCTGAAAAAGGGCGTCAGGAACGTGGTCTGGATGTTCCAGACCAACACCAGCGTCTTCACCTCCAAAGGCAAGCCCCTGCTGAAGCCGGCGGACTTCCAGGGCCAGAAGATGCGTGGCATCGGCCCGGCTTTCGACCGCGGGCTGAAGGCGATGGGCGCCACGCCGGTCGCCATCCCCGGCAGCGAGGTCTACCAAGCCCTGGCGACCGGCGTCATCGATTCCGCCATCACCGACGTCGCCGCCGCCTGGTCGCGCAAATATTTCGAGGTGCAGGACCATATGACGGTGGTACCGGTCCTGGCCGCCTATCTGCACGGCTACGTCAATCCCCGCTGGTACGACAAACTGACCGACAAGGACAAGGCCGCGCTGAAGAAGGCGGGCGAGGATGCCGCCGGCTGGGCGCTGGAGGCCTCGCAGGAGGCCGCCGCCAACGCTCCGGCGGAACTGGAATCGAAGGGCGTCAAGGTCCACATCGCGACGGCGGAGGAGAATGCCGCCTTCAAGGCCGCCATGGCTCCCGCCTTCGCGGAAGGTTTCGCCGACGAGACGGGGGCTGACGGCCGCAAGCTGCTCGAACTCGTCCAGAAGCTTCAGTAACGGAAGGGACAGGCCATGAGCAGCATGTCCAGCCCGGACGCCGTCGCCCCGGCGGACAGCAAGGGCGCCTCCCCCGGCGTCCTGCGCCTGCTGGCGGGCGCCGCCTCGGTCCTCTCCCGCATCGGCGGTGCGTTGAGCGTCCTCCTGATCGTCATCGTGCTCGCCCTGACCACGGCCGGCGTCGTCGCCCGCTATCTCGTCGGCCATCCGCTGGAAGGCGTGGACGAAGCCTGCGGCTATCTGGTCGTCGCCATGGTGATGGCCGGCGCCGCCGAGGCGCTGCGCACCGGCCATCACATCCGCATCGACCTGATCATGGGCCTCGTCGGTCCGCGCGGCCGGCGCTGGCTCGATGCCTGGGCGAACCTCGCGGTGCTGGTCTTCGCCGGCCTGCTGGTCCGCACCGGCTGGCACAGCGCCGCCTTCTCCTACGACTTCGACGCCTTCTCCTCGGGCCAGCTGGAGCTGCCGCTGTGGATCCCGCAGGCCACGCTTCCCGCGGGCGCCGCCCTGTTGGGGATCGTCGCCTTCGCCAAGCTGGTCTCCGCCCTGGCGGGCATCGAAACCGACCAGCGGACGGGGGGCCACTGAGATGACGTTCCTGATCCTGGGCCTGTTGCTGCTCCTGCTGTTCAGCGGCATGCCGATCTTCGCCGCCCTCGCCCTCACCTCCCTCGGCGTGCTGGCCCTGTTCGAGGGCAGCGTCGACAGCATGGCCGACGCGGTGTTCGCCAGCCTGAACAACCCGCTGCTCGCCACCATCCCGATGTTCGCCTTCATGGCCCACGTCATGATCAAGGCCAAGGTGGTCGACGACCTCTATGAGATGTCGAACACGCTGGTCGGGCACATCAAGGGTGGGCTCAGCTTTGCCACCATCCTGTCCTGCACCATCTTCTCGACCATCTCCGGGTCCTCGGTGGCGACCGCGCTGACCATCGGATCGATCTCCATCCCGCAGATGAAGCGATACGGCTACCGCCAGCGCGACACCTACGGGCTGATCGCGGCGGGCGGCACCCTGGGCATCCTCATCCCGCCGTCGGGGCCGATGATCCTCTACGCCATCGTCACCGACGCCTCGATCGGCGCCCTGTTCCTGGCCGGCATCATTCCGGGGCTGCTGATGGCGGTGGTCTTCGCCGGCTACAGCTGGCTGCGGGCGAGGGGGCAGGACAGCGTGCAGTCGCAGCCCTGGCCCGGAGAT
>Ga0206117_100879_pt1 | contig 21030 bp, 18 predicted proteins | sample 3A5Ametagenome_FD_177997 | JGI IMG/M metagenome (GOLD analysis project Ga0206117, IMG submission 177997) | Enriched microbial communities from leaf-cutter ant dump, University of Wisconsin, Madison, United States - 3A5A | ecosystem: Environmental > Terrestrial > Nest > Insects nest > Nest dump... | reverse complement strand
TTCTCCTTTAGCGATCGACATCGTCGCCTCGGCCAAGGCCAGCGTCGCATCCTTGCCTTCGCCGTAGGTCAGGGCGACCTGACGCAGTTCGACGAACGGCGTACCCGTCCCACTCATCTGATTGAAGCCCCCCGGCCCCTTAGGTGTCCCCGTTATGTTGCGCTGCATTATGACGGAAAGGTTTCGCCCGCAACAGCCCTTGCGTTACGCTCCCGCGCCTCATGGACCCGAACCGCTCCCTTCAGCTTCGCCTGGCCGGCTTTTACGGCGCGTTCTTTTCGAGCGCGGGGATCAACGTCCCGTTTTTTCCGGTGTATCTGGCCGCCCAGGGGCTCAGCGACAGCGCCATCGGGCTGGTCATGGCGGTCGGCGCGATCTCGCGCATCGCCGCGCTGCCGATCGCGGGCCATGTCGTCGACGTGACGGGGCGGCGGCGGGTGCCGATCATCGCGCTCAGCTGGTGCGCCTGCGCGGCCTACTCGCTGTACCACTTCGCCTCGGTGCCCTGGCATTACGTCGCCATCGCCTTTCTTTATGGCTTCTTCACCGCGCCCCAGGTCTCGCTGATGGACAGCCTGACCATGCTGGCGGTACGGGCCCGCCAGCTGGATTACGGGCGGCTGCGGGTCTGGGGGTCGATCGCCTTCATGATCGTCACCCTGGGCTTCGGTTTCCTGCTGCAGGGGCGGGATGCCGGGCTGATCTGGCAGGGCACGTTCGCCCTGCTGATCATGACCATGGCGGTCGGCTTCATCCTGCCCGACTGGAAGGACGAGGAGGGCGTCAAGCGGGCGCGGGCGCCGCTGACCGCGGTGCTGTCGGACGCGCGGTTTCGCATCTTCGTGCTGGGCAACGGCCTGACCCAGGCCAGCCACGGGCTGTTCTACGTCTTCGGCTCGATCTACTGGCGCGAGGCGGGGTTGAGCGCCGGGTTCATCGGCTTCCTGTGGGCCGAGGCGGTGATCGCCGAAATCATCTTCTTCATCTATGGCGATCGGCTGGTGCGGCGGTTCGGCCCGGCCTGGCTGTTGCTGGCCGCCGGCATCGCGGGCATCTTGCGCTGGACCCTGATGGGGCTGACCACCGATGCCGTGGTGCTGGTCCTGGTCCAGCCGCTGCACGCCTTCACCTTCGCCGCCGGTTTCCAGGCTTCGATCCATTTCGTCGCCCGCATCCTGCCGCCGGAACTGTCGGCGTCGGCGCAAAGCCTGTCGGCGCTGATCGCCACCGGCTTGATGCTGGCGCCGTCGATGTGGCTGGCCGGGCCGCTGTACCATGCCGTCGGGCCCTACGGGTATCTGGTCATGGCCGGGCTGTCGCTGGGGGCCGCGACGGTCGCGGTGATCATGCTGCGCCGCTTGCGTTGACCGCAAGGTCGCGGGCCGGCACACTGGTACCACCATGCCGCACCAGGATCCCGCCGTCGAACGCGCCTATCTCGACCTGCTGAACAGCGTCGCCTCGCCCGCCTACAGCGTCGGCATCAGTATCCCCGCCCAGAAACGCAATTCGGCGCGCGGCCTGTACCAGGTCGACGAGGATGACGAGATCAAGGCGCTGATCGACACGTCGCTGATCGGGTCCTCGCATCTGGCCTCGGCCAAGTTCGGCATGGCGATCGGCTGGTTCGCGCTGTACTGGCGCAACCCGTTCTATGAACCCTCGCCGCGCACGAAACTGAGCTGGGTCGAACTGCGCGCCCGCCTGCCGCGGGCCGCGGCGCTGCGGCCGGGTGTCATCGCGCTGGGCGACGATGCGCGTTTCGTCAATGCGCCGACGCTGGATGATGGCCAGTTCATCGCGCTGCTGCGCGGCATCGTCAAATTCTGGGAACAGCACCCCCAGGCCGACCGCGCCTATCTGCGGGCCCAGCGCCACGCGCCCGATGCCCCGCAGGCCGAGATCGAGCGGGTCGCGGCGGCGCAAAGCCGCGCCTATGTCGAAACCGGCCTGGCGATGACGGCGCGGCCCGCCGCCGCCAACGCGGCGCGCCATGATTTCTACAGCCAGACCCTGGCCCAGCCCTATCTGGCGGCGCTGACCGGGGCGCTGGCCCTGTGGCTGACCGCGCGCGATCCCTATTCCTACGAAGAACTGGATGCGGTGGTCGATTTCCTGCGATCCGACGATTCATTGCCCGACACCGACCAGGCGATCGACACGCTGCTGGACCTGGTGCGCGAACTGAACGAACTGAAGCTGAAAAGCGTCTATCGCCTGGGGCCGCGGCGCGACCGCATCCTGCGCGACATCGCCGCATGCGATGGCGGCGAGCTGAAGGCCGGCATCGGCGCGATCATCGACGGCCTGGCCGAACTGACCCGCGGCCATCGCGGCCCGGCGGCCGAGGCGATCTATATCGATATCAAGAAGGCGCTGAAGGGGCAGGGCTGACCTACACGCATTGCCCCAAAGTGCCATCGTCGTCCCGGCGCAGGCCGGGATCCAGGGCAAGGGGCGTCGCAATCTGCACCACGCTTACCCTGGGCCCCGGCCTGCGCCGGGGCGACGATCGGCTCTTTACCCGCGCGCGTAACCCAGCGGCTTCAGGTCGTCGCGGATCTCCTCGAGGATCGCGGGATCGTCGATCGTGGCGGGCATCCGGTATTCTTCCGCGTCGGCGATCTTCTGCATGGTGCCGCGCAGGATCTTGCCCGACCGGGTCTTAGGCAGGCGCTTGACCACCACGGCCAGCTTGAAGGCCGCCACGGGGCCGATGCGGTCGCGCACCATCTGCACCACTTCGGCGATGATTTCGGGATGCGGCTTGTTCACCCCGTTCTTCAGCACCAGGAACCCCAGCGGCACCTGGCCCTTCAGGTCGTCATGCACGCCGATCACGGCGCATTCGGCGACATCGGGGTGGGCCGACAGCACTTCTTCCATCCCGCCGGTCGACAGGCGGTGGCCGGCGACGTTGATGATGTCGTCGGTGCGGCTCATGATGTAGAGGTAGCCGTCGTCGTCGAGGTAACCCGCATCCCCTGTCTTGTAATAGCCGGGGAATTCGCTGGTGTAGGACCGCTTGAAGCCTTCCTCGTTGTTCCACAAGGTCGGCAGGGCGCCCGGCGGCAGGGGCAGGCGCACCACGACATTGCCGATCTGGTTGGCGGGCACGGGATGGCAGCCGTCGTCGACGACCTCGATCCGATAACCCGGCACCGGCTTGGTCGGCGACCCGTAGCGGACCGGCAATTGGCCGAGGCCAACGCAGTTCGCTGCCATGGGCGAGCCGCTTTCGGTCTGCCACCAATGGTCCAGCACCGGGCGGTCCAGGATGCGTTCGGCCCATTGGATGGTGTCGGGATCGGCGCGTTCGCCGGCCAGGAACAGCGTCCGGAATTTCGACAGGTCGTGCCCGGCCAGCAGCCTGGCGTCGGGATCGTCGCGCTTGATCGCGCGGAAGGCGGTGGGCGCGGTGAACAGGGCGACCACGCCATGTTGCGCGATGATGCGCCAATAGACCCCGGCGTTCGGCGTGCCGACCGGCTTGCCCTCGAACAGGATCGACGTGGCGCCATGCAGCAGCGGGGCATAGACGATATAGGAATGCCCGACCACCCAGCCGACATCGGATGCCGCCCAGAACACTTCGCCCGGCTCGACACCGTAGACGCCGTGCATCGTCCATTTCAGCGCGACCAGATGCCCGCCGGTATCGCGCACCACGCCCTTTGGGATGCCGGTGGTGCCCGAGGTGTACAGGACGTACAGCGGATCGGTCGCGGCGACCGGCACCCAGTCGGCCGGCGCGGCCTTGGCCACCACCGCGGCCCAGTCATGGTCGCGGCCGGGCACTAGGTCGCCGGGGCCTTCCGGCCGCTGCAAGATCACGCAGGCCTCGGGTTTCGTGGTCGACTGGTCGATGGCGGCATCCAGCAGCGGCTTGTAGGGCACGATGCGGCCGGGTTCGATGCCGCAGGACCCGGCGACGATCACGCGCGGCTTGGCATCGTCGATGCGGGTGGCCAGTTCATGCGGGGCAAAACCGCCGAACACGACGGAATGGATCGCGCCCAGCCGGGCGGTGGCCAGCATGGCGATCGCCGCCTCGGGCACCATCGGCATGTAGATCAGCACGCGGTCGCCCTTGGTGACGCCCAGCGCCTTCAGTGCGCCGGCGAAACGGGCGACCAGGTCGCGCAGTTCGCGATAGGTGAAATGCTGGATCCGGCCCGTTACCGGCGAATCATAGATCAGCGCGGTCTGGTCGGCCCGGCCACCATCGACATGGCGATCCAGCGCGTTCCAGCAGGCATTGGTCTCGGCGCCGACGAACCAGCGGCCATAGGGGCCCTGCGCGCCGTCGAACACCTTGTCCCAGCGTTTGGTCCAGGAAATGCCCTCGGCCGCCTCGGCCCAGAACGCTTCCGGTTCGTTGACCGACCGGGCGTAGACCTCGTCATATCGGCTCATTGGCATCCCTCCCCAGGACTTCGTGATTTGGCGACAGCCAACAGGGCGGGAAGGGTGCTGTCAAGCGTGGGCGGTGTCGCAGTTCTGCACCGCCTGCCGTGCAGATTTTCATGGGTGGGCGGGAAAGAGAAGGCCCCAAGGCATGCGGGTGCCTCGGGGCCGTGGGATCGCCGGCGGATAGGCCCGCCTGCCTCGTCGTCAGCGGGGAGCCAGCGGGGTGCGGGCTCAGGAGGGGGCCTCGGTCGATCGATGGTTAATCTATCTTAACTTTCGTACCATTGTCCATCGTTCGTAGGTATCTAAGTACCTTACTTTCCGCGTCAGGTAATCGTCAGAAGCCGATGGCCCGGCCTTCGCGCCGCGGGTCGACGCCGGCCTGCCACGTCCGGCCGTCGCGCACGACCGCCGACAGGCCCGAGGTCATGTCGACGATGCGCACGTCGGCATGGCCCATCGCCTTCAGCCCGTCGGCCAGGTCGGCGGCGGGCGTGCCGCGTTCCAGCTGGGTCGGGCCGTTCGGGTTGCCGTAATGGCCGGCCGACACTGCGGCCTGCGGGTCCTGGCGCCAGTCGATCAGCCCGACCAGGGTCTGGGCGACATAGCCGATGATCTGCGACCCGCCGGGCGAACCGACCAGCATGACCAGCCGGCGGTCGGGCCCGAACACCATGGTCGGCGCCATCGACGACCGCGGGCGCTTGCCCGCCTCGACCCGGTTGGCCACGGGCTGGCCGCCCTGGGTGGGCAGGAAGGAGAAATCGGTCATCTCATTGTTCAGCAGGAAACCGGCCACCATGCGCCGGGCGCCGAAGGCGTCCTCGATCGTCGTGGTCATCGACACCGCGTCGCCCCAGCGGTCGACGACGATCAGATGGCTGGTCGCGGGCAGTTCGGGCGAGGCATCGTCGGCCAGGGCGGCATGGCGCCGGGCGGGATCGCCGGCTTGCGCCAGCCCCATGTCGCGCGCCGGATCGATCAGCGCCGAACGCTGGGCCAGATAGGCCGGCGCCAGCAGTCCGGCCACCGGCTGGGGCACGAAATCGGGATCGGCCAGATAGCGGTTGCGGTCGGCAAAGGCCAGGCGATGGGCCTGGGTGAACAGATGGACCGAGGCCAGCGTGCCCGCGCCCGTGGCGCGCAGGTCGAAGCGTTCCAGCAGGCCCAGCATCTGCACGACCGCGACGCCGCCCGATGACGGCGGGCCCATGCCGCAGACCTCGAACCCGCGATAGGGGCCGCAGACCGCCGGGCGTTCCTTGACGCGATAGCCGGCCAGGTCCTCCGATGTCATCGACGACGGGCGCGGCGGCTGGGATACCCGGGACAATATGTCCTGCGCGATGGCGCCGCGATAGAACGCGTCGACGCCCTGGCGCTGCAGGGTCTTCAGCGTCGTTGCCAGATCGGGGTTGCGCAGCACGGTGCCGACCGGCTTGGGCGTGCCGTCCGCCTGGTAGAAATAGGTCGCGGCCACCGGATCGTTGCGCAATGCCTTTTCCTGGGCCAGCAGCGTGACCAGCCGCGGCGACATGGCAAAACCCTGCTCGGCCAGACGGATGACCGGGTCGAACAGCCGGGCCCAAGGCAGGCGGCCGTGCAAGCGGTGCAGGGCTTCGATCAGGCGGGGCGTGCCCGGCACGCCGACCGCGCGCCCGCCCAGCACCCCGTCCATGAACGGGATGGGCTTGCCCTCGGGGTCGAGGAACATGTCGGGCGCGGCCCCGCCGGGCGCGGTTTCCCGGGCGTCGAAAGTGGTCAGGCGCCGGCGGCCTTCCGTCCAGTACAGGGCAAAGGCCCCGCCCCCCAGCCCCGACGATTGCGGTTCGACCAGGGTCAGCGCCAGCTGGATGGCGATGGCGGCATCGGCCGCGCTGCCGCCCGCCGCCAGGATGTCGGCGCCGACCTGGCTTGCCACCGGATTGGCGGTGGCGACCACCGCCCGGCGGGCGGTGACCAGGGTCTTGTCGCTGCGGCCGCTGGCGGCCTCGGGCTGGGCCGGCGCCTGTGCCCGGGCCGCCGGGGCCAGCGTCAGGGCAACCAGCGCCGCGACGGCGGCGGCCCTGGAAATCGATGGTATCGACATGCACGTACCCCCTGCGGTCGGTCGGGTATGCATCATGTCGTCCGGTACCCGGTGGCGGCAAACGGGAAATCGCTGCCATGGGATGCCACCTGCGGTACTGCCAAAAAGACCTTTCACGGGTGAAATTTTCTGTTTGGACATTTGGAACAGGATCGCGGGATCGGCGTTTCCCGGGTGCTCGGCGGAGAGTGTATCAGCGGAAAAATCAGGATCAGTTATGCTCGTTCGGCAGTCGATATCCGAATGGAACGGCCCCGTGGCTTCGGCCGTGCCGGGAACCGGGCCCCGCCAGGGGGCGGCGGGGCATCGCCCGCGGGTGCTGATCATCGAGGATGAACGGCCCAACCGCCGCCTGCTGGTCGAAATCCTCCGGGACGACTACGACCTCTACCTCGCGCCCGACGGCCTGCGCGGCCTGCGCCGGGCGTTGGCCGAACCGGCCCCCGATCTGATCCTGCTCGATATCCGCATGCCCTACATGGACGGCTATCACGTGCTGGAGCATCTGCGCGGCGAGGAGGCGACCAGCGACATCCCGGTCATCGTCCTGACCGCCTTCGGTTCGACCGAGGACGAGTTGCGCGGCCTGAAGCTGGGTGCGGTCGACTTCATTTCCAAGCCGTTCTCGCCCGATATCCTGCTGGCGCGGCTGGCCAACCATCTCGACATCGCGCGCCAGCGCCGCCAACTGGCCTGGTCGGCGGCGGTCGACCCGCTGACCGGCCTGGCCAACCGCCGGCATTTCGACGAGGCGCTGGAACGCGCCTGGCGCCGCTGCCTGCGGTCGCGCGAACCGCTGTCGGTCGCCATCGTCGATGTCGATCATTTCAAGCTGTACAACGACCATTACGGCCATGCCGCCGGCGACGATGCCTTGCGGGCGATCGCCGCCTGCCTCGACGGCGCGATGCGCCGCCCCTATGACCTGGCCGCGCGCTACGGCGGCGAGGAATTCGTGCTGGTCATGCCCTCGACCGACGCGGCGGCGGCCGCCCGCATCGCCGAGGCGGCGCGGGCGCGGGTCGAGGCGGCGGGCCTGGCCCATGCCCGGTCGGCAAGCGGGGTGGTGACGCTGTCGGTCGGCGGGGCCACGATCGTGCCCGAAAGCGAAGGCGGCATGCGCAGCGTGGTCGAGGCCGCCGACCAGGCGCTTTACCAGGCCAAGCGGGCCGGCCGCAACCGCATCGGCTGGGCCGCCGCTTGATCATCCCTGGCCGTTAATCGTCCTTCCCTGGCGGGGCAGTAGTGGTATGACTGCCGGTGCGGCGCCTTGCCGCACCCGTTCCCAGCCCTGGCCGATCCCCGACATGCCGCTGCTCGATCCCTGGTTCTACGCCCTGGCCGTGCCGGCCGTGCTGATCATCGGCATTTCCAAGGGTGGTTTCGGTGCCGGCCTCGGCGTCATCGCCGTGCCGCTGATGACGCTGTCGGTGCCGGCGGTGCAGGCCGCCGCCATCCTGCTGCCGGTCCTGTGCCTGATGGACATCTTCGGCGTCTGGGCCTATCGCCGGCAATGGAGCCGGGCGGAACTGGTGATGCTGCTGCCCGCCGCGGTCGTCGGCATCGTGGTCGGCGCGTTGACCGCCGGCTTCATCAACGACCGCATGATCAAGCTGATCGTCGGGCTGATCGCCGTCATCTTCACGCTGAACTACTGGCTGGGTGGGGTGAAGGCGCGCGAACCCAAGCCGATGAGTGTCGCCAAGGGATCGTTCTGGTCGGTGCTGTCGGGCTATACCAGTTTCCTGGCCCACGCCGGCGGGCCGCCGCTGGCGGTCTATCTGCTGCCGCGCCGCCACGACGCCGCGATCTACGCCGGCACCACTGTGATTTTTTTCGCCGTGGTCAACTACATCAAGCTGGTGCCCTATGCCTGGCTGGGCCAGTTCTCCAGCGAAAACCTGTGGACGGCGCTGGTGCTGGCGCCGGTCGCGCCGATCGGCACCTATATGGGCGTGTGGCTGCAGCGGCGCCTCAATCCGCGCTGGTTCTATCGCCTGTGTTACGGCCTGACCTTCGTCATCGGGGTGCAACTGCTGGTCGACGCGGCGATCGGTTGAATTCATTCCGCTGCCACGACATAAAGGTTTCCGTGTCAGGAGGAGACCCGCGATGCATGTCAATCCGTTCGAGACGTTCGAGAAGACCCGCGCCAATTACGAGGCGCTGACGCCGCTGACCTTCCTGACGCGGACGGCCCAGGTCTATCCCGATCGCCCGGCCGTGGTGCATGGCGACTTCAGGCTGAATTATGCCCAGCTGCAGGAACGCGTGCGCCGGCTGGCCTCGGGTCTGGCGCGGCTCGGCATCGCCGAGGGCGACACGGTGGCGATGATCGCGCCCAACACGCCCCCGCATCTGGAGGCGCATTACGCCGTGCCGGCGCTGGGCGCGGTGCTGAACTCGATCAATACCCGGCTGGATGCCGCGGCCATCGCCTTCATCCTGGACCATGGCGAGGCGCGCGTCCTGCTGACCGACCGCGAATTCTCGGCCACCGTCCACGCCGCGCTGGCCCAGTGCAGCAAACGTCCCTACGTCATCGACATCGACGACGTGCTGGCCCAGGGCGGCGAACTGATCGGCGATGTCGAATACGAGGCCTTCCTCGCCGGCGGCGATCCGGCCTTCGTACCGCCGGGCATCAAGGACGAATGGCAGGCCATCGCGCTGAACTACACCTCGGGCACGACGGGCAACCCGAAGGGTGTCGTCCTGCATCACCGCGGCGCCTATCTCAACGCGGTTTCCAACGTCACCACCTGGGACCTGGGGCACCATCCGGTCTATCTGTGGACGCTGCCGATGTTCCACTGCAACGGCTGGTGTTTTCCCTGGACGATCACGATGCTGGCCGGCGTCCATGTCTGCCTGCGCCGCGTCGATCCCGTGGCGATCTACGACGCCTTCGTCCGCCACGGCGTCACCCATATGTGCGGCGCGCCGACCGTGCTGACCATGCTGATCAACGCACCCGACCAGGCCAAGGCATCGTTGCGCCGCGGCATCAAGGTGATGACCGCCGGCGCGGCCCCCCCGCCCGCCGTCATCGCCGGCATGGAAGACCTGGGTTTCCTGATCACCCATGTCTACGGCCTGACCGAGGTCTATGGCCCGGCCGTGGTCTGCGCCTGGAAATCGGAATGGGACGACTTGCCGGGCGACCAGCGTTCGGCGATGAAGGCGCGCCAGGGCGTGCGCTACGACATGCTGGAAGAACTCGACGTCATCGATCCCGCGACGATGCAGCCCGTGCCCGCCGACGGCGAGACGATGGGCGAGATCATGTTCCGCGGCAACATCGTGATGAAGGGTTACCTGAAGAACCCCACCGCGACCGAGGAGGCGCTGGCCGGCGGGTGGTTTCATTCCGGCGACCTCGGCGTCAAGCATCCCGACGGCTATGTCCAGATCAAGGACCGGTCCAAGGACATCATCATCTCGGGCGGCGAGAACATCTCGACGCTGGAGGTCGAGGGCGTGCTGTATCAGCACCATGCCGTCATGGAAGCGGCGGTCGTCGCCCGGCCCGACAGCCACTGGGGCGAAACCCCCTGCGCCTTCGTCACGCTGAAGCCCGGCCAGACCGCGACCGCGGCCGAGATCATCGACTTCTGCCGCGAGCGCCTGGCGCGCTTCAAATGCCCCAAGACGGTGGTGTTCACCGACCTGCCCAAGACCTCGACCGGCAAGATCCAGAAGTTCGAACTGCGCGAGCGTGCCAGGGCGCTGTAGGGGTCAAAAAGCAGAAGGCCCGGCGGTTCCGTCCGCCGGGCCCTGATAGTCTGAAGCGGCCTGATCAGTGTGAGGTCGGACTGAGGCGGCTGATTTCTTCCTTGAGGCGAAGCTTGCGCTTCTTGAGGTCCTGAATGACTGCGAGGTCGGGGAGCGGTCTCTGATATTCGGTCTCGAGCTGATTTTCGAGAACGATATGCTTGGTACGCAGGGTCTCGATATGCGTCTCAGTGCTCATGCAGCACCCTCCATCGCTTTGGTGGAACGGGTCTTGCCGCTCGGAACTCCGGCTCGACCGGCTCCAGGCTTGAGAGTATGAACGAACTGTGACGGGGTCGACAAGCCTGAAGGCATGAGGCAAAAAATCGCATGACGGACAGGCCACGGATCATCGTCGGCATCTCGGGCGCCTCGGGCGCGATATACGGTATTCGGATGCTGGAAGCCCTGCAGCATCTGGGGATCGAGTCGCATCTGGTGATGACCCGGGCGGCCGAGCTGACGATCGTCCAGGAAACCGGGCTGAAGCCGGCTGACATCGCCGCCAAGGCGGATGTGCGCCACGCCATCGGCAATGTCGGCGCCTCGATCGCGTCCGGTTCCTTCCGCACGCTGGGCATGGTCGTCGCCCCCTGCTCGATCCGCAGCCTGTCGGAAATCGCCTCGGGCGTGACCGGCAACCTGCTGACGCGGGCCGCCGACGTCCAGTTGAAGGAGCGCCGCCGCCTGGTGCTGATGCTGCGCGAAACGCCGTTCCACCTGGGCCATATCAGGTCGATGGCGGCGGTGACCGAGATGGGCGCGATCGTCGCCCCGCCCGTGCCGGCCTTCTATATCAGGCCGCAGACGATCGACGACCTGGTCGACCACGCGGTCGGCCGCGCCCTGGACCTGCTGGGCGTCGATTCGGGCCTGGTCCGGCGCTGGGGCGAGGACGTGGGGCCGGTCAGAGAGCCGCCGCCAGCAGCCTGACGTCGTCGGCGGCCGATACCGCGACGCCGCGGAACGCGGCATAGGCATGCAGGCTGACCAGGGCCATCGCCCGCGGCGCCGCGCCCCGGCGGTGCGGGGCCTGGGCATCGGCGGCGACGATCAGGTCCATCGCGGCCAGTTCGGCGGCGATCTCGGCCTGGGCGACATGGCGTCGCACCGCTTCGCCGGGATCGCGCTCGTCGCCTTTCAGCCGCCGCCGCACCGCGCGCAGCGGCAGGATGGCGGTTTCGCGCCAGGGTTGCAAGGTCGCCTCGATCGCCTGCAGGCGTCCCCCATCCAGCGGCGCCCGGCCGCTGCCGGCCGCCCACAGGCAGTACAGCAGCACGACGACGTCGAGTCCGTCGCGATCCTGCAGACGCAGGCAGGCCTCGCGCACCGCCGGCTGCTCGTACAGGGCCAGGGCTGCGGCACGGAACGAAGCGGCGGCGTCGGCGGTCATGCTTCCCCTTGGGTTGTGCGGTGGCAAATGCTACTTTACGCGATCTTTGAGAGTTCCAGCGCCGAAAGCGTCCGCATGACCATAAACCAGCAGATCGACAGCGAGGCCCTGCGCCACCAGCTCGAAGAACTGCGCCAAGACCACCGCGATCTCGACAATGCGATCCAGGCCCTGGTCGACCAGGGCACGCCGGACAACCTGCAGCTGCAGCGCCTGAAAAAGCGCAAGCTGGGCCTGAAGGATCAGATGGCGCGGTTGGAAAGCATGCTGCTGCCCGACATCATCGCCTGACAGGCCCTAGCGGCCGGCCACCGCCTGGCCGTCCTTCATCTTCTGCTTGTGCAGATACATTGCCCGGTCGGCCGCGGCCAGGGCGGCTGCGGCATCTTCCTGCGGGTCCAGCGGATAGACGCCGTAGGCGGTGTCCAACCGGATGATCTTGCCGTCCCAGGGGACGGGGCGGGCGCGCACCGCTTCGGCCAGCTGGCGGGCCTTCTCGCGCGCCGGCTCGATCGTGGTCTGGGCCAGCACCACGGCGAATTCGTCGCCGCCCAGCCGGCCGACCACGTCGAAATCGCGCACGTTCGACACCAGCACCTCGGCCACCGCGCGGATCGCGGTGTCACCCGCGGTGTGGCCCAGCGTGTCGTTGATCGTCTTCAGCCCGTTCAGGTCGAAATAGATCAGCGTGGCGCTGGATCCGTAGCGGCCGGCAAAGCTGAGGATCCGCGTCATCTCGCGCATGAAGGCGCGGCGGTTGTTGACCGGCACCAGCGCGTCCTGGTCGGCCAGCCGCTCGATCTCGGCCAGGCGGGCCTGCGACCGCGACAGGTCCTGGCGCAGCCGGTCGATCTCGCGCATCAGGCCCATGATGGCGGTGCGCACCGTCGGGGTGAATTCAGCCTCGGGTATCCCCAGGACCGAGGCGGCATCGCCGACCGTCCGCGGCGCGGCCCGCGCCACGGCGGCCACGGCCGGGGCTGCCGCCACCCCCGGCCGCGCCGCGACGGCGCCGACATTCGCGGAACCGGCTGTGGGCCGGCCTGATCCGATCTTCATTCCCTTCAGACCCCGAGCGACAAGGCTGCGGCATTATTGAGCGCTCATTGTTAACAAAATCCAAGTCGTCTGCTCTTTCACGCGCAGTCATCTAGTTGCGCGAAAATCGCGCGCACTTGTCGCCTTGCACAGATTTTGTTAGAGATTTCAGAGATAAAAGCAGGTGGGGCGCCAGTGCTGGTGTTTATTGCCAGATGGTGATACCGCAAACAATATCGCGACGATCCATCCGTCGCCGCGGTGACAAGAGAGGACGACACGATGGCCGACCAACAGGACGACGTCGAACTCACGCCGATCGAAAAGCTTGCGTATCCCTTCCTTGAACATGCCGTGCGCATCGACACGGCCAAGCAGAACCCGCAGAACCGGGATGCCCTGGTCGAAGTCCTGGAAAGCAACGTCCAGCTGTGGATGTTCTACCGCAACCTGATCGGGAATCATTTCGGTGAAATCACGCCTGAAACCAGCGAATGGCTGGTCAAGGTTTCCGATTTTATGACCAAGGCGGCCATCGTGCTGCAGAAGCAGGCCGACGAGGAGCTGATCGACAAGATCACGGTCCTGAACCTCAACATGTCGGAAAAGCTGCTGACGATGAAGCAGCCGACCTCGGACTGACCGGCTGCGAGGGCCGGGCCGGGGCTTGACCTCGGCCGCCTGATCCCCCATCTTCCCTGCGTTGTTGCAGTGCAGCATAAGTCTGCCTGCCGCGACGGGTCGTAAAGGGGGAGACGAATTCCGGAGGGCACCCACTGGTGGCGACACCAACTGAAGGTGCAAACCGATGGAGCAGGGTTTCCTGGCCGCCATGCTGAAGCCGAGCAAATCCGGGCTTCGCCTGCGCTGGCGCCGCGCTCGTGGCGCCGAGGGCGGCGCCGTGGCCGGCGACCGGCCCGTGGTGCCCGCGGCAAATGATCGCATCGCGGGTGAGGGCGGCGACATTCCGCCGCCGCGTCCCGCCTTGCTGGCGACGCCCGCCGCGCCGTTGCGCGGCATCGCGCAACTCGACGCGCTGTTCCACCCGCGCACCGTCGCCGTCATCGGCGCCAGCGAAAAGAAGCGTTCGGTCGGCACCTTCGTGCTGCGCAACCTGCTGGGCGGCGATTTCAAGGGCGCGATCCTGCCGGTCAACCCCAAGCGCCGGCGGGTCCAGGGCATCCGTTGCTTCGAAAGCGTCGCGGCCCTGCCGGTCGCGCCCGACCTGGCGCTGATCTGCACCAAGCCCGGCCCGATTCCCGCGCTGATCGAGGCGCTGGGCGAACGCGGCTGCAAGGCGGTGGTCGTGCTGACCGCCGAAATGCGCGAGGCGACCGATGCCGACGGCGTGCCGCTGCTGGACCAGATGATGGCGCTGGCCCGGCATTGGGGCATCCGCCTGCTGGGACCCAATTCGGTCGGGCTGCAATCGGCCCATAACGGGTTGAATGCGAGCTTCGCGCCGGTCCAGGCCAAGCCGGGCCGCATCGCCTTCGTCAGCCAGTCGGGCGGGCTGGCCAATGCCGTGCTGGATTGGGCGGCCGCCCACAATATCGGCTTTGCCAAGTTCATGTCGCTGGGCGATGCCAGCGACATCGATTTCGGCGACATCATCGACCTTCTGGCGACCGACCCGCATACCCGCGCCATCCTGCTGCACGTCGAATCGATCGGCGATCCCCGCCGCTTCCTGTCGGCGGCGCGGGCGGCGGCGCGCAACAAGCCGATCGTGGCGATCAAGTCGGGCCGCGGGCCCTGGGCTGCCACCGCCGCCGCGCGCCATTCTGGCGCGGTGATCGGCGACGACGGCGCGGCCGACGCGGCCCTGCGCCGGGCCGGCATCGTGCGGGTGGAAACCATCGACGAGCTGTTTGCCGCCGCCGAAACCCTGTCGCGGCCGCGGCGGCTGTTCGGCGAACGGCTGGCGGTGCTGACCAATGGCGGCGGTGCCGGCATCATGGCGCTGGATGCGCTGGCCCGGCGCGGCGGCCGCGTGGCGACGCTGGCCAGGAAGACGCTGACCAAGCTGAACAAGATCCTGCCGCCGTCATGGAGCGGCGGCAATCCCGTGGACATGTCGAGCGACGCCGATCCCCGCCGTTTCGGCGAGGCGCTGCGCATCCTGCTGGCCGATCCCGGCGTCGACGCGGTACTGACGATCTATTGCCCGCTGCCGACCGTGGTGGCCGAGGAAGTGGCGGGCGTGATCATCGAGGCAGCCAAGGAAACCGACAAGAACCTGCTGGCCTGTTTTCCCGGCGGGGATTCGGTGCGCGCGGCGCAAGGCGCGCTGCACGCCGCCGGCCTGCCCAACTTCACCGCGCCGGAAAATGCCGTCGCCGCCTTCATGCACATGGTCGAATACCGGCGCAGCCAGGAAATCCTGATGGAGACGCCGCCGGCCGTGCCCGAGGAATTCGTTCCCGACGTGGCGGCCGCCCGCACGATCATCGAAGGGGCGCTGGATGCCGGCCGCCGGCAGCTGACGGTCGACGAGGCCCAGGCCCTGCTGGCGGCCTACGACCTGCCGTCGGCCGACCTGACGACGACGCCCGGCATCAAGCTGCTGCTGGGCGCCCAGGTCGACCCGGTCTTCGGCCCGGTGCTGCGCTTCGGTCGCGGCGGCGCGGCGGCCGAAGCCATCGGCGACATCGCCTATGCCCTGCCGCCGCTGAACCTGTCGCTGGCGCGCGAGGTCATCGGCCGCACCCGCATCGGCAGCGCCGCCCTGCGCGACCCGCTGCATGCGCCCTTCGACGTCGAACAGGCGGCGCTGATCCTGGTCAAGCTGTCCCAGGCGGTGGTCGACCTGCCGGCCTTGCGCCTGATGACGCTGAACCCGGTCCGGCTGGGCCCCGACGGCGTGCAGATCGGCGGTGCCGGCATCGGCGTCGCCAAGACCTTGGCGCGCAGCGGCGAGCATCTGGCGATCCGCCCCTATCCGCAGAACCTGGTCCGCACCATCACCCTGCGCGGCGGGCGCGAGATCACGATCCGCCCGATCCGGCCCGAGGACGAGCCGGCCCATATGGATTTCTTCGCCCGGCTGACGCCCGAGGATATCCGCCTGCGCTTCTTCGGGCCGATGTCGATGCTGGAACATCGCGACATGGCGCGCTTCACCCAGATCGACTACGACCGCGAAATGGCCTTCGTCGCGACGATGCGCAATGCGGCCGGCCAGGAAGAAACCCTTGGTGTCGTGCGTGCGGTCGGCGATCCCGACAACCACTCGGCCGAATTCGCCGTCATCATCCGCTCGGACCAGAAGGGGCTGGGGCTGGGCCGGCTGTTGATGCTGCAGATCATTTCCTATTGCCGGGCGCGCGGCACCCGCATCCTGACCGGCGACATCCTGCGGGAAAACCGCCGGATGCGGCAATTGGCCCAGGAACTGGGCTTCGTCTGCCGGCCGATCGTCGAGGCCGACGCCGTCAGGGTCGAGCTGGACCTGACCCGCCCGGGCTGAGATGGCCCAGCGGCAGGGCCGTGGTCTGCTTGATCGCCTCGAGCACGACGTTCGAGCGGACCGACCGGATGCCGGCGATGCCCATCAGGTCTTCCGACAGGAACGCCGAGAACGCGGCCAGGTCGGGCGTGATCACGCGCAGGATGTAGTCGAAGTCGCCGGTCACCGCATAGGCATCGAGGATCTGGGGCAGGCGGGCGACCGCCTCGCGGAAGCGCCTGGTGATCTCCGGTTCGTGCCGGTCCAGCAGGACATGGGTCAGCGCCATCAGCCCCAGCCCCAGCCCCTCGGGGCTCAGCACCGCGCGGTACTGCGCGATCAGACCGGCCTGTTCCAGCCGCTGGATGCGGCGATGGATCTGCGACGGCGACAGCGGCACGGTTTCGGCCAGGGCCGCGCCGGTCTGCCGGCCATCCTGCTGCAGGGCGGAAAGGATGCGCACGTCGAAGACATCCAGGTCAATCATGGCGACAATTTCGCATGGAATGCCCATTCTGTGCAATTTCGGCGCATCCATCCCGCGCCCAGCCCCACGCTTTGCGCCCATGACGCGGGGTCGCGGCGTTAACCTCGGTCCAAAGATCGACAGGAGAGCGCCATGGGTCAGCCAGCGATTGCCACCGCGCCGCAGCGTCCCGATTATACCATGGACCAGCCGGTCTCGGCCTACACCGCGGCCGACCACCAAACCTGGCGCACGCTGTTCGAACGCCAGGCCCGGCTGCTGCGGGGCCGCGCCTGCACTGAATTCATGGCCGGGCTGGAAGGGCTGGGCGTCGCCGCCGACGGCATTCCGGATTTCGAGCGGCTATCGGACACGCTGATGAAGACCACCGGCTGGCGCATCGTCGCCGTGCCGGGTCTGGTGCCTGATGCCGTGTTCTTCGACCATCTGGCCAACCGCCGGTTTCCCGCCGGCTGGTGGATCCGCAAGCCGGAAGAGATGGACTACATCGAGGAGCCCGACGTCTTCCACGACATCTACGGCCATGTCCCGCTGTTGATGAACCCGGTATTCGCCGATTACATGCAGGCCTACGGCCAGGGCGGCCTGAAGGCGCAGTCGCTGGGCGCCCTGACCAACCTGGCGCGGCTTTACTGGTACACGGTCGAATTCGGCCTGATCCGCACCCCCGACGGCCTGCGCATCTATGGCTCGGGCATCCTGTCGTCCAAGGGCGAATCGGTGTTCAGCCTGGATTCGGACGCACCCAACCGCGTCGGTTTCGACCTGATGCGGATCATGCGCACCAAATACCGGATCGACACCTTCCAGAAGTCGTATTTCGTCATCGACAGTTTCGACCAGCTGTTCGACGCCACCCGGCCCGACTTCACGCCCTATTACGAAGCGCTGAAGGCGCTGCCCGATCTCGGCGCCGGCGACCTCGCCGAAGGCGACGACATCCTGCAGCGCGGCACGCTGCAGGGTTGGGCCGACACCGCCGACGTGTAGGCGGGACTTGCCCTGTGGGCGGGGGATGCTAGTTAAGGGGCGTCCCTTCCCGCCCGCCCCGCCCGAGAGTGTTCCCATGTCCACGACATCAGCGTTCGAGACCGACATCGTCATCATCGGCGCCGGGCCGGTCGGGCTGTTCGCGGTGTTCCAGGCGGGCATGCTGGGCATGCGCTGCACCGTGGTCGATGCGCTGGACGCACCCGGCGGCCAGTGCAGCGCGCTGTACCCGGAAAAACCGATCTACGACATCCCGGGCTATCCCCGGATCGAGGCGCAGGCGCTGATCGACCGCCTGGCCGAGCAGGCCGCACCCTTCGATCCCGATCATCGCCTGGGCCGCCAGGTCTCCGCGCTGACCCAGGGCGATGACGGCCGCTGGACCGTCGCGACCTCGGCCGGCGACCGGATCACCGCCCGGGCCGTCATCGTCGCGGCCGGCTGCGGCGCCTTCGGCCCCAACCGCCCGCCGCTGGCGGGGATCGAGGCGTTCGAGGACGGTCGCTCGGTGCATTATTACGTGCGCCGGCGCGAGGATTACCGCGGCCGCCGCATCGTCATCGCCGGCGGCGGCGATTCGGCCGTCGACTGGGCCCTGTCGCTGGCCGAGGTGGCGGCAAGCGTCGCCGTCGTCCATCGCCGCGACCGCTTCCGCGCCGCACCGGAAAGCGAGCGGCAGTTGAAGGCATTGGCGGCGGCCGGGCGCATCGACCTCGTCGTGCCCTACCAGCTCGATGCGCTGGAAGGGCAGGGCGGGCAATTGCAGGCCGTGATCGTCCGCGACCTGGACGGCAATGCCCGCCAGCTCGATGCCGACATCCTGCTGCCGTTCTTCGGCCTGGCGATGACATTGGGCCCGATCGCCGATTTCGGCCTGAACCTCGACCGCAACCACATCACCGTCGCCCCGGCGACGATGGCGACCTCGGCTCCGGGCGTGTTCGCCATCGGCGACATCGCGACCTATCCGGGCAAGCTCAAGCTGATCCTGACCGGCTTTGCCGAGGCGGCCGCGGCGGCGCATGCGATCCACCCGCTGGTCCATCCGGGCCAGGCCCTGCATTTCGAATATTCGACGACGCGCGGCCTGCCCGACAAACGCTGACGCGCAGATCGGCCCCGTCGTCCGGCTGCGGCACCATGCCGTCGATCGGGGCGACCAGCGCCACCTCAGGCCACGGTAGTGCACCAAGTGCAATCGTCGTCCCGGCGCAGGCCGGGACCCAGGGAAGGCGCAGTGCTGTTTGCGACGTTCTTGCCCTGGGCCCCGGCCTGCGCCGGGGCGACGATCTGATCAGTCGGGCATGAATCACGAATCTACATTAGCGCTCATGGGCTTTTTCGCCGGAACGACTGTCGAAACACCAAGCTGGCGCCAATGGGCCTTCGCCCGCCGACGATCGGCCACCTATTGCCTGAACACCAGGATCGGCTGGCCCGACGCGTCGCTCAACGTCAGCTGGCCGTCGGCGGTCTTCCAGCTGCGGGCCTGTTCCAGCGCGGCGACATAGGGCTGTTCGGTCTGGCCGCCGTTCAGGCAGGCGCGGCGGGTCATCGCCACGCGTTCGATCGTGACGCGGGCACCTTCCAGCCGGTACAGCCCCGACATCGAATTGCAGCCGGTCGACCCGGTGATGCGGCCGGCGCCGGGGTCGAAGGCCAGGGTCGGCTGTTCCTGGTCGGCGGTCAGGGCGACGGGCTTGCCGTTCAGCATGGCCAGTTTCCAGGCGTGGCCTTCCAGCGGCAGATCGGCGGCGGGCGCCGGGGCGGTGCAGGCGGCCAGGACGATGCCGGCAAGCAGGGCGATGGCCGGCAGCGCGCCTTTCGGACGATGGATCATGGCGGGGAAACCTCCGGGCTTGCGGTTGGGCATGCCGGTATAACGCATCAGCCGGCCAGACGTGCCTCGGACCCTTCACCCGATACCAATGTGCCGGGCGCGGTGCGGGCCGGCAGGGTGCAGGTGACGGTGGTGCCCTGGCCGGTGGCCGAATGCAGGGCGACCGTGCCGCCGTGCAGTTCCACGAATGACCGGACCAGCGCCAGGCCGACGCCGATGCCGGGCTGGCGCGTGCCCGAACCGGATTTGCGGAATTTCTCGAACACCACGGTCTGCTGCGGTTCGGGGATGCCGATGCCGTTGTCGGAAACCACCAGTGTCACGTCATCGCCCGACCGGCGGGCGGTGACCAGAATCCGGCCGCCGGGCGGCGTGAACTTGATCGCGTTCGAGATCAGGTTGAACAGCACCTGCTTGATGCGCCGTTCGTCGGCGACGATGCCGCCGATATCGGGCGGGCAGTCCATTTCGACCGTCAGGTTCTGGCGCCGCGCGCGTTCGCGGGTCAGGGCCAGGATCGCGCCGATCACCGGATAGGGGTCGAACAGGTTGGGTTCCAGCGCCATGTGGCCGGCCTCGATGATGGCCAGGTCCAGCATGTCGTTGACCAGCATCAGCAGCTGATGGGCGGAATCGACGATGTTGTCGCCATATTCGCGCTGCTTGTCGTTCAAGGCGCCGAACAGTTTGGAATTCAGCAGTTCGGCGAAACCGATGATGGCGTTCAGCGGCGTGCGCAGTTCGTAGGAGACGTTGGCGATGAATTCGGACTTCAGCTGGTCGGCTGCCTGCAGCGCCTCGTTGCGTTCGCGCAGCGCGCGTTCGATGCGCGCGGAATCGGTGACGTCGAGATAGGTGAACAGCATCGCCCCGTCGGGCAGCGGCATCGCGGCGTAATGCAGGATCGAGCCGTCGTGGCGTTCCATCCGGCCCATCCGCCCCTCGCGATGCAGATAGGCTTCCATCAGTTCGTCGCGCTTGGCCGGCCAGTCGTCGCCGTCGTCCATCAGGGTGCGGGCGGCGTCGATCACCTCGGTGATATGGGGTTCGGCCGCCAGTGCCGCCTCGTCGACGCCCCACAGCTTGGCAAAGGCGGCGTTGTACAGCCCGACGCGCCCGTCGCCGCGATAGACGACGACGCCTTCGTACAGGTTGTCCAGCGTCGCGCGCTGCACCGCGGCCAGGGTGTTGCGGTCGCGTTCCAGCAGCAGCCGGTCGGTGACGTCCTCATAGGTGAACAGCAGCCCGCCCAGTGGATGGGGCGTCACCACCACACGCAGGGTCGACCCGTCGGGCAGGTGCATCCATTCCTCGCGCGGTTCGAGCACCGCGGTGAACAGGTCCAGTTGGCCGCGCTTGAAATGCTGCCAGTCGATCTGTTCGGGCAGGCGGCGGGCTTCGCGCAGCGCTTCCAGCACCTCGCCGTAGCGCGGCTGCGAGGCCAGCCAGACTTCGTCCAGCCGCCACAGCTTGGCATAGGCGCGGTTGTACATCGTCAGGCGCTTGTCGGGGCTGTAGACGGCGATGGCGGTGGCCAGGTTCTGCAGGACTTCGCCATGCG
>Ga0206117_100878_pt1 | contig 21055 bp, 21 predicted proteins | sample 3A5Ametagenome_FD_177997 | JGI IMG/M metagenome (GOLD analysis project Ga0206117, IMG submission 177997) | Enriched microbial communities from leaf-cutter ant dump, University of Wisconsin, Madison, United States - 3A5A | ecosystem: Environmental > Terrestrial > Nest > Insects nest > Nest dump... | reverse complement strand
CTGGCCCATGACCTCGACGCCTGGCTGCACCAGCAACAGGCGCGCGTCTCAACCAAGTCCGAGCTCGGCAAGGCCATCGCCTACAGCCTGAAGCGATGGCCGGCGCTCACCCGATTCCTCGATGACGGCCGGATCTGCATGACCAACAATGCCGCCGAACGAGCTCTCCGCGGCATCGCCGTCGGAAGGGGCAACTGGACCTTCGTCGGATCAGATCGCGGCGGCGAGCGTGCTGCCGCCATCTACACCCTGATCGAGACTGCCAAGCTCAACGGCGTAGATCCCCAGGCTTGGCTGGCGGATGCCCTCGCCAGGCTGCCCGATCAACCCGTCTCAAGAATCGCCGATCTACTGCCCTGGAACTGGAAGCAGATCCGGTCAACCTCCGCCTACTGAGCCGGCGTGGTCTTCACCGGACGCTTACGTTGATTTTGACGGACGGCTTGGAGTGCAGACGATGCCTGCAGACGATGTGCTGCCTTACAGTGAAGTCCGCCGGCTTGAGGTATCTTCCGCCGCAACCGATACCGACGACTCTCATCCTGTTCGTTGCTGAGCAGGCCGGTAATTCGGGTCACGTCGTCTGCGCGATGCCGTCTCGCCAACTCAGCCGCGGGCGATATCCGAGAGCGCGCCGAGCCTTGGTGGTGTCGACCGTGAAGGGGTGGCCGATCAGCTGCAGCAACTGGCGGGTGATCGGTGGCTCACCCGGAATCATGAACAGGCGCCAGACGGATGCCATGATCCCGGCAAGCCGCCAGGCCATGGCAAACGATACGGCTTTTTCGCCTGGCGTGACGCCGCGTGTCGCAAGCAGCTCGGTCATCACGCTTTTGAGTGTGCCTTCCTCGGCGTCGGCCACGAAATAGGCCTCGCCGCCCTGGCCGCCATCGGCTGCCAGCAGCAGCGCATCGACCAGATTGTCGACGTGGCATGTGGACATCGCCTGCGATCCGCCGGCGACCCACGACCATCGGCCTTTGCGCACGGCTTCCGCCATATGATCCAGCATCGGCATCCCGTTGCCCCAGACCAGGGGCGGGCGGATCGCGATGGTTTCGAAGCCGGGGCGACGGCCATTCGACATCAGCAATATTTTCTCGGCCTCGGCCTTCGACGAACTGTAGGGGGCGAAGTCGCGCTGATGCGTCTGGGCGGTTTCATCGACCTTGATCAGTGATTTCGGATCGCCCATGACGACGGCGGCGGCGCTGACGTAGACGACCTTGCGCACCGACCTGGACGAAGCCGCCGCATCCAGAAGGGTACGCATGCCCTGGACGTTCACGGCGTCGAAATCCTCGCGCCTGCCCCACAATTTGAACATCGCCGCGGCATGAAACACGACATCGCTGCCATCGATGCTGCTTCGCAGCGCCTCCTGGCTGCCGATGTCGCCCGCGATGGGGGCAGCCCCGAGCGCGGCGACGTCCGTCATCGCCTTCGGGCTGCGCGCCAGGGCGCGAACCTCCCAGCCATCCTGCACCAGGCGCTGTATGAGTCTGCCGCCGACAAAGCCGGATCCGCCGGTGACGAAGGCAACAGTTTTTTTCGAGTTGTTCATGGCCATCAACCTCCGCTGCTAGACGACTCATACGGCAGGTCGAGGCTCCGTTCAACGAACAAATTATGAAATTTGTTCGTTGTGGTCTTGCGGGCCGAGTTGGGTTATGGGGGGGCATGGACAAGGATGCCAAACCGGGCGATGACGGCCTGACCACGACGAAAATACTGGACGTCGCGCGTGCGCAGATCAGGCGATACGGTCCCGCGAAGACCAACATCGTCGACATAGCAAAGGCTCTCGGCACTTCGCACACCACCATCTACCGCCATTTCCGGTCCAAGGCCGACGTCTTCGACGCCATTGTGGTTGCCGCAATGAAGGACGAAGAAGAGCTGTCCCAAGCATTCGTCGCCTCGGCCGGGCCCGCGTCGGAGCGGCTGCTGGGCATGGTGTTGGCGTTGCACGGTCGCAAGCGGGACCGTCTTCAGGGCGATCCCGAGGTCTATGAACTTTATCGCCGTGTCCTGGACGAGCGGCCTGAACTGGTCCGCAACTATGCGATCGCGATGACGCGACTGGTCGCCGCCATCCTGAAAGATGGTGTCGGCCAGGGCGAATTCCGGGTCGATGACATCGACGGGGCAGCCGAAGTCGTGCGCGACGCCGTCACCGTCTATGTGCATCCCGCTCATGTCGAGGCGGCGATGAAGGCCGGCATTGATCTTGAGACACCCCTGCGGCGCATGATCGCAGTCCTGGTAACGGCTTTGCGCAGCGGATTGCACCTGGGCAGCGCCGCAACCTGATATCTGCTCCTGCCCACCCCGGCCGGCCGATGACGGCAAGCGCCGTTCCCAAGTTTCGGTTGCCTGGTTTATCATAGGAAGTAAAGCCTGGTATGGCAGGGGCGATTTTCGCCCGGATGACACCTGTGTTTGGCGCGATGCGCGCGCACGTCCGGGCACTGGTTCGACGCGGCCGAACCTGGTGTGAGAAGGAATCCGGTCGAAGTCACGTCGCCACGCATGGATCTTGATTCCGGGCGCATCCAGGCAAGCGTCGCTGCTTGTCCTGGCATTCGACGTGCGGGCGCCGGCTGAAGCTTGCCACGCACGCGGTGTTGGCCGGTTTCTCCGGCCTTGGCGGCTTTGCAGCCCGTCGAGCGCATCCGAAACGAAATCCATGTCCGAGAACCATTTCGGTACCCAGTGCACCAGGCCGGCCACATCAAGCCACTAAGATATTGACTATTGTATATGGACAATTCTATTGCATATTGACAAGAATGCGCGTTCGCCGCAACGTACCGCCCACAAACAAGCGGGAGGAAAAAATGGATCGGCGTGGGTTCATGGCGAGCGTAGCGGCAACGGCCGCGATGACGTTGGCATCACAGGCGCGGGCGGCGGGTGGCACGCTGCGCGGCGTCACCGACACGGAAATCCGCATCGGCCAGACCAATCCCTATAGCGGCCCGGCATCGGTCTATGCTGCCTGGTACGGCAAGGTCCATCTGGCCTATTGCGACTACGTCAATTCGAAGGGCGGCATCAACGGCCGCAAGATCAAGCTGATCAGCTATGACGACGGCTATCAGCCGCCGCGCACGATCGAGCAGGTGCGCCGGCTGATCGAGCGCGACAACGTCGCCGCGATCTTCATGATCTTCGGCACGGCCGGGAATGAATCCGTCAAGACCTACGTGAACAGCAAGAAGGTGCCGATGCTGTTTGCCGGCACCAGCGCGGAAGGTTTCGCCGATCCCGCGAAATTTCCCTATTCGATGCCGTTTTCGGCCAGCGCCGGCATCGAGGCGACGATCTACGGCAAGTACATCCGCGAAAACCTGGCGGGCAAGAAGATCTGCATCCTGTACCAGCAGGACGACATCGGCGTCAGCGTGCGCAACGGCCTGCGCCGCGGCCTCGGCGAGGAGGCGTCCAAGCTGATCGTCAACGAGCAGGCCTACCAGGTCAGCGATACGACGGTCGATTCCCAGGTCCTGGCCATGCGCGCCAGCGGCGCCGAGATCTTCTACAATTCGGCCACGCTGAAACACGCCGTGCAGGCGATGAAGAAGGCGAGCGAGATCGGCTGGAATCCGACGACCTTCATCCTGAACACCACCACCCCGATGGCCAAGCTGCTGGCGGAGTCGGGCAGCAGGATGGCCGATACCGTCATGGCGACAGCCTATTTCAAGAGCCCGGTCGACCCGAAATGGGACAAGGATCCGGCCATGGTCGAATGGAAGGCCTTCATGGCCAAGTTCTATCCTGACGGCGATGCGACCGAACCATCCTGCGTGCTGAGCACGGCCTTTCTGCAGGCGATGCTGTATGTCCTGCAGGCCTGCGGCAACGACCTGACGACCGAGAACATCATGCGGGTCGCGACCAGCATGAAGGATGTCGAGATCCCGCTGTTGCTGCCGGGCATCAAGCTGAACACCTCGGCCACCGATTATCTGCCGATCGAGGAGTTGCAGCTGATCCGCTACGACAGCGGCAACTGGGTGGATGTCGGCGGCATCGTCTCGTCCAAATAGGCCGTCCGCTCGATGGCGCGGCGGCGGGCTTCCAGCCGGCCGCCGCGTGCTGTGCGAAAGGGTCTCCCGTGAAATCCGAGCAGGCGCCTGACCCGCTATCCGGTCTCAACCTCCTGGCCTTGCGCATATTCTCGGCGCTGCACGAGGAGCAGAGCGTTGCCAAGGTCGCGGGGCGGCTGTGCCTGACGCCATCGGCGATCAGCCATGCCCTGCGCAAGATGCGCGAGCTGTTGCAGGACGACCTGTTCGTCCGCAAGGCCGGCCAGATGGTGCCGACGTCGAAGGCAACCCAGATCGCCCCGCAGATCGACGAGATCCTGCATCGCCTGCGGCGGGTGCTGGGGGCCGAGCGCTTCGATCCCGCAACGGACGATCACAGCTTCGCGATCGCGTCGCTGCCGTATTCGACCTGGGCCGTCACCACCAAGGCGATCGTCAAGGTCATGGCCGAGGCGCGCGGGATCAGGCTGCGCAGCTACTGCCTCGACAACGACGTGGTGGGCCTGCTGGAGGAAGGAACCCTCGACCTGGCGGTCGGGACATTTCCCAAGGTTCCCCCGACGCTGGAGCGCAAAACCCTGCTGCAGGACCGCATCGTCTGGGTGATGCGCAACGACCACCCCGCGGCGCAGTTGCCCTTTACGGTCAAGCTGATCGGTGCGCTGGAGCATCTCAAGGTCGATATCGCCAAGGCGGTGCGCGCAGGCCTGCCGCCGGCGCGAAACTTCGAACATCTCGTCTCGCTCGACGATTATGGCGCGCTGCAAAGCCACCTGGCGGCGCTGGGGCTGAGCCAGAAGGTGCGGGCCACCGTGCCCGACATCCCCTCGGGCCTGGCGATCGTCGCGCGCAGCGACCTGATCATGTCGGCCCCCGCGCAGATCGCCCGCAGCTTTGCCGGGCTTTATGACCTGCGCATCCACGATGCGCCCTACAAACCCGATACCGTCGACGTGCACATGATCTGGCACCGCGACCATGGCCGGCGCGAAAGCACCGCCTGGCTGCGGCAGATCATGGAGGAGGTCGCCGGCAGACAGGCAGGTAATTCCGCATGAACCAACAGGCGCGGGCGTTCGACGTGGTCATCGTCGGGGCGGGGCAGGCCGGGTTGCAGGTGGCCATGTCGCTGGTCGATGCGGGTTATCAGGGCGGCATCCTGCTGGCCGGCGACGAAGCAGCCTATCCCTACCAGCGCCCGCCGCTGTCCAAGCTCTATCTGAGTGGCGGGCTGGGCGAGCAGGACATGGAACTTCAGGATCCCGGCTACTACGCTGCGCACGGCATCACCGTGATGACGGGCACGGCCGTCACCGCCATCGACCGCGCGGCAAAGAAGATAAGCCTCGCGACCGGCGAGGCCATCGGGTACCGGTTCCTGGTCCTCGCCACCGGGGCGCGAGCCCGTCGCCTGCCGTCGTTGTCCGGCACGCTGGAAAACGTCTTCCACGTCCGCACCCGCTTCGACGCCCATGCCTTGCGGGACGCCTTGCAGCCCGGCCGCCGGGTCGCCGTCATCGGCGGCGGTTTCCTGGGGCTGGAGATCGCCGCGGTGGCCCGGACCCGGGGGGCGACGGTCGATGTGGTGGAAGGCGCGGCCCGCATTCTGTCGCGCTCGGCCGCCGGGCCGGTGTCGGCGGTGTTCGGCCGCCTGGATCGGCGTCATGGCGTGGTCATTCATGCCGCCGGCGCCGTGCAGCGGGTCGAGACGGCGGGCGGCCGGGTCGTCGCGCTGGAACTGGATGACGGCGGCCGGATCGCTGCCGATGCCGTTGTCGTTGCCATCGGCGTCTCGCCGAATACCGACCTGGCCGTCGCGGCGGGGCTGGACGTCGCCGACGGCATCCGCGTCGACGGCCAGATGCGCACGGCCGATCCCGGCATCCTCGCGATCGGCGACTGCGCCGGTTTTCCCTATGTCCGCGACAACGGCGCGCATGTCCGGGTGGAATCGGTTCAGAACGCGCTGGACCAGGCCCGGTGCGCGGCAAAGACCATCCTGGGGCAGGCCGAACCCTATGACCGGACGCCGGTCTTCTGGACCGAGCAGTTCGGCCTGCGGCTGCAGGTGGCGGGCATACCCCAGGGGGCGGACGACGTCGTGATCCGCGGCGACGTGCCGGGCGACAGGTTCTCGGTCTATCGGTTCAAGGCCGGCCGGCTGATGGCGGTGGAATCGGTGAACATGCCGGCCGACCACATGCTGGCGCGCAAGCTGTTCTCGCACGATGCCTGCCCCAGCCCCCGGCAGGTGGCGGATGCGGCTTTCGATCTCAAATCCCTCCTGCCGCACGCGGCGCAACAGCGATTGGAACCGTCATGAGATTTTCAGGAAAAGTCCTGCTGGCGACAGGCGCCGGATCGGGCATCGCCGCCGCCGTTGCCGAAACCTTCGTTGCCGAGGGCGGCAGCGTCGCGCTGCTGGACTGGAACCATGCCGCGGCGGCCGCGGTCGCCAGTCGCCTGGACCGCAGCCTCGCCGTCGATTGCGATGTCGCGAGCGAAAGCGCGGTGCGGCAGGCCGTCGACTACGCCGCGCAGACGTTCGGCCGGATCGACTGCGTGCTGAATTCGGCGGGACATGTGATCAACAAGCCGATCGACGATGTCTCGCTCGACGATTGGAACAGGATGATGGCGGTGCATGTCACCGGCACGTTCCTGGTCTGCAAGCACGCGGTGCCGCATCTGAAGCGCGGCGACACTTCCTCGATCGTCAACATGTCGTCGGTCGCCGCCGTTTCAGGCATCAGGAACCTGTCGGCCTATTCGGCGGCCAAGGGCGCGATCCTTGCCCTGTCGCGGCAGCTGGCGATGGAGCTGGCGCCGCATCGCATCCGGGTCAACACCGTCGTTCCCGGTTCGATAGAGACCCCGATGAGCATCGCCCTGGCGGTGGATCGCGGCGGCGGCGATCGGGCCCGGGGCATCCAGCCCGTGATCGACAACACGCCGCTCGGCCGCGTCGGCACGCCGGCCGAGGCGGCTGCCGCGATTCTTTTCCTGCTGTCGGACGCCGCCAGTTATTTCACCGGCAGCGACTTGCGCCCCGATGGCGGGCTGACCGCCAGATAGGCCGTCGTGAACTGAATTTTTTTCATTTTCAGTTTGCCGAGGCTTCATTTGCCCGGCCGAAACACAGCCACTAGCCTCGCCAGAAATCATCGGTCGTGTGTGGGAGGACAGAACAATGAAAATCACGGTCTATCCGGATAAATGCGTCGGTGTCGGGCAATGCGTGGTCGCCGCGCCGACACTGTTTTCCCAGAACGACGACGACGGACAGGTGATCCAGCTCAAACAGAAGCCGGACGCGGCGGAATACCAGGCGGCACGTGCCGCCGTGCGGCTGTGCCCCGCATCGGCGCTGGCGATCGAGGAGGACTGACCGATGCAGACCCGGCAGGACATCCCCGACTTTCCCATTCCGCGTGAATGCCCGGTGCATCCGCCGGCGGCCTACACCACCTTCCAGGAGCGTGACGAGCCGTCGAAGGTGCGCATGTGGAACGGCAAGGATGCCTGGATCTTCACCCGTTACGCCGACGTGAAGTTCATCCTGGCCGACAGCCGCTTCAGCATCGTGCCGACCCGCGAGAACTTTCCCAACGTGTCCGCGGCCCGGGCGGCGATCCGCGCCAAGGACAAGACGTTCATCAGCATGGATGCGCCGGGCCATACCCGCTATCGCCGGATGCTGGCCCGGGAATTCACCGTCAAGAAGATGGAAGCCTGGCGCCCGCGCATCCGCGAGATCACCAACGGTCTGATCGACGACCTGCTGGCCCGTGGCAACAGGGCCGAACTGGTCCATGACTTCTGCCTGCCGCTGCCCTCGCTGGTGATATCCGAACTGCTCGGCGTGCCCTATGACTCGCACGCCTTCTTTCAGGAGCAGAGCCGATATCGGGTGCGGATGGACATCACCCCCGATGTCGCCCTGGCGGCGTCGAAGCGGATGATGGACTTTCTGGACGGGGTGACGCGCGACAAGGAAGCCCTCGATGATCCCGGCGACGACATCATCGGCCACCTGATCGCCGACCAGTTGCGCACCGGCGAAATCTCGCGCGAGGAACTGGTCGGCATCGCCGACCTGCTGATCGTCGCCGGCCACGAAACCACGGCCAACATGATCGCGCTGAGCGCGCTGAGCCTGGCGTTGCACCCCGAGCAGCTGGCCCTGATCCGCCAGGATCGTGCCCGGATCGTGCCGGCGGTCGAGGAGATGCTGCGCTACCACACCATCGCGCACTTCAACGGCAGCCGGGTCGCCCTGGAGGATGTCGAGATCCGCGGCCACAAGGTGCGGCAGGGCGACGGCATCCTGGCCCTGGCAAATGCCGCCAACCGCGACCCCGCCGTTTTCGCCTGTCCGAACGACGTCGATATCACCCGCGATGCGTCGGCCCATATCGCCTTCAGCTTCGGCGTTCACCAATGCCTGGGCCAGAGCCTGGCGCGCGTCGAGATGCAGGAGGCGCTGGCGCTGCTGTTCGAGCGGATCCCGGATCTGCGGATCGCCGCGACCGTCGACGAACTGCCGTTCAAGGGCAATGTCTTCGTCTATGGCCTGCACCAGCTGCCGGTCGAATGGGGGTAAGCGGGGTGCCGACCGCGTGAAGGCCCGATGGGGTCCGACCTTGCGCCGGACCCCATCGTCGTTCGTACCCCTGGATTACCAGTGGATCTCGCGCGCGGGGGCGGAGCCGACCAGCGGCAGGCCGAGACGGTCGGCGAGGTCGGCACATTGGGAAAGCGTCGCGACCTCGCCCATATCGTTCAGGACGTCGCAGAACGCCGCTTCGTCGCCAAAGCCGAATTCATCGATCTGTCGGCAGGCGCGCTCGGGCAGCGTCGGGCCGTCGCGGCGCGAGACCAGGATCGGCACGATGTGGCCGGGGCAGGCGAGATCGGCGGGGCGGGATGCCGGATCGCCGATCACCTGCAGCGTCGCGGCGCGATCGGCCGCCGAAATCCCGGTGGTCACCCCCCGGGCCGCCTCGACCGAGGCAAGGAAGACTGGGGCGCGATCGTATTCCAGCCGATGGCGGTCGATGCGGTGCAGCCCCAGCCGGGCCGCCGTGTCCGGCGTCACCGTGACGCCGATGATGCCGCGTGCCCAGATCGCCATCTGGTTGACCGTGGTCACGGTGACGTGACGGGCGGCGGCGACCATGGCGCCGCGGCCCTGGATCCGGTCGATCAGCATCAGCGCGTTGCCGGCGGCAAGCGCTGCGCGCGCCTCGTGCTTCACGGCGTCATCCGGCTGCCGGGCCGAGCGCACCGAACCGGCCGTCGCGGAAATAGAGAGGGGCATCGTTGTCACCCAGCAAAACGTCGGTCACATGGCCGACGATGACGGTGTGGGTATTCCAGGGCAGGGCGGTGGCGACGTCGCAGAATGCCACTGCGACCGCCCCGGCCACATAGGGGATGGCATCGTCGGTTCGGGCCCAACAGCTCAGGGCGAAGCGTTCCGCCCCCTGCAGCCGGCCGCCGGCGGCGGTCGCGACCTCGTCCTGTCCTGCCGACAGATAGCTGACGCTGAACCGTCGCGCCGCCAGCAGCGGTGCATGCAGCGACGCGGTCTGCTTGACGCTGACCACCAGCGCGGGCGGTTCCATCGACAGCGACATGACCGCGTTGGCGGTCATGCCGTGGCTGGTGCCGTCGACATGGGTGGCGATCACCGAAACGCCGGTGATCTGCCGGCGCATCGCATGACGGAACAGGTCCTGGACGGCAGGGGTGGGGTCGGACACTACAGTTTACCCATCGCTTTCAATTTACCCTCGATCGCATCCATATTGCCACGGAATGGCTGCGCGGTGGACATGTCGGCGATCTCGGCATAACGACCGGCGAACATTTCCGGCGTGATGTCCTGTTCGGGATCGAACTGCACCCCGTCCGAGCGATACATCTCGAGGCGGGTGTAATAACCCGCCCCGGCCGAGATGGTGACGCCGCTGACGTTGCAGTCGCGGCTGGCCATCCACAGCACCGGCGGCGCGATATGCTCGGCCTTCAGGTAACGCTCGACGCTGGGCCGCACCAGTCCGACACTCATGCGGGTATTGGCCGAAGGCGAGATGGTGTTGATCGCGATGCCGTCGTCCTTGTGTTCCTTGACCAGGCAGTTCATCAGCCCGACCACGCCCGACTTCGCGGTGCCGTAGGGAGACTGGGTGGCCAGGCCGTACAGCCCCGACGGCGACGAGGTGAAGATCACCCGCCCGTAGCCCTGGCCCTTCATGTGGGGCAGGGCGGCGCGGGTGCAGTACAGCGTGCCATGCAGATGCACCGCGATCTGGGCATCGATATCGGCCTGCGGCATGTCGGCAAAGGGCGCCATCCGCAGATTGCCGGCATTGTTGATCAGGATGTCGATGCGGCCGAACGCGCCGAGCGCGGCCTCGACGATCCGGGCGGCACCGGCCGGATCGGCCACGTCGTCGGCATTGGCGACCGCCTTGCCGCCGGCCCGGGTGATGGCGGCCGCGACCGCCTCGGCCGACACCGATGACCGGCCCTCGCCCTGGACGCTGACGCCAAGGTCGTTGATCACGACGCTGGCGCCGCGTTCGGCCAGCATCGTGGCATAGATCCGGCCGAGGCCCGTGCCGGCCCCGGTGACGACCGCGACCTGGCCTTCGAAGGAAATCGTCATGCCCGCCCCCTTCAGACCGCGGCCAGCGGGAAGCGTTCGACGTCGAAGCGATGGTTCAGTTTCAGTCCCAGCCCATCGGTCAGCGGGTTCGGCGCCGCGGTGAATCGCGCCCGCGCATCCATGTAGATGGTACCCAGCGCCAGGCGCGACTGGGCCGACCGGTTGGCGCCCGCCATGTGGACGGTCAGGTCGTGATGCACCGTCGCATCGCCGGCCTTCAGCGACGGCGGGTCGCTGAAGGTCCAGCCATGGCGACGGATCGATTCCTGGACTTTGTCATATCCGCTGCCGTCGTCGAAGGTGCGGTCGCGCCCCAGATTGCCCATGCGATGGCTGCCCGAGGCGAACCCCATCGTCCCGGTTTCGGCCGGCAGGTCGGCCAGGGCGATCCAGATGGTCAGCGAGCCCGATCGATCGACCGGCAGGTAGGGATAGTCCTGATGGGCGGTGGTGATGCCGCCGCCGCTGACTTCGGGGAATTTCTCGAACAGGCTGGTGCGGAACACCTGCACCTCGGGCGCGTCGAGCAATTGGCTGGCGATCGAGCCACAGCGACGCGACCGGATGACCTGCTTGAATTCCTCGCTCAGGGTATTCTCGCGGTGAATGACGTGCTGCTTACGATATTCGGGATTACTGGTGTAATTCTGCTTCTCGAGGTCCAGGGCTTCGGCTTCCTGCTTCTTCTCGGCGGCACTCAGGGCCAGGAACTTGTCGCGCAGCAGCAGCGCGGCGTCGCGCGGAATGACCTCGTTGACCCGTACCCACCCGTGCTCGTGATAATGGGCGATCTGTTCGGGCGACAGCGTGACGCGCTGGTCCAGCCCGACGAGTGTGGTAGCAGTCATGGTTTTCCCTTCCCGTTCGCAATTCGTCGTTATTGCCCGCACCATTGGTGCCGCGTTTCTTCCCAATAGCCGCAGGGTGATGTCGGTCAGGTTAAATTGTCAATATGCAATTTTTTTGTATATATACAATATATGGCTAAACGCTAAGGCCGATACGCGGAGGAGAATTTTGTATATAGACAATATGATTTCACATTGACAATTACTGAGCTTTCAACAAGCCTCGCTTGGGCAAGCAGTGAAAAATTCCGGCGACCGCCAATGCAAGGCCGGTCCAGTGCTTAGGGGGAAAACCAAGTGACATCGCAAAAAGCGGGTGTTCTCGACGGCGTCAAGGTTCTCGATGTCGCCCATGCCTATTCCGCCGCGCTGACCGGCTCGATGCTGGCCGATCTCGGCGCCGAGGTCATCTGCGTCGAACACCCGACCGGCAGCCCGGTGCGCCAGACCTTGCCCAAATCGAAGGGCCATGCGCTGTGGTGGAAGAACATGGCGCGCGGCAAGCGTTGCATCACCCTGGACCTAGGTACGCCGCGCGGCCGCGACCTGTTCTTGGAGATGGTGCCGAAGTTCGACCTGATGGTCGAAAATTTCCGCCCCGGCACGCTGGAGAAATGGGGGCTGGGCCCCGCAGATCTGGAGGCGGCCGGCGCGAATCTGTCGCTGTTGCGCATTTCGGGTTTCGGCCAGACCGGGCCGAACCGCAACCGGCCGGGTTTCGGCACCACCGCCGAGGCGTTCTCAGGCTTTGCCCATCTGAACGGTTTTCCCGATGGGCCGCCGGTCTTTCCCTCGATCGCGCTGGCCGACGGCGTGTCGGCGACCTTTGGCGCCTTTGGCCTGATGGCGTCGCTCAACAACCGGTTGCGGACCGGGCGCAAGGGCGTCGACGTCGTCGACGTGGCACTGTTCGAATCCCTGTTCCGCCTCAGCCCGGTGCAGGTGATGGCCCATCATCAGCTCGGCCAGAACCTGAAGCGGCCGGGGAATTTCCTGTCGACGCTGGGGCTGATCCGCAACCTCTATACCACCCGCGACGGGGTCGATTTCGTGGTCTCGACCGTCGGTGCCCAGACCATCCGCCGGCTGATCGTCTGCGCCGAGGTCAGCCAGGCGCTGATCGACGACCTCGATGCCGGGGTGCTGAAGCGGCCGGACGAGGAAGTGACCCGGTTCATCGTCGCCGCCGATCGCGAGATCAAGGCCTGGGCGGCGGCGCGCGACTGGGCGGATATCTCGGCCAGGCTGCGGGCGGCCGATGCGATCTTCGAGCAGGTCTATACGACCGCCGACATCATGAACGACCCCCACTACCTGGCGCGTGGCAACATCGTCACCGTACCCGACGCCGATCTCGGCGATGTGCTGATGTCCGGCGTCGTGCCGAAGTTTCCGAACTTCGAACACAAGGTGCGGCGCGGCGGCCCGTCGCTGGGCCAGCACAACGACGAGGTCTATGCCGAACTGTTCGGCTTCGGCGCGGCCGACCTTGCGGCGCTGAAGGCGGAAAAGGTGATCTGACCATGGGCCGGATCCACCTGAACATGATGCTGATGAACAACCCGGTCACCCACAAGATGGGGGGCTGGGCGGATGAGGGCGACGAGCATTTCGCCAGCATGGGCGACCTGAAGGCCTGGGCGGCGACCGCCCGCAAGCTGGAGCGCGGCCTGTTCGATTCGATCTTCTTTGCCGACACCCCCGCGCCGAGCGACGGGTACGAAGGCGGGCAGGAAGCCGCGATCCGCTATGCCGTCAACTGGCCGTCCCACGACCCGATGCCGCTGATCGCGGCAATGGCTGCGGCGACCGACCATCTCGGCTTCGCCGTCACGTTGTCGACCACCGGCAACCATCCCTATCTGGCCGTCCGGCGGCTGTCGACCCTGGACTATGTCAGCCAGGGCCGCATCGGCTGGAACATCGTCACCGGCCATAACCGGGCCGAGGGGCGGGCCGTCGCCAGCCCCGTGCTGCCGCATGACGAGCGTTATGACGCGGCCGACGAGTTCATGGACGTCTGCTATGCGCTGTGGCAGTCGATCGGCCCCGAGGCGCTGGTGCTGGACCGCGAACGCCGCATCTTCGGCGACCCGTCCCAGGTGGCCCGGGTCGAGTACAGCGGCAAGTACTACCAGTGCTCGGCCTATGGCGCCGTCCTGCCCTCGGCCCAGGGGCGGCCGGTGATCTTCCAGGCGGGGGCATCGGGCCGCGGCATGCAGTTCGCCGCCCGCCATGCCGAGGGGCTGTTCGCGGTGCAGTCGCATCTCGACGGCATGCAGCGCTACGCCCATCAGATCCGCGCGGCCTATGCCGCGCAGGGCAGGGATCCCGCCACAGCGCGGGTGATGTTCGGCATCCAGCCGGTGATCGCCTCGACCGAGGCCGAGGCCCGGGCGCTTGCCCGGCAAATGCGCGAGGAAGTGCCGCTCGAAGCCGGGCTTGCCCGGCTCTCCGGTTCGCTGGGCCTCGATTTCGGGCAGTTCGACCCGGACGCCAGGTTCACCGAACTGAAGAACGAGGGGTCGCAGGGCATGATGGCGGCGTTTGCCATGCCGGTGAACGGCGTGGTGCCGACGGTCCGCGACGTCGCGATCAATTTCGGCCTGTCGGTCGGCATGATGCGGGTGATCGGCACGCCCGATCAGGTGGCGACCCAGATCGAGGATCTGTGGCGGCAGTCGGGTTGCCACGGCTTCAACATCAGCCCGGCCAGGATTCCGTCCAGCATCGACGAGTTCGTCGATACCGTGGTGCCGATCCTGCAGCGGCGCGGCGTCTATCGCGACCGTTATCCCGGCCGGACCTTCCGCGAGAACCTGCTGGGTTGAGCGCCGGCCTTACTGGCTTGCAGGGTTTCGCGCCCGCTGGTATCGGATTGCTGACCTGCAAGCGGGTGATGAATCGCCCGACCTGCAGCACACACAGGGAAAGCGCGGTAAACCGATGGCGCAGGCAAAGAAAGCCGTAGAGAAGAAGCCGGCGGGCGAGCGGAAGAAAAAAGTCACGACGCGGCTGGTGCCGGCGGCGACGCGGACGATCGCGATCCTCAAGCTGCTGGCCAAGAACGAACAGCCGCTCAGCCTCAAGCAGATCTCGTCGGAGCTCGACATCGTCCCCTCGACCTGCCTGCATATCCTGCGGGTGCTGGTGGCCGAGGCGCTGGTCTCCGTCGACGAGGGGGCCAAGCGCTACCAGCTCGGCATCGGCGTGCTGGCCTTTGCCGGCAAGGCCATGGGGCTCGACCGGCTGCTCGGCCATCTCCAGCAGGAGACCGAGGCGATCTCGCGCGAATTCAACGTCTGCGTCATCGCCTCGAAGGTCGACGGCGAGCGGCTCTACGTCATCGCGGTCGCCATGCCCCGGAACGCCTTCACCATCCATGCCCAGGTCGGCAGCCGTTATCCGATCTACATGGGGGCGGCCGGTGTCTGCCACGCCGCGTTTTCCGGCCAGAACCCCAAGCAGGTATTCCAACGGCTGAAGCAGGGCCGCTGGGCGCGCGAGCCGCGCCAGGCGGACTGGCTGGCCGAGGTCGACAAATGCAAGGAACGGGGTTTTGCCGTCGATCGCGAGAACTACGTCGACGGCATGACCATGATCACCGCGCCGGTCTTCTCGCAGGAAGGCGCGATCACCCACACGATCGGGGCGGTGGTGCTGAGCCAGACGGCCGACAAGCTGGGCATCGATACGATCGGCAAGGCCCTGCTGGCCGCGGCGGGCAAGGTGCGGTCGTTCAACTGAAGGGTTCGTGATGGACGTTCGCGACGCCTTGGCCAGGCGCGTCGCCGTACGCGCCTTTCGCTCCGACCCGGTGCCGCAGGCCGTGGTGCGCGATATCCTTGCCGCGGCCGCGCTGGCGCCGTCGGGCGGCAATCTCCAGCCCTGGCGGGTTCATGCGCTGGCCGGCGACGCGTTGCGCCGATTCACCGATCTGGTCGCGGCCCGCTTCGCCGCCGGCCTGGTCGAGGCGGCCGAGCACGACGTGTATCCACCGGACCTGGGCGAACCCTATCGCAGCAGGCGGCGGGCCGCCGGCCGGGCGCGCTATGCCGCGCTGGGCGGGGCGGGGGCGTCGCCCGAACTGCTGGCTGAGCTGACGCGGCGCAACTACCGGTTCTTCGGCGCCCCGGTCGGACTGTTCTTCTGCCTCGACCGGCGCCTCGGCGCGCCGCAATGGACCGATCTGGGCCTCTATCTTCAGTCGGTCATGCTGATGGCGGCAAGCCGCGGCCTCGACACCTGCCCGCAGGCGGTGTGGACGAACTGGCCGCGGACGATTGCCGACTATCTCGATCTTGCACCCGAGATGATGATCGTCGCCGGGATGGCGCTGGGGTATCGGGACGAGGCGGACCCGTTGTGCCTGGCGCCAACGACACGCGTCGAAACGGACGAGTTCGCCAGTTTCATCGGCTTTGATGGTGCTGAATAAAATCCTGTATTGAAGCCATTATCCAGAGGCATTCAGGAATTTCTCAATATTGTATATAGACAATCATTTTTCATATTGACAATATTGGGCGCGACGAACACCCTTGGGCCAATCTTCAAAACGAAGAAGCGGTTCGGGAGGGAGCCCAATGAAAATGAACAGGCGTGAATTCGGGTTGTTCGGGGCCGGCGCGATGCTCGCGGTGACATCGCTGGCCCAGGCGCAGGGCAAGATGCGCGGCATAACCGACAAGGAAATCCGCATCGGCCAGACCAATCCCTATAGCGGGCCGCTGTCGGCCTATGCCGCGGGTTACGGCCGCGTCGAGCTGGCCTATGCCAAGATGATCAACGACCGGGGCGGTATCAACGGCCGGATGATCAACCTGATCAGCCTGGACGACGGCTATCAGCCGCCGCGCACGGTCGAACAGGTTCGCCGCCTGGTCGAAAAGGACGATGTGGCGCTGATCTACCACATCTTCGGCACGGCCCCGAACCGGGCCGTGGTGAAGTACCTGGAAGGCCGCAAGATCCCGAACCTGTTCACCGGGACGTCGGGCGACGGTTTCTCGGATCCGGCGACCCAGCCCTATACCCTGCCGCTGGCGCCCACCGCGACGATGGAAGCGCGGATCTACGGCAAGTACATCAACGAGAATCTGAAGGGCAGGAAGGTCGGCATCCTGTACCAGCAGGACGAGATCGGCGAGAGCCTGCGCAAGGGCCTGCGCGAAGGCATGGGTGCCGATGCCAACATGATCGTCAAGGAAGAGTCCTACCAGGTCACCGACACGACCGTGGATTCCCAGATCCTCAGCCTGCGCGCCGCCGGGGTCGAGGTGATCTACAATTCGGCGACGCTGAAGCATTGCGCCCAGGCCGCCAAGAAGATGGCCGAGCTGGGCTGGAACCCGGTGCATTTCACGCTGAACACGACGACCGCGGTCTCGCGCGTGCTGGCCGAATCCGGCTCCAAGCTGCAGGACGGCACGATCTCGTCGATGTGGCACAAGAACCCGCAGGACAAGATCTGGGACGACGATCCCGCGATGAAGGACTGGCGCGCCTTCATGACCAAGTACTACCCCGAGGGCGATCAGACCGAGCCGATGTGCGTGCTGTCGACCTGCTACATGCAGGCGCTGGTCCATGTACTGCAGAAATGCGGCAACAACCTGTCGGGCGAGAACATCATGGCCCAGGCGACGTCGATCGTCGACCTGCAGCTGCCGCTGGTGTTGCCGGGCGTCCTCGTGAACACCTCCAAGACCAACTACAACCCGATCCAGCAGCTTCAGCTGATGAAGTTCGAAAACGGATCGTGGGTGCCCTTCGGTCCGGTCTGGCACGCCTGATCGCCCCGGGGTCGGCCTCAACCGGAATGCCAACACAGAAGGTAACGATGTCAAGTTTGTACACCGTCGAGGATATCGGCGCGGTCCGCCGGATCACCCTGGACCGTCCGGAACGGCGCAACCCGCTCAGCTATGCGCTGGCCGACGCGCTGTGCGAGTTGCTGACCGCGACCGAGGCCGACGACAAGGTCGCGGCGGTGGTGATCACCGGATCGGGCAAGGCGTTCTGCGTCGGCGGCGACCAGAAGGATTTTCAGGCGGGCTTCGCCAAGAGCCCGTCGGAGAATTACGACGACTATCCGCCGATGAAGATCTTCAAGATGGTGCGCAACTATCAGAAGCCGCTGATTGCCGCGATCAACGGCATGGCCTATGGCGGCGGCATGGGCATCACCTGTGCCGCCCATATCGCCATCGCGGCCGACACCGCGTCCTTCGGCATTCCGGAAATCAAGCTCGGCATCTTTCCCCTGACCATCCTGCCGCTGATCCGGCCGGTGATCGGCATCCGCAAGACCCTGGATCTGGCATTGACCGGCCGGTCGATGTCGGCGGACGAGGCGCTGGCCACCGGCCTGGTCAGCCGCGTCGTGGCGGCCGACAGCCTGCAGGACGAGGCGCTCAAGCTTGCCACCGAGATCGGGTCGTTCAGCCCGCTGGCCCTGCGGCTGGGCCTGAAGGCGACGCACATGTCCGACGACATGGGCTTCGACGAGGCGATCGATTACCTGAACGCCATGCGCACGATCTTCTTCGGCAGCCAGGACCTCAACGAGGGCGCGACCGCGTTCCTCGAAAAGCGCAAGCCGGTGTGGAGCGGCCGATAACAAGAACGGGCCGCCGATCCGCCTCAAGGGGGGAATAGCCGTTGACTAACGACGCTATGCTGAGCGTGTCGGAGATTCGCGTGACCTTCGGGGGCATCGTCGCCCTCGACAGCGTCTCCTTCGACGTGCCGCGCAATGCCATCGTCGGCCTGATCGGGCCGAACGGGGCAGGCAAGACGACATTGTTCAATTGCATCAGCCGGGTCTACGTGCCGGCGGCCGGTGCGATCGCCATCGATGGCCGGGACCTGCTGGCCCTGCCGGCGCATCGCATCGCCGATGCCGGCATCGGCCGCACGTTCCAGAACCTCGCCCTGTTCCGCAACCTGTCGGTGATCGACAACGTGCGGATCGGCGCCCATTCCCAATACCCGTCGAATTTCCTGCGCGATGCCGCGGGGTTCGTGCTGGGGCGCGCCAACGAACGCCGTATCGCCGAAACCGCCGACGCGATGATCGACTATATCGGCCTGTCGGCCGTGGCCGATCGCTGCGTCGCCGATCTGCCCTTCGGCACGCAGAAGCGCGTCGAGATCGCCCGCGCGCTGGCCATGAACCCGAAGCTTCTGCTGCTGGACGAGCCGGCATGCGGCCTGAACCACGAGGAGGTCGAGGAGCTGGGCCAGCTGATCCGCCGGCTGCTGGTCGAACGGGTCCAGTCCATCCTGCTGGTCGAGCATCACATGAGCCTGGTCATGTCGGTCTGCCACCAGGTCGTCGCGCTGAATTTCGGGCGCAAGATCGCCGGCGGCACGCCCGAGGTGGTGCAGCGCGATCCCGACGTGATCGCCGCCTATCTCGGCACGGGGCATGGCCAATGACGCGCGCTCTCGACGTATCCGGGCTGAATGCCTTCTACGGTGACATCAAGGTGCTGGACGATGTCAGCTTCGCGGTCGAGCAGGGGCGGGTGACCACGCTGCTCGGTGCCAACGGTGCCGGCAAGACCACCGCGCTGCGCGCGATCTGCGGCATGGTCCGGCGCAGCGGCAAGGTCGATCTCGACGGGGGCACGATCGTCAACCTGTCGACCGAGGACATCGTGCGCCGCGGTGTCGCTCATGTGCCCGACGGCCGCGGCACGTTCAAGAACCAGACGGTGGACGAAAACCTGCGCCTCGGCGCGATCACCCGCCGCAATGGCCCCGAGATCGGCCGCGACCTCGATATGGTCTTCAGCTATTTCCCGATCCTCAAGACCCGCCGCCAGCAACAGGCAGGCCTGTTGTCGGGCGGCGAGCAGCAGATGCTGGCCGTCGCCCGCGCGCTGATGCTGCGTCCCCGGCTGCTCTTGCTGGACGAGCCGTCGTTCGGCCTGGCGCCGCTGATCGTCGCCGAGATCTTCGAAATCTTCCGCCGCCTGAACCGCGACGAAAAGCTCGCCATCCTGCTGGTCGAGCAGAATGCGTCGATCGCCCTCGACTTTGCCGACCATGCCTATGTGCTCGAGACCGGCCGGATCGTGCTGCAGGGCAGCGCCGAGGAAATCCGGCGCGACGACATGGTCTCCAAGTCGTATCTGGGGTACTGAGCCATGGAACTCCTGATCCAGCAGATCCTGTCCGGCATCGCTACCGGCTCGATCTATGCCTGCCTCGCCCTGTCGGCCGTGATGATCTATCAGGCGATCGGCCACATCAATTTCGCCCAGGGCGAAATGGCGATGTTCTCGACCTATGGTGCCTTCCAGCTGATCAGCATGGGGGTGCCGTACTGGGTGGCGTTCGTCGCCGTCGTCGCCTTGTCCTTCGTCGGCGGCATGGCAGTCGAGCGGGTGATGATGCGGCCCCTGCTGAAGGCCTCGGTCTTCAGCCAGGTGGTGATGTTCATCGCGCTGCTGACGCTGTTCAACGCGGGGGCGGGGTTCTTCTGGGACTATACCGTCCGGGCCTTCCCGTCGCCCTTCGGCTCGCAGCCGTTCCTGGGCTTCAGCCTGCTCAGCCAGCATCAGGCCGGCATGCTCGGCATCACCGTGCTGCTGCTGGGGCTGTTGTTCCTGTTCTTCCGCTTCACCCGCGTCGGCCTGTCGATGACGGCGGCGGCGGCCGACCCGGTGTCGGCGCGGCTGGTCGGCATCCGCGTCGGCTGGATGATCGCGCTGGGCTGGGGCATGGCCGCGGCGATCGGGGCGATCGCCGGCATGCTGATCGCGCCGGTCGTGTTCCTGGACCCGAACATGATGATGTCGATCCTGGTCTACGGCTTCACCGGGGCAGTGCTGGGCGGCCTGACCAGCCCGGCCGGCGCCGTGCTCGGCGGCATCATCGTCGGCATCGTCGAGAACCTGGTGGGAACCTATGTCCCGGTCATCGGGGGCGAGCTGCGCTTGACGATCGCGCTGGCCATCATCGTCGTCATGCTGGTGGTCCGCCCGCGCGGGCTGATCGGCCGCAAGATCGTCGAACGGGTGTAAGCAGATGACTGGTATCGACAACCTGATGGACAAGGCGCTGGACAAGCCCGGCGCCGCCCCGTCCCGCGCGCGCCGGCCCTACCGGCAGGCCTGGTGGGCGGCGACGCTCGCCGCGCTCGTCATCCTGCCCTTCGTGCTCGACGGCTATGTCGTCTTCCAGATGACGCTGGTGCTGGTCTATGCGCTGGCCATCATCGGCCTCAACCTGCTGACCGGCATCAACGGCCAGTTCTCGCTGGGCCATGTCGCGTTCTTCGCGACCGGCGCCTATACCACGGCGCTGCTGATGGATGCGGGGTTGATGGGGTATGCCTGGACCCTGCCGATCGCGGGCATCGTGGCGTTCGTCTTCGGTTTCCTGTTCGGCCTGCCCGCGCTGCGCCTGGAAGGCATCTACCTGGCATTGGCGACCTTCGCCCTGTCGGTCGCCACCCCCCAGGTGCT
>Ga0206117_100875_pt1 | contig 21087 bp, 18 predicted proteins | sample 3A5Ametagenome_FD_177997 | JGI IMG/M metagenome (GOLD analysis project Ga0206117, IMG submission 177997) | Enriched microbial communities from leaf-cutter ant dump, University of Wisconsin, Madison, United States - 3A5A | ecosystem: Environmental > Terrestrial > Nest > Insects nest > Nest dump... | reverse complement strand
TACGGGAACGGGGCGGCCGGCAGTGCCGGTGTGAATGCGGATGCCAGCGCAACACCCGCGGTTACAGGCCACGGCGGTGCCGGTGGCTTCGGCGGCGGTGGCGGCGGCGCGCCGAGCACCGCGGGAGATGGCAGCACACCCGGTGGGGCCAGCCAGACGGCCGGGCAGGGCGTCGGCGGTGCCGGCGGTTTCGGCGGCGGCGGTGGCGGTGGCGACACCACGGGTGCGGGCGGTGCCGGCGGCCCCGGCGGCGGCGGCGGCAGCGGCGGAGCGGGGGGGACCGGCGGCGAACTGATGGCGGGCCTCAGCGGTGGCGACGCCAGCGGCGCCCATGGCGGTGGCGGCGGCGGCGCGGCCGCGGGCGCCGGCATCTTCGTCTATCAGGGCAGCGTCACCGTCGAGACCTCGACGATCGACGGCGTCACGGTCGTGGCCGGCAATCCCGGCGGCAACACCAACCTCTCTCCCAATGGCGCGGCGGGCGGTACGGATGCGACGCCGGTGTTCAGCTATAACGGTGCGGTCAACGGCGCCACCTCGCTCGGGCCGGTGGCGGGTGTGCTGGCGGCGCCGATCCAGGGGATGACCGTGACACGCGCCGGGGCCGGCACGGGCACGGTGACCTCGTCGGTCGGCGGCCTCAGTTGCCCCGGTACCTGCTCGACCACGATCGCAACCTTCACCGACATCACCCTGACGGCGGCACCCGATGCCGGTTCGGTCTTTGCCGGCTGGTCGGGCAATTGCGAGGGTACGGCGGCGGCCTTCACCGTGACCCGCGTCAGCGCGGCCACGGCCTGCACGGCGACCTTCTCGCTGCCGGCACCGCCGCCGACGCCGTCCAACCCGGGGCCGGCGCCGCTGCCGTCGTTCGTGGCGGCGCCGGTGCCGCCGGTCATCGATGCAGGTTCGGGTGCCAACGGCGCGGGCAGCGTGTCGCTGGCCTCGTCGTTTCCCAATCCGGCCGCCCTCAGCTTCACGGTGGGTACGGCCGGTGGCGGGGCCCTGCCATCCTGGCTGACCTTCGATCCCGCGACGGCGACCTTCAATTTCCAGGTGCCGCCGATGGGAAGCCCGCCCTTTGCCGACAAGGCGGTGGACGTGCGCACGGCGGGACCGAACACGATCTATCCGCCAGCGCTGCGCGCGGCAAAGATTCCTGTCGTCGTGTCGGCGACCGGCAACGGCCAGACCTATACGGTCCCGGTCGAGATGAGTTTCTTCTATCCGCGCAATCCCGGGGTGATCGCCGCCGCGTCGCTGTCGATCGACGGTGCGGCGGGCAACGGGGCGTCGGGCCGGTCGTCGCAATCCTATGACGGCGGGCAGGTGGTGTTCGAGACGGCGGCGACCAACCTGTTTCCCGGTTCGGCCAACAGTTTCACCGATATCCTGCGGTATCACGGCCTGTCGGGCAGGCGCGACCGGCTGAGCCAGACGGCGATCCCCGGCGGCGGCGTCGCCAACGCGGCCGACGGTGCGTCTGTCAGCCCGGCGGTGTCGGCCGATGGGCGGTGGGCCGCCTTCGCCTCGGACGCGCCGGGCATCACCCTGACGCCGACGGCCAAGGCCCGCCAGGTCTACCGGGCCAGCCTGGTCTATCCGCGCGTGCCGCTGAACGAGGCAGCGACGCCCGCCCCGGTGCCGGTATCGGCGACGTCTGCCGGCATCGTCGGCAATGCGCTGTCGGATAATCCCGCGATCTCGCAGGATGGGCGCTATGTCGCCTTCGACAGCGTGGCGACGAACTTCGCCGCGGGGCTGGATGCCACGCGGCGGGTGTGGCGCAAGGACATGGTCACCGGCGATCTGGTCCAGGTCGCGGCGGGGCGTTATCCGTCGATCTCGTGGGATGGCAACTGGATCGCCTTCGAGGCCGACGGGGCGGTGCAGCTGAAGAACATGACGACGGGCATGTCGCAGGCGATCGGCAGCGGCACGGCCCCCAGGCTGTCGGCCCGCGGCGACCGGCTGGTCTACGTCAACGGCGGCAAGGTGATGCTGGGCAGCCAGGCCATCGCCGACGGCGACCAGCCCGGCATCTCGGCCGACGGGCGCTTCGTCGTCCATCGCAACGGCGCACAGGTCTGGGTGCGCGACATCGATCGTGGGGTGGCGGCGCTGGTCAGCCAGACTGCGGCCGGCACGGGTGCGACGGGCGACAGCGCCAATCCGTCGATCTCGGGCGATGGCTCGACCATCGCCTTTACCTCGACCGCACGCGACCTGGTCGGCGGCAATCCGGGCGCAGGTCAACTCTACCTCGTGGCCAACCCGCTGCCGCTGCCTGACCGGACCGGCTACTGGTACCAGGCCAATGCGGCGAACGGCCAGGGCTGGGTGATGGAACGCTGGGGGACGCAGACCTATGTCGGCGGCCTGGTCTATGACGGTGACGGCCGCGCCACCTGGATGACGGGATTCTGCACGCTGCAAGGTCTGACCTGCCAGGGCACGTTGTCGGGCTGGACCGGCGGTACGGCCTTCGGTGCGGCCGGGCCGGCGGCCCCGGTGCCGGCGGCGGGGCCGGGCTTCACGGTGACGACGGATGGCCGCAATGCCACGCTGACGGTGGGGTCGGGCAGCTTTGCCCTGTCGCCTTTCCCGATCGGCGGTACCTCGACCACGGCCTATGCCGGCGTACCGCAGGCGGGCTGGTGGTACGAACCGGCCTCGGGCAATTCGGGCAATGGTTACTTCCTGGGCATCAGCACCCAGGTATCGGCCAGCGGCGCGGTGCAGCAGGTGGCGTATCTGTCGATCCTGACCTTCGACACGCAGGGCCGCGCCGTCTGGTATGCGGCGCAAGGCGTGCTGGCCCCGAACCTGTCGGCGACGCTGTTCCAGTACAGCGGCGGGGCGGCGGTCAGCGGCACCGCCGTCGGCCAGGTTCGGCTGACCTTCGACGGCACCGAGCAGGCGACCCTGAACCTGCCCAACGGCCGCAACGCCGTCCTGGCACGCTGGAGGTTCTGACCGGCTACTTGCCGTCGTCGCGTTTTTCCAGTCGCTGCAGGCGGCGGGGCAGTTCGCGGGTTATCGCCGACACCCGAAAGGGTGTCAGCTTGCGCCATTGCGCGATTTCGGCGCGCGTGCGGCCACAGCCCTCGCACCAGCCGGTGGGGCCGTCGAAACGGCAGATGTCGATGCAAGGCGATTTCATGGCCGGGGCGGGAATACCCCAGCCCGCGCGGCGCGGCAATGTGGTCACGCACCGTACGTGATTTGTTCCAGGCCTGTGGATAACTTCCGACCATCCACAGGCAATCTCGGGGATAAGTCGGTTATCCCATTTGAATCAATGAATTATCCTGATTGTTCAGGGGAAAACATATCCAGAACATTAACATTGCGGGGGTGCCGGCCCAGGGCATAGAGTGGAGCCACACCACATCCGAAGGGGCCGGGCATGACACCGATCGCGCCGATTTCGCAGCAGATCTGGGACATGAAATACCGCCTGAAGGATCCGGGCGGCGTGCCGGTCGACCAGACCATCCCCGACAGCTGGGCGCGGGTGGCGCGGGCGGTCGCCGCGGCCGAGACGGACCCGGCGGCCTGGCAGGATGCATTTACCGAGGCGCTGACCGATTTCCGCTTCCTGCCGGCGGGCCGCATCCTGTCGGGCGCGGGGGCCGGCCGCCAGGTGACCTTGTTCAACTGCTTCGTCATGGGCACGGTGCCCGACGACATGGGCGGCATCTTCGCCCATCTGCGCGAAGCCGCCCTGACCATGCAGCAGGGCGGCGGCATCGGCTACGATTTCTCGACCATCCGCCCCAAGGGCGCGCCGGTGCGCGGCGTGGCCGCCGATGCCTCCGGCCCCCTGTCGTTCATGGACGTCTGGGATGCGATGTGCCGCACCATCATGTCGGCCGGCCATCGCCGCGGCGCGATGATGGCGACGCTGGCCTGCGACCACCCCGACATCGAGGCGTTCATCGACGCCAAGCGCGATCCCGGCCGCCTGCGCATGTTCAATCTTTCGGTGCTGGTGCGCGATGCCTTCATGCAGGCGGTGCGCGACAATGCGCCGTGGGAGCTGCGCTTCGGCGGGACCACCTACAAGACCGTCGCGGCCCGCGACCTGTGGGACCGCATCATGCAGGCGACCTATGCCTATGCCGAACCCGGCGTGATCTTCATCGACCGCATCAACCGCCGCAACAACCTGCATTACTGCGAAACCATCAGCGCCACCAACCCCTGCGGGGAACAGCCGCTGCCGCCCTATGGCGCCTGTCTGCTGGGGTCGATCAACCTGGCGCGGCTGGTCTTGCGGCCGTTCGAGGCCGATGCCGCCCTGGACCTGGCCGAACTCGACCGGCTGACCCGCATCGCCGTGCGCATGCTGGACGACGTCATCGACGTCTCGAACTTTCCCCTGGAACAGCAACGGGCCGAGGCGCTGGCCAAGCGCCGCATCGGCCTGGGCGTCACCGGCCTGGCCGACGCCCTGATCATGGTCGGCGCCCGGTACGGCGGCACGCGCGCCGTGGCGCTGGCCGAGGAATGGATGGCCGCGCTGCGCCGCGCCGCCTATCTCGCCTCGACCGGCCTGGCGGCCGAGAAGGGCGCCTTTCCGCTGTTCGACCGCGATGCCTATCTGGCCGGCGAATCGGTCCGCGAACTGGATGACGACGTGCGCGCGGCCATCGCCGCCCATGGCATCCGCAATGCCCTGCTGACCTCGATCGCGCCGACCGGCACGATCTCGCTGCTGGCCGACAACGTCTCGTCGGGGCTGGAGCCGGTATTCAGCTTCACCTACACCCGCTCGGTGCTGATGCCCGACAACACCCGGCGCGACGAGGAAGTGTCGGACTATGCCTATCGCCTGTATCGCCGGCTGAAGGGCGAGCAGGCGCCGCTGACCGACGCCTTCGTGACCGCCCAGTCGCTGACCCCGGCCGACCATGTGCGGATGCAGGCGGCGGTGCAGAAATACGTCGACAGCTCGATATCCAAGACCATCAACGTGCCCGAGGCGATCGACTTCGACGCCTTCAAGGATGTCTATGCCCTGGCTTATGACAGCGGGTGCAAGGGCTGCACCACCTATCGCCCCAACGACGTCACCGGCTCGGTGCTGTCGGTGACCGGCCCCCGGGCCGACAGCCAGGCCGAACTGCCGCTGGACCGCCCGGCCGCCATCGCCACGGCACGGCCGCGCGATCATTTCGAGGCCGGCGGCGTGGTCTACATGAACCGGCCGCTGGACCGGCCCGAGGCCTTGCCCGGCCGCACCTACAAGATCGTCTGGCCGGATTCCGAACACGCCCTCTACATCACCATCAACGACATCCTGCAGGATGGCCGCGTCAGGCCGTTCGAGATCTTCGTCAATTCGAAGAACACCGAGCATTACGCCTGGACCGTCGCCCTGACCCGCATGATCTCGGCGGTATTCCGCCGCGGCGGCGACGTGTCGTTTGTGGTCGACGAACTGAAGGCGGTGTTCGACCCGCGCGGCGGGCAGTGGCTGAAGGGGCGCTACGTTCCCTCGCTGCTGGCCGCGATCGGCGAGGTGATCGAACAGCACCTGATCGCCATCGGGTTCATCCAGGGGCCGGAAAACCTCGCCGCCGAGGCGATGAAGCGGCCGGTGGCGGTGGGCGAGGGCCATCCGGCCGCCCCGCATCTGGCGCAATGCCCGAAATGCGGCCAGGCCGCGCTGATCCGGCAGGAGGGCTGCGATTCCTGCACGTCCTGCGGTTATTCCAGATGCGGCTGACGGGTCAGGCGGGGTTTTCCACCGCCTGCATCAGCCGGTGCAGCGCCTTGTCGCGGATGCCGATTTCCTCGAGATGGCGGACGGTATTGACCAGATAATCGCGGCAGGGGCCGCGCGCGCCCGTCGCATGCCGGATGCGTTCGACGATCGCGTTCTCGGTCAGCCGGCCGGCATATTGGGTGTGATGGGGATCGGCCACGAAGGCCAGGGCGGTGACCGGCCCCAGGTCGGTTGCGGCGGGGATCAGCACCGGGCGATAGACCCCGGTCAGCAATTCGCGGCGCCACAGGTAATCGATGACCGCGGGTTCGTCCTGGGGCGCCACACGAAAGGCGCGGCCGCGGCACGACCCGCCGCGCTTCAGCCCCAGCACCAGCCCGGGATGTTCGCGCGTGCCGCGATAATGATGCGACCAGACGCAGAACGCCCGGTGATAGCCGCGCAGCAGGGTGGTGCGGCTTTCCTCGAACGGGAAACCCGGGTCCCACATCAGCGACCCGTACCCGAATACCCAGAGCGGCTCCTTGCCGTCACGCTGCAGCTTGGGCCGGGGCACGACTTCCGACGGATCGAGGTTTTCCTCGGCGTCGAACGGAATCTGGGTGATCTCGGGCTCGGACATATCAGCGGCGGACATTGACCAGGGCTACGCCGAGGGCGACCAGCGCCATGCCCCCCCAGGCCAGCGCCGACAGCCGCTCGCCGAACAGGAACCAGGCGACGACGGCGGTGCAGGGCGGCACCAGGTAGAACAAGGACGCCACCCGGGCCGCCGCCCCGCGCCGAATCAGAATATAGAGCAGGGTGATGGCGCCGAGCGAGAGGACAACGCACAGCCAGGCCAGGGCGAAGATGAATTCGCCGCTCCAGGTGATGTGCATCGTCTCGAACAGCAGCGCGAAGGGCAGCAGCGACAGGGACGAGGCGGCGAACTGGATGACGCTGCCGGTGCGCAGGTCCATATGGGCGCAGAATTTCTTCTGGTACAGCGTGCCGATGGTGATGCCGACCAGCCCCAGCACCGACAGAAGGTAACCGAAGGTGGTGCCCTGGCCCTGGCCCAGCTTGGCCGACACGACCAGCCCGACGCCGGCCAGCCCCAGCAGGAAACCCAGCCACTGCCGCCCCGAGACGGTTTCGCCCAGCAGGCGCGAGGCCAGCACGGCGGTGAACAGGGGCTGGGTACCCACGATCAGGGCCGAGACGCCGGCATCGACGCCATGGGCGATCGAGGCGAAGACGCCGCCGAGATAGACGGCATGGACCAGCAGGCCGGCGACCGCGATATGCAGCGCGTCGACCGGCCGTTTGGGCCAGGGCGCGCCCAAAAGCAGCGCGATGCCGGCCAGCATGACGGCGACGATGCCGAAGCGCAGCGACAGGAACGTCATCGGCTCGGCATAGGGCAGGCCCAGCTTGGCGCCGATGAAACCGGTCGACCACAGCACGACGAAAACGCCAGGGGCCAGGGCCAGCATCGCGGACTGCGACGACGAGGTGGGAGAGGCAGACATCGGGGCGGGCACTCGCTGGCGCTGGCGGTCGGGACCGGTCAATTGACAATTCGTGGGACTGAGGAGAAACATGAACCCATGCTCTGGTCAATCGGCGCGCGTCGGGCGCCGGCCTCCCGCCTGCTCGCGATCGCCGCCCTGGCTGCCGTCCTGTTCCTGGCCGGGGCGCCTGCCCGCGCTCAGACCCTGCGGCTGGGCCATACCCTGCCGCCCGATTCGGCCTATGGCGATGCCGCCGCGGCGATGGCCGACGAACTGGGCCGCGGGTCGGGCCAGCGGCTGAAGCTGCAGCAGTTCCCGAACGGCCAGCTGGGCGATGCCGGCGCCATGATCGACGGCCTGCGCCGGGGTACGCTGGATCTGATGATCGTCGCCTCGGCCATGCTGGGCGATGCCGTGCCGTCGTTGCAGATCGTTGATCTGCCTTATCTTTTCAGTGACCAGGCGCACGCCGCCGCCGTGCTGGACGGTCCGGTCGGCAAACGCCTGCTGGCGGCGATCGGTGCCCACGGCCTGGTCGGGCTGGCCTGGGCCGATGCCGGATTCCGCCAGATGACCAATGCCAAGCGGCCGTTGCGGCGGCCCGAGGACGTGCAGGGCCTGCGCCTCAGGGTGATGAACAACCCCGCCCTGGCCGACGGCCTGCGGCGGCTGGGGGCCGAACCGGCCCGGATCCCCTTCCTGGACCTGTTCGGCGCGTTGCGCCAGGGGGCGCTGGACGGCCAGGAAAACCCGCTGGGCGTCATCCTGACACTGGACCTGTGGCGGGTGCAGCGCTACCTGTCGCTGACCGACCATGCCCTGTCGGGGGTGGTCATCGTCGCCTCGCCGGCGCGCTGGGGCGGCCTGATGGCCGCCGAACGCACCTTGCTGACCGCCGCGGCCCAGGCCGGGGCGGCGGCGATGCGGGCACGCGCCGCAGCCGATCGCGAGGCCGGGATCGCCCAGGCGCGCCAGCGCGGCATGGTGGTCGAGGCCAATCCCGATCGCGGCGCCTTCCGCGCGGCCCTCGGCCCGGCCGCCGACGATTTCGCCAAACGTTTCGATGCCGCCGAACTGGATGCCATCCGGGGCCAGGCACGTTAATAAGGATGCCATGCGTTATTATCTGATCGGTGCGGCGGTCGCCGCCCTCATCGCCGCCTATGTCGGTTACTGGTTCTATGCCGCCGGCCTGTTCCGCGACGGGGCCGAACGCTGGGTCGCCGAACGGCGGGCGGCCGGCTGGGTGGTCGAACACGGACCCATCGCCATGGGTGGTTTCCCGTTCCGCCTGGAAATGACCGTGCCGGCGCCGCATCTGGCCGGTAACGGCATGGACTGGCGCAGCCCCGGCGCCGTCAAGGTGGTGGTCCAGCCCTGGGCACCGCGCCATGCCATCGCCGAGGCCGACGGCCGCCAGACCGTCACCATGCTGGGTCACAGTTTCGAGATCGAGGCGCGCGTGCTGCACGGCAGCCTGATCGCCGACCCGCAGGGGTGGCGCGAGATCGCGATCGAGGCCAAGGAACCGGCGATGGCCTTCGACGGCCAGGCCGTGCCCGCCGTGCGCGCCCAGCTGAACCTGCGCAAGGCCGAGACGGACGGGAAACCGACCACCGAAATCGCGCTGATCGCCGAACAGTTCGACCTGCCGGCCACGGTGCCCGCGCCGCTGGGCCGCCGGGTCGACCGGCTGGGGCTGATGGGCGTGGTCGACGACCGCTGGCCGGGCGGCCCGCTGCCCGAGGCCATCGCCGCCTGGCGCGATGCCGGCGGCGATGTCGAGGTACGGCGGATGGAGATGATCTGGGGCCCGCTGCGCCTGAACGGCGACGCGACCCTGGCCCTGGATGCCCAGGGGCGTCCGCTGGGGGCGGGCACCGTGGCCGTGCAGGGCGTCAAGGCCGCCGTCACCGCGATGGGCAAAAGCGGCTATCTGACGCCCGGCCAGACCACCGCCGCGGGGCTGTTCGCCCTGACCCTGCCCGACGGGACCAAGATCGCCTTCTCGGGCCAGGACGGCCGGCTGTTCGTCTTCGAACGGCCGGTCGCCAACCTGCCGGTGATCCTGCCGGCCGCGCTGGTCAAGCCGTAGCGGCGCCCAGGAAACGCGCCAGCATCGGGTTGTAGACCGCGGGCGCCTCGTAGAACGGTACGTGGCCGGCGTCCGGAATGATGTGGACGCGGCCCTCCCACAGGTTGCCCCAGGTCAGCCCCTCGACATAGGCGTTGTCGAAGAACGGCTCGTCGGCGCCCTGGATGACGGCGATCGGCCGCGGCCATGCCGCGACGAAGGGCACGGCCGGCGTGCCTTCGCGCCCGGCGACGAAGGATTCGCCGATCAGGGCGCGCAGCCGGCCGTCGGCCCGGCGGGCGGCCGCGACGAACACCGGGTCCAGCGGCTGGGTCAGCGAGGTGGTGTAGCGGGCGTAGGTCTCGGCCTCCTCGGCGGTGAATTCCGGCTTGAAGGTGAAGGCCATCTGGGGCTGGGGCGTGAATACCGCCATCACGTCGGGGCCGGGGCCGCAGGGCGGGGTGCCGCTGATCGCCAGGCCGCGCACACCGGGCAGGCGGCTGGCGACCTCGATGCCGATATGGCCGCCCATCGACGAACCGACGATGACCGGATCGGCGGCGCCCAGCCTGTCCAGGGCCTGCACGACGACGTCGGCCAGGCCGGTCAGGGTGTAGGTGCGGGCGGGATCGGTCGCATTGTCGGACTGGCCGTGGCCGGGCAGGTCGATGGCGATCAGGCGATAGGTCGCGGCCAGATCCGACGCCATCTGGTGGCGGAAGATCGCGCTGCACGACGAATTGCCGTGCAGGAACGTGACGGCCGGGCCCGTCCCGCCGCTGTCCTGGACATGGATCCGGCCATGGCTGGTCTCGATCTTGGTTTCCTGCATGGGCTGCCTCCGCTTGGGCTGTTTTTCAGGATGGATGACGGCGGCCGATCCGGCGCAGGGCGGACCACAACCCGCCCGGCCAGATGCGCACGACCGCGACGATGACGACCGCGATGACGATGTGGCGCCACGGCCCGAAATCGACCGAGGTCTCGGACAGGAAGGTCAGGCCGAGGGCGGCGACGACCGGCCCGTAGATCGAGGCGAGCCCGCCCAGCAGCAGGATCGACAGCAGCAGCGACAGCAGGCTGACCCCGAAGGCATCGGGCGAGGCGATGCGCAGATAGGCGGCGTAATAGGCCCCGGCAACCCCGGTGAAGAAGGCCGAGGCGGCAAGCGTCAGGATCCGTTGCCGGGCGACCGAGATGCCGCGTGCCGCGGCATAGTCGGGATCGTCGCGCAGCGCGCGGATCGCCAGCCCCAGCCGCGAGCCCACCACCAGGCGCAGGAACCCGGTCGAGGCGACCAGCAGGATCAGCGCGCCGAAGTAATAGCCGAGCTTGCCGTCGCGGACCAGGTTGTAGCCCGGGATCTGGAAGGTCGGCAGCCCGACCATGCCCATCATGCCGCCGGTCAGGCCGGACTGGCTGACGACGAGTTGCAGCACCAGCTGGGCGAAGGCGAAGGTCACCAGGATGATGTAGATGCCCGACAGGCGCAGCACCGGGATCGCCACCAGCACCGCGGCGCAGACGGCCAGCACCCCGCCGGCACCCAGCGCCATCCAGGGCGACCAGCCGGCGATCTTGGTCAGGATGCCGTAGCCGTAGACGCCGATCGAGAAGAAGGCGACATGGGCGAAGTTGAAGATCCCGCCATAACCCAGCGACAGGTCCCAGTTCGCCGCGACCACCGCGTAGATGAAGGCCAGGATGAAGATGTGCCTGATATAGGGCACCGGAAAGACGAAGGGCAGGGCGGCCAGCAGCGCCAGCACGACCAGCCCGATCAGCGCCTTGCGCATCGTCATCGCCGGGCGCCCCCGAACAGGCCCTGCGGGCGCAGCATCAGCGTGCCGATCATGAACAGGAACAGGACCGACGGGGTCCAGTACAGGCCGATGGCATAGGTCGAGACGGCCTCGACCAGCCCGATCAGATAGGCGGCCGCCACCGGCCCGGCAAAGCGCGCGACCCCGCCGAAGATGACGACCACCATGGCCTTCAGCAAGGGGTCGCCGCCCATCGCCGGCGACATGAAGCGGATGGCGCCCAGGAAGATGCCGGCGATCGCGGCAAGCCCGGCGGCCAGCGCAAAGGCCAGCGCGTAAAGCCGCGCGGCCGGCAGGCCCATCAGCGCCGCCGCCTCGTGGTTCTGGGCGACCGCGCGCAGGGCGGCGCCGGTGCGGGTGCGGCCCAGGAACAGCCACACGCCCAGCAGGATCAGCGGCGTGATGGCGACGATGGTGGCTTCGTGCGCCGACAGGGCCGCGCCGAAGATGTCGACCGTGCCGGTCGACAGGGGCGGCAATTGCTTGGGTCGGCCGCCCCAGGCCAGCAGCACGCCGTTCTCGATCAGCGTGGCGCCGGCCAGCGTGGTGATGACCGCGACCAGCACGACATCCTTGCGCCCCAGGAACGGCCGCACCAGCAATTCGCAGGCGATCGCGCCGACCACGGCGCTGGCTGCCACGGCGGCGGCGATGCCGGGCCACAGCCCCCAGCTGGCACCGCTGGCGACCTGCCAGGCGACATAGGCGCCCAGCGTCATGAACAGGCCGTGGGCGAAGTTGAAGATGCCCAGCGCCTGCCACACCACGGCCAGCCCGACCGCCATGATCGCATACAGCGACCCCAGCACCAGGGCCGAGACGACGATGGTGGCCAGGGCGTCGCCGCTCATGCCGCGTCGCCGAAATAGCGGGTCATGATCGCGTCCTCGTCGATCGTGGCGCTGGGCGCCTCCAGCACCACATGGCCGCGGTCGATCAGCACCAGCCGCGGGGCGACGGCGCCCAGGAAACGCAGGTCCTGTTCGACCACCAGCATCGCCAGGCCGCCGGCGGCCAGCGCCGTGATCGCGGCCGCCAGTTCGCCGCGCACCTTGGGCGCCAGGCCCAATGTGGGTTCATCCAGGATCAGCAGGGCGGGTTCGGCCATCAGCGCCACGCCGATCGCCAGCATCTGGCGCTCGCCGCCAGACAGGCCATGGATCTTCTGGCGGCGGCGTTCGGCCAGGCGGGGAAACAGATCCTCGACCCGGGCGCGGTTCGCCGCCTCGCGCGCGCGCGCCCGGCCGGGCCAGGCGCCCAGCGCCAGCGCCTCGGCCACCGTGCAGTCGGGAAACAGCAGGTTGCCCTGCGGCACGTGGATCAGGCCAAGATCGACGATGCGGCCCGGTTTGGCATGGGTGATGTCGGTGCCGGCGAACCGGACGCTGCCGCCGCGCGCCGGCACCAGGCCCGATATCGTCTTCAGCAGCGTGGTCTTGCCATGGCCGTTCGGGCCGAACAGCCCGACGGTCTCGGCCGCGTCGACACGCAGATCCAGGTCGTGCAGCACGGTGATGCCGCCATAACCGGCACTCAGGCCCGATACCTCAAGCAGCATGGCGGCCCGGCCCCAGATAGGCATCGATGACACTGGGATCGCGGATCACGTCCTGCGGCGCGCCGGTCGCCAGCACCACGCCCTGGTGCAGCACCATCAGCCGGTCCGACACGCCCAGCAGCGCGGGCAGCACATGTTCGACCAGGATGGCGGCCGTGCCCCGCTCGCGCAGGCGGCGCAGAATGGCCATGATCGCCTGGATTTCCGGCGGCGCCAGCCCGGCCACCGGCTCGTCGAACAGGCACAGTTTCGGGTTCAGGGCCAGGGCCGAGGCGATCATCAGCCGCTTGCGGTCGAACACCGACAGGTCGGCAGCGACCCAGCCGATGCGCTCGGCCGGGAAACCGACGGCGTCGAGGGCCGCGTCGGCCCGCCGGCGTGCTTCGGCATAGGGCGTGCGCAGGCCGTGCAGCGGGCCGGCCAGCACGTTTTCCAGCGCGGTCAGCGTCTCGAAGGCGGTTTCGCGCTGGAAGGTGCGGACCAGCCCGGCCGCCACGATCGCCGGGGCGGGCAGGCCGCGGATGTCGCGGCCCTCGAACAGGATCTCGCCGGCATCGGCCCGCACCGGGATACCGGTCAGCACGTTGAACAGGGTCGACTTGCCGCTGCCGTTGGGGCCGGCGATGCCCAGGATATCGCCGGCCGCGACGTCGAACGACACGTCGCGCAGGACGGTCAGCGCGCCATAGGATTTGGCCAGGTTGCGGACGGACAGCATCAGGCGATCCCGCCCGCCGCCATCCGTCGCCCCGGCGAAGGCCGGGGCCCAGGGCAGGCGCCCGTCAGGCTGCGACGCCCTTGCCCTGGATCCCGGCCTTCGCCGGGATGACGATCACCCTTGGGGAAGGCATCGCCGCTCAAACTGACGGAGGCAGGCATGAAAACCTATTGCCCCGCTCAGTTCTTCATCCAGGGCGGCAGGCGGAATTCGCCGGTCGCGTACTGGGCCGGCGACAGCAGCACGCGGTCGCCGTTCCACAGCTGATAGAACTGCAGCGGCACATGGGCATCGTCCTGCACGGCCAGGTGGGTCTTCTGGTCGAAGGCCATCTTGCCCTGCGCGGAATCCAGGGTCATGGCGCCGATGGCCTTGCCGATCGCCTCGTGCTTGTTCGGGTCCTTGACCTGTTCCAGCGCCTTGAAATAGTGCCAGGCCATTTCATAGAGCATGACGCCGTAGGGGCCGCCCTCGGCGCCCCAGCGGGCCTTGTACTGGGCCAGGCGTTCGCCGGCCAGCGGGTAGTTCGGGCTGCGGATCGGGCCGCCCAGCAGGTTGTACAGGACGCCGGTGGCGTTGTTGCCGGCCAGCTTGACGAATTCCGGCACCGACGGCGCGTATTGCAGGAACACCAGGCTGTTGGTCGGCGCTTCCATGAACTGGTTCATGAAGGTCGCGGAATTGCCCGGCAGGTAGTCGGTGTTGATGACGACGTCGGGCGGATCCTGCCGCACCTTGGCCAGGATCACGCGCCAGTCGGTGACCTCGCCGAACGGCACCAGCTCGTCGACGGTGATGGTCCAGCCGGCCTTGGCGAAGACCTTCTTCATGCCCTCCGAGATCGTCTTGGAATAGGCATTGTCGGACGAGACGATGGCGACCTTCTTCTTGTCGGCCAGCTTGATCTTGCCGGCCCGGGCCAGGCCCTCGATGAACGGCGTCACCTCGGTCTCATACCCGTCGAACGAGGCGGTGTAGGACCAGCAACACCAGTATTTCGCCGGGTCGGGCGCGATGATCGCGCGCGTCTGGCCCGACGGGCCGGCGATCAGGAAGGGCATGTCGGCGTCGGCCATCAGGTTGATCTCGAAATTCGAGATGCTGGCATAACCCGTCAGGATGACCTGGACATCCTTGTCGGCCAGCAGGCGTTCGACCGCCGAGGTCACCGCGGTGGCCGAGCCGTCCTTGACGTCGACGGCCATCACCTCGAATTTCGAGCCGGCGATGCCGCCCTTGGCGTTCGCCTCCTCGACCGCCATGGTCACGCCGTGCACGTAATCCTCGCCGTCGCCGCTCGCCGGGCCGGTCAGCGGCGCCAAGACGCCAAGCTTGACGGTCGCGGCATCGGCCGCCCCCGGTGCCGCCCACAGCAGACCAATGGCCGCCGCCGCGCCGAGCAGCGCCCGCCGTGAAATCCGATCGATGCCGAACATGTCTCGAAGCCCCCCTTCCTGCCTGTTTGCCGGACAAGGGGCGATGGTAGGCCCAAGGGCGCCCTGACATCCCCTAGCAGGGTTGCTAGGGGTGGGTCAGATCAGGCGCAGGCGATGGGCCTTCAGCGCGGCGTGATGCTTGTTGGACGCGTCCATCTTGCGGATTGCCGATTGCAGATGGAAATTCACCGTGGCGACCGACCGGCCCAGGATGCAGGCGATTTCGCCCGACGTCTTGCCGTCGGCGGTCCAGGCCAGGCATTCGCGTTCGCGGGGGGTGAGGTCCTGGGGCGCCGCACCGCCGCGGGCGCCCAATTGTTCGACGCAGCGGGCGTGGACCGCCTGGGCCAGTGCCTGCAGGGGCAGGATCGAAGCGGCCAGCGCGTCGCCGAATTCGGCCTGGCGGCGATGGGAAATCGAGAAGATGCCGCAATCGCCGTCCGGCCCGTGCACCGGAATGGCATAGCCGTGGACGATGCCGAAGGTGCGTGCCTCGCCGAAGAACACCTGCTGGGGCTGGTCGAGCGAGGCGACGTAACCCTGGTCGCCCCACAGGAACGGCCGGCGGGCGCGTTCGCCCACCGCGACGACGGTATCGAGCGCCTGGTAGCTGCGCCCCAGATACCGGGCATACCATTCGTCGGGGTAATTGGTGATGAAGACCACGCGGCTGGCGCGGCTCAGCCGTTCGCCGGGGCGGTGGCTGGTGCCGTAGGCAAAGAAGCTGAAGCCCGCCTCGGCCACCAGGCCGGCGATGGTCGCGCGCAGGGCATCGTCGTCGGGCAGGCTGTCGAGCTGGCGCGACACGGCCTCGTACCTGGCGATATCGATCGATTTCCGGCCCGGACCGGTATCCGGGACCGCCATGCCGCCCATGTCGTGCATGCCTCACCCTGCCTTGTGCCGGCAGTCTAGCGCCGCCGGCGCCGGCAGGGCAACGGCCTGGACGGAAATCAGGTCTTGGTCGGGCTGCGGCCGAAATCGGGGGCGGCGGTTTCCTGGCCGGCATCGATGATTTCGCGGCGGATCGCGCGGGTGCGGGTGAACAGGTCCTGCAGGGCCTGGCCGTCCGACCAGCGGATCGCCCGCTGCAGGGCGAACAGATCCTCGGTGAAGCGGCCGAGCATCTCGAGCACGGCGGTGCGGTTGTTCAGGAACACGTCGCGCCACATCACGGGGTCGGAGGCCGCGATGCGGGTGAAGTCGCGGAAACCGCCGGCCGAGAAGCGGATGACGTCGTTATGCGTCACCGTTTCCAGGTCGTCGGCGGTGCCGACGATGTTGTAGGCGATCAGATGCGGCACGTGGCTGGTGATCGCCAGGACCAGGTCGTGGCGATGGGCATCCATGATCTCGACCTTCGACCCCAGCGCCCGCCAGAACGCCGACAGGCGGTCGATGGCGTCGGCCTCGGACCCCGGGGCCGGGGTGATGATGCACCAGCGGTTCAGGAACAGCGACGCAAAGCCCGCCTTCGGCCCCGAATTCTCGGTGCCGGCGACCGGATGCGCCGGCACCAGATGCACGCCTTCGGGCAGCAGGGGGGACAGATGGTCGATCACCGACTGCTTGGACGAGCCCGTATCGGACACGATCGTGCCGGCCTTCAGGAACGGCGCCAGCCCTTCGCCGGCCGCACGCATCGCGCCCAGCGGCACGGCCAGGATGACCAGGCCGGCATCGCCCAGCGCGGCATTGGCCTCGGTCGTGGCTTCGTCGACGATGCCCAGTTCCAGGGCTTCGGCGCAATGCTGGGGATTGGCGTCGACGCACAGGATGCGGCGGGCCAGGCCCTGTTCACGGATGCCGCGGGCGATCGACGACCCGATCAGGCCGATGCCGACCAGGGCGACGGTATCGAACAGGGGCGTGCTCATGCCAGGGCGGCCGGATCGACCAGGGTGTCGGGGGCGGCGGCCATGAAATCGGCCAGGGCGGCCAGCACTGCCTCGTTCTCGTCGTCCGTGCCGATGGTCAGCCGCAGGAAGTCGCCCAGGCCATACCCGCCCACGGGACGCAGGATCAGGCCGCGCCGCTGCAGGAAGCGGAAGGCCGCCGCGGCATCGTGGCTGCCTTGCGGAAAGCGGATCAGCAGGAAGTTGCCGACCGACGGCAGCGTGTCCAGGCCGATACGCCTGATGCCTTCCGGCAGGCGGGCCAGCCATTTGTCGTTGTGGCGGCGCGCTTCCTCGACCCAGGCGTCGTCGGCCAGGGCGGCGATCGCCGCGGCCTGGGCCGGGGCGTTGACGTTGAACGGGCCGCGCATGCGGTTCATCACATCGATGAACTCGGGCGGCCCATAGGCCCAGCCGACCCGCATGCCGCCCAGGCCGTAGATCTTCGAGAAGGTGCGCAGCACGACGGTGTTGTCGGTCGCGGCCACCAGTTCCATGCCGGCCGAATAATCGTTGCGGCTGACATATTCGGCATAGGCGGAATCGACCACCATCAGCACGTCGGCCGGCAGGCGGTCGCGCAGGCTGCGCAACTCGGCCGCGGTGACGTAGCTGCCGGTCGGGTTGTTCGGGTTGGTGACGAAGACGATGCGGGTGCGCGGCGTGACCGCGGCCAGCAGCGCCTCGATATCGGTGCGGTAGTCGATCTCGGGCGCCATCACCGGCTCGGCCCCGGCGGTGCGGGCCGAGATCGCATACATCAGGAAGCCGTGGCGGCTGAACAAGACCTCGTCGCCCTGGCCGGCGAAGGCACGCACCAGCAGGCCGATCAGTTCGTCCGACCCGTTGCCGACGACGATGCGGTCGGCCGGAATGCCCCATTTCGCTGCCAGCGCATCGCGCAGCGGGCCGTGGCCGCCATCGGGATAACGGTGCAGTTCGGCCGCGACGGCCATATAGGCGGCGACCGCCTTGGCCGACGGGCCCAGCGGCGATTCGTTCGACGACAGCTTGGCGACCCGGCTGACCCCCTCGACCTTGGCCTCACCGCCCTTGTAGGGAATGATGTCGAGAATGCCGGGTTGGGGCTTGGGCAGAGGCACGGCGTATTCCTTTGGGCACGGATCGAAGGGGCTTGGGGTCGGTTCAGCCCTGGCTCAGGCAGGCATAGGAACCGATGCTTATCAGCCGGTGCAGCGCGCCGCCGCAATCGGCGATGGCGCCGCCCAGCCGCGGGTCCTGTTCGGCGACGAAACCCTGGATCTCGAACAGAAGGTGGCTGCCGCGGCCGTCTTCGCGCACGGCGATGATCTGGCCTTCCAGCCCGGCGCGGGCCAGCTTGGTCGACAGCGTGCCGCGCGACATCTGGTCGGACATGGTGGCGACCACCAGGCTCAAGTCCTGGCCCGACGGTTCGGGCGACGCGGTCGCGATCACATAGGACGTCAGTTCCTCGAACCGGCCGGGCGGGTCGGCCAGGCCGGGCAGGCGGGCGACGACCCGCGGCGGCAGGCCTTCGCCCAGCGCCGCGGCGGCGACCGCGATCGAATCCCACCAGGGTTCGGCATCGCCCTCGGGCGGCAGGGGCAGCACGCCGACGGTGCCGGGCTGGGTGGTGATGCCGCGCAGCACCACCGGCGCCGTGCGATGCAGCGACATTTCCACGGTCGAGCCGAAATGGTTGCGCGCCAGATCCCAGTAGCCGACCGATTTTTCCGGGGCCAGCACCGCGACATGCAGCGGGGCCTGCAGATGGTACAGGCCGCCGGTGATTTCGCGATAGACCCGGGCGAGCGTCGCCTGGGACAGCTTGCCGTCATGGCGCGACATCAGGCGCTGCATCGTCATCGCCTCGCGCCCGGGGCGCAGGAAGCGCGCGCCGCGCGTGGGCGGCAGGCTGCCGGCCAGGCGCGCGGCCAGTTCGGCCCGTTCGCGCAGCAGGTCGTGCAGGCGGTCGTCCAACGCATCGATGTCGCGGCGGATCGCGTCGGGATCGGGGAGGGCGGGATCGGCGGGAATATCGCTCATCTCGGGGGCAATCCCTCCGGGCGGTCCCGGGGCGTAAAAATGTAAGGGTCGATCAAGGGGTTTCCTGTTTAAGCGTCGCACGATGCAAAAGCAAAGGCAAAGATCGTGCATGTCCTTGACGACGCCCGGCGCGCGGCGTAACAATCCCCGTCGATCCGTGGTGATTTGAGCCGACCGGCTTGCGGCCACGTTAAACAAAGCGCTAAAAGGTCGGGTGTCGCAAACCCCGGCCTTCTGGCGTCCGGGGTTTTTTTGTCCCTGGCGAAATCTGTAAGGTTTCGCTGCTTTGGGGGGGAGCGGCCAGAATGAACACAGCGCCAGAATCGGGTACCGCAACCACGACCGTCGATGCCGACGGCGCGGTCGAGGCGCTGGCGACGCTGGGCGCCGACCACCCGCTGCGCCTGGATTGCGGTCTCGATTTCGGCCCGTTCCAGATTGCCTACCGCACCTATGGCCGGCTGAACGCGGCCAAGTCGAACGCCATCCTGATCTGCCATGCGCTGACCGGCGATCATCACGTCGCGTCGAACAACCCGCGGACCGGCAAGCCCGGCTGGTGGCATGTGATGGTCGGGCCGGGCAAGGTCATCGATACCGACCGCTATTACGTCGTCTGCTCGAACGTCATCGGCGGCTGCCTGGGATCGACCGGCCCCAAGTCGATCGATCCGCGCACCGGCAATCCCTATGGCCTGACCTTTCCCGTCATCACCATCAACGACATGGTGCGGGCGCAGGCGCTGCTGCTGGATCACCTGGGCGTCGGCGACCTGTTCTGCGTCATCGGCGGCTCGATGGGCGGCATGCAGGTCCTGTCCTGGGCGACGCTGTTTCCGCAGCGGGTGTTCGCCGCGATCCCCATTGCCTGCGCCGCACGCCATTCGGCCCAGAACATCGCCTTTCACGAGGTCGGCCGCCAGGCCATCATGGCCGACCCGGAATGGCATGGCGGCGCCTATCTGCAGGCCGGCACCAACCCGCGGGCGGGCCTGGCGGTCGCCCGCATGGCCGCCCACATCACCTATCTGTCCGAGGCGGCGCTGCACCGCAAGTTCGGCCGCGCCCTGCAGGACCGCGAACGCGTGACCTATGGTTTCGAGGCGGACTTCGCGGTGGAAAGCTATCTGCGCCATCAGGGGTCGGCCTTCGTCGACCGCTTCGACGCCAATTCCTATCTCTATATCACCCGCGCCATGGACTATTTCGACATCGCCGCCGAACACGGCGGCTCGCTGGCCCGCGCCTTCCAGGGGACCAGGACCCGGTTCTGCCTGGTGTCGTTCACGTCGGACTGGCTGTTTCCGACGTCGGAATCGCGCGAGGTGGTTCAGGCCCTCAACGCCGTCGCGGCCAACGTATCCTTCGTCGAGATCGAAACCGACAAGGGCCACGACGCCTTCCTGCTGGACGAACCGGAAATGTTCAAGACACTGGGCGGCTTCCTCGAAGGCTGTGCCGAGCATCGCGGGATCGGCCGGCGATGAGCGCGCCCTCCGATATCCGCGGCGATCTGGCGCTGATCGCCGAGATGGTGGCGCCCGACACCCGCGTCCTCGACATCGGCTGCGGCGACGGCCAGCTGCTGGAACTGCTGGGGCGCAGCCGCCGGGTCGACGGCCGCGGGATCGAGATCGGCCAGGCCGGCGTCAATGCCTGCGTCGCCCGCGGCCTGTCGGTGATCCAGGGCGATGCCGACAACGACCTGAAGGCCTATCCGGACGAGGCGTTCGACTATGTCATCCTCAGCCTGACCCTGCAGGCGACGCGCAACCCGCGGCTGGTGCTGAACGAGATGCTGCGCATCGGCCGGCGGGCGATCGTGTCGTTCCCCAATTTCGGCCATTGGCGCATCCGGCGCTGGCTGTTGTTCCGCGGCACCATGCCGATGACCGACGCGCTGGCCGATCCGTGGTACGCCACGCCCAACATCCATCTGTGCACGATCCGCGACTTCGACAATCTGTGCCTGGAACTGGGCATCCGGATCGAGAAGCGGGTGGCGGTGTCGGGCCCGGCGACCGAGGGCGGCTATCGCCCGGTATCCCTTTTCCCCAATCTGTTCGGCGAACAGGCCGTTTACCTGCTGTCGCGCCGCCGCTAATCTCCCTCGCGGGGATTAGTGGGGGAGATCGACAAGATGAGGCTCAGCCGCCGCGGCCTGCTGCTTGCCACTGCCGGAACCATGGTTGCCGGCTGCACCCTGCCGGCGGCCCGCGATCCGCTGGACAAAAGTCTCGCCCGGCGGATGGACGACCTGGGCATACCGGCCGTGTCCTATGCCGTGGTCGACGACGGGAACCTGGTCCTGGCCGACGGCCTGGG
>Ga0206117_100874_pt1 | contig 21090 bp, 16 predicted proteins | sample 3A5Ametagenome_FD_177997 | JGI IMG/M metagenome (GOLD analysis project Ga0206117, IMG submission 177997) | Enriched microbial communities from leaf-cutter ant dump, University of Wisconsin, Madison, United States - 3A5A | ecosystem: Environmental > Terrestrial > Nest > Insects nest > Nest dump... | reverse complement strand
CCCGGTCAGCACCTTGTGCGGATAGGCCTGGTGGCCCACGTCCCAGATCAGCCGGTCGGCCGGGGTGTCGAAGACGTGGTGCAGCGCCACGGTCAGTTCGACCACGCCGAGGCCCGCGCCGAGATGGCCGCCGGTCAGCGAGACCGCCTCGATCACTTCCTGTCGCAATTCGGCGGCAAGCTGGGGCAGTTGGCTATCGTCGAGACGGCGGAGGTCGGCCGGCTCGATCACACGATCGAGCAACGGCGTCTTACTGGCCATGTTGGGCGGTCTCGTCCTGGCGTTTGGTCATCGGGTCAGTATGGCAGGGCTATTTGCGCCGCGTCACCACGAATTCGGCCAGATCGCGCAGCAATGACGCCTTCGGGCCGAAGGATTCGAGGTGGACGGCCGCCTGCGATGCGAGCATTCGGGCCTGGGTGCGCGCCTGTTCGATGCCAAGCAGCTTGACCAGCGTCGCCTTGTTGGCGGCATCGTCCTTCTGCACGGCCTTGCCGGTTTCTTCGCGGCTGCCTTCGATATCGAGCAGGTCGTCGGTAATCTGGAACGCCAGGCCGATATCGTGGGCATAGGCACGCAGGGCGTGGCGCCGGGTCGGGTCGGCATGGCCCAGCATCGCGCCGGCCTCGCAGGAAAAACAGATCAGCGCGCCGGTCTTCAGGTTCTGCAGGCGGGTGATCGCACCGATGTCGAATTCGGCCTTGTCGGCGGCAAGGTCGATGGCCTGGCCACCGACCATGCCGGCGGCGCCGGCCGCGCGCGACAGACCGCGGATCAGGTCCAGCCGCACCTCGGCCGACGGATGGGTGGCCGGGTCGGCCAGCACCTCGAAGGCCAGGGTCAGCAGGGCGTCGCCGGTCAGGACCGCCGTCGCCTCGTCGAACTTGACGTGGACCGTGGGCTGGCCGCGGCGCAGGTCGTCGTCGTCCATGCACGGCAGGTCGTCATGGACCAGCGAATAGGCATGGACCAGTTCGATCGCCGCGGCGACGCGCAGCGAATGATCCTGGGGCACCTCGAACAGGTCGGCTGCGGCCACCGCCAGGAACGGGCGCAGGCGCTTGGCCGGCACCAGGGTCGTATAGCGCATCGCCTCGATCAACCGGCCCTCGGGCAGGTCGGTCACGGCCGGCAGCAGGCGGCCCATCTCCTCGTCGACCTTGCGGGCGACGATCGACATCGCCTTTTCCAGCAGCGTCACGGGTACGCCCTCCTAAAGAACGAACAACTCAGCCGAAGGCCGCCGGTTCGGCGGCAACCGCCCCGTCGGGCCCGATCACGATCTTCTCGATACGCTCCTGCGCCGATTGCAGCTTGGCTTCGCAATGGCGCTTCAGCAGCACGCCGCGGGTATAGATGTCGATCGATTCCTCCAGCGCGACGCGGCCGCCTTCCAGCCGCTGGACGATCTGGTCCAGTTCGGCCAGTGCCTGTTCGAAGCTCAGCGCGGCGATGTCTGCGGGCAGGCCGGCCTCGGCGGTCTTGGGCATCGGGAATTCTCCGGATCGGTCTGGTCAGGCGCGCTTGAGGGCGCGGACATGCGCCTGGACGGAGCGGCCAAGGGCGGCGAGGTTGTAGCCGCCCTCGAGCGCCGAGACAATGCGTTTCCCGCACAGCCGGCCGGCGGCCTCGACCAGCCGGTCGGTGGCCCATTCGAAGTCCTCGTCCTCCAGCGCCAGATTGGCCAGGGGATCGTCGGCATGGGCGTCGAAACCGGCCGAAATCATCAGCAGATCCGGGCGGAAGGCATCCAGCGCCGGCAACAGGTCGCGTTCCATCGCCCGGCGGAATTCCGCCCCGCCGGCGGTGGGGCCCAGCAGCACGTTCAGGATATTGCCATGCGCGCCGCGCTCCTGCCGGCTGCCGGTACCGGGATAGAGCGGCCATTGATGGGTCGACAGGTAGAGCAGTTCGGGGTCTTCCTCGAACATCGCCTGGGTTCCGTTGCCGTGATGGACGTCGAAATCGACCACCGCCACCCGGTGCAGCCCGTGGGCGTCGCGCGCATGCAGGGCACCGACGGCGATGTTGTTGATCAGGCAGAACCCCATGGCCCGGTGGGGTTCTGCGTGATGGCCGGGCGGGCGCACGGCGCAGAAGGCATTGGTCACCTGGCCGGTTGCCACGGCATCGACGGCGGCGACCACCGCGCCGGCGGCGCGCAGCGCCGCCTCGCCCGAGCCCGGCGACACCACGGTATCGGAATCGAGCATGGCGAGGCCCGCGATCGGAATGTCGGACAACAGCCGCTCGGCGTAGCCCGGGACATGGACCCGTTCGATCTTGGCCAGTTCGACCATCGGCGCCTCGCGCCGGTCGAGATCGGCGAATTCCGGATCGTCCAGCGCCGCCAGCACGGCGCGCAGGCGGTCGGAACGCTCAGGGTGGCCGCCGCCGGTTTCGTGGCGCAGGCAGGCCTGATGGGTGAACAACGCGGTCGACATCACCATACTCCCGAGCATCAAATCCACGGAACGCTACCACGAGATGGCCAATTCCGCGCCATCACGACCAGATATTGCGCCGAAAGGCAGCAAGGCACCACCCTTCGATAACAACTGTGTAACAGGCCGTAACAATAGCGATCTACATATCTCCGAACGCTTGTTCGCGTGATATATTGCGCGTTGACAAGGGTGGCCGTCGCCGGCCGCCGCCGTTCATAAAATCTGTGGAGTAGGTATGCGACTCGTGACTCAGGTCGCCGTGGTGGCGATCCTCGCAGGCGTCGGCGCCGGTGCCTGGGCCTACAAGGATCAGCTTCCCTTTCTCGCCAAGAAGACGGCGACGAGCGCTGCCACGCCCGCAGTGCAGAGAACACCGGTGGAAACCGCCACCGCGCGGACCGAGGAGGTGCGCAACCAGATCGAGGCGGTGGCCACCACCCTGGCCAACGAGGCGGTCACGATCACGGCCAAGACCGCGGGTATCGTCCGGCGCATCAACTTCCATGACGGGCAGAAGGTTCCTGCCGGCTTCGTCCTGGTCGAGCTGGATGCCGGCGAATCCCAGGCCAAGATCGACGAGATGCGCTCGGCCACCGAGAACGCGCGCAACAACCTGGACCGCGCCAACCAGTTGCTGGCCACCAACAACGTCGCCAAGGCCCGCGTCGACGAACTGAAAAGCGCCTATGCCGCCAGCGAGGCGCGGCTGCGCGCCGAACAGGCCAAGTTCGGCGACTACATGATCAAGGCGCCCTTCGCCGGCAAGGTCGGCCTGCGCAACATCTCGCTGGGCGCGCTGATCCGCCCCGGCGACGTGGTCACCACGCTGGACGACACGTCGATCATCAAGCTCGACTTCGACGTGACCGAGGCCGATTTCGGCACCGGCCAGGTCCGCGTCGGCCGGACGGTGCATGCCACCGGCGCCGGCATTCCCGACCGCCAGATCGAGGCCAAGGTCACGGCGATCGACACCCGCCTCGACCCGGTGACCCGCACCGTCCGCGTGCGCGCCGAGGTCCAGAACGGCGACGAACTGCTGAAACCCGGCATGTTCATGAATGCGCGGCTGGTGCTGGACCGCCGCCCCAACGCGGTTATCGTGCCCGAACAGGCCATCCTGTCGCGCGGCCCCGACCAGTTCGTCTACATCGTGCGCGACGGCGTCGCCCACATGACCAAGGTGACCCTGGGCCAGCGCATGGTCGGCAAGGTCGAGATCGCCGAGGGCGTCGCCGCCGGGGACAACGTCGTCACCGCAGGGCTGCAGCAGGTCCGCGACAAGGCCCAGGTCCGCCGCGCCAGCGCCGAACCCGAGGCACCCAAAGCCCCCGCCGCCCAGCCGCAGGCCAGTCAACCGCAGGCAGGCCAGCCGCAGCCGGCCAAGCCGGCGGCCGGCTGATCGGGCGGGCCTAGGGAGGGGGAGCGCGAGGCGACATGGTCCTTTCAGACGTTTCGATCAAGCGGCCGGTGTTTGCCACCGTGCTGTCGCTGGTCCTGATCATCTTCGGCGTGTTCGGCTATCAGCGGCTGCCGATCCGCGAATATCCCAATATCGATCCACCGATCATCTCGATCAACACGACCTACAAGGGCGCGTCGGCCGAGATCATCGAAAGCCAGATCACCCAGCTGATCGAGGATGCGGTGGCCGGCGCCGAAGGTATCCGCCGCGTCACCGCCACCAGCCGCGAGGAAAGTTCGACCGTCACGATCGAATTCGTGCTGACGCGCGATATCGAAAGCGCCGCCAACGACGCCCGCGACCGCATCGCCCGCATCCTGGCCAAGCTGCCGGCCGACGCCGACCCGCCGGCGATCGCCAAGGTCGACGCGGACGCCCGTCCGATCGTCTGGCTGGCGCTGTCGTCGGACCGGATGACGCCACTGGAACTGACCGACTACGCCTCGCGCTACCTGGTCGACCGCTTTTCGACCGTGCCGGGCGTCGCCTCGGTCAACATCAACGGCGAGCGCAAGTTCGCCATGCGCATCTATCTCGACAAGGCCGCCCTGGCCGCCCGCGGCCTGACCGTGCAGGACGTCGAAAGCGCGATCCGCCGCCAGAACGTCGAACTGCCGTCGGGCCGCATCGAATCATCGCAGCGCGAATTCACCGTCCGCACCGAGACCGGCCTGAAGACGCCCGAGGAATTCCGCGCCATCACCGTGCGCGAGAAGGACGGCTACAAGACCCGGCTGGGCGAGGTCGCGACGGTCGAGCTGGCCGCCGAATCCGAGCGCAGCGCGATGCTGATCAACGGCCGTTCGACCGTCGGCCTGGGCATCCTGCGCCAGTCGACCGCCAACGCGCTGGAGATTTCGGACGGCGTCAAGGCGATGCTGGAGCGTGTGCGGGAGAACCTGCCGGCCGGCGTCGAACTGGCGATCCGCTTCGACCAGTCCGACTTCATCAAGCAGTCGATCTACGAAGTGTTCCACGCCCTGATGGTCGCGGTCGCCCTGGTCATCGGCGTCATCTTCGTCTTCCTGCGGTCGTGGCGCGCCACGCTGATCCCCGCCGTGGCGATCCCGGTGTCGATCCTGTCATCGTTCATCGTGCTGGCGGCGTTCGGTTTCTCGATCAACGTGCTGACGCTGCTGGCGCTGGTGCTGGCCATCGGCCTCGTCGTCGACGACGCCATCGTCGTGCTGGAAAACATCCACCGCCGCATCGAACTGGGCGAACCGCCCCTGCTGGCCTCGCTGCGCGGGGCGCGCCAGATCGGCTTCGCCGTCATCGCCACGACCGTCGTGCTTATGGCGGTGTTCGTGCCGATCTCGCTGCTGGAAGGCAACACCGGCCGGCTGTTCCGCGAATTCGGCATCGCCGTCGCCGCCTCGGTATTCTTCTCCGGCTTCGTCGCGCTGACCCTGACGCCGATGCTGTGCTCGGTCCTGCTCAAGGGCCATGCCGACGACGGCCTGCTGTACCGCCTGACCGAACCGGTGTTCGTCGGCATGACCAACGGCTATCGCTGGCTGTTGACCAAGTCGATGCAGATGCCGGTCGTGATCATCGCGCTGGGCATCGGCGCCTCGGTGCTGGCCTATGGCTTGTACGTGATGATCCCGCGCGAATTCGCGCCGCTGGAAGACCGCGGCTCGTTCATGGTCAACCTGACCGGGCCGGAAGGGTCGTCGATCGACTACACCACGCGTTACGCCATGCAGGTCGAGGAGGTGCTGAAGCCCCTGGTCGACCGCGGCGACGCGCAGGGCGTGCTGACCATCGTCGCCCCGTCGTTCAACCGCCCGGGTCCGGTCAATTCGGCCTTCTCGATCGTCAACCTGACGCCGTGGGCCGACCGGCACACCAAGCAGCAGGAGATGGTCAAGGAAGTCTTCCCCAAGATCCTGGGCATTCCCGGCGTGCGCGCCTTCGCGATCAATCCGCCCAGCTTCGGCCAGTCGGCCTTCCAGGCGCCGGTGCAGCTGATCATCGGTGGCGCGTCCTATCCGCAGATCGAGGAATGGACCGACCGCATCATCGCCCGGGTGACCCGCGAAAACCCGCGCCTGGCCAACGTCAACCGCGACTACCAGCCGACCCGGCCGGAAATCCGCGTCCGCGTCGACCGCGAACGCGCCGCCGATCTGGGCGTGCCGCTGGATGTGCTGGGCCGGACGCTGGAGACCCTGTTCGGTTCCCGCAACGTCACCACCTTCGACCGCCAGGGCAAGCAGTACAACGTCGTGGTCCAGGCCAAGGCCAATGACCGCGCCTCGCCCCAGGATCTGCAGAACATCTTCGTCCGGGCCAATACCGGCAAGCTGATCCCGTTGTCGAACCTGATCCATGTGACAGAGGGGGCGAATTCGCGCGAACTGTTCCGCACCGACCGGCTGCGCACGATGACGATCACCGCCTCGCTCGGTTCCGATTATGCGCTGGGTGACGCGCTGACCTACCTGGAGAAGGTCGCTGCCGAGGAACTGCCGCCCGATGCCCGCGTCAGCTATGGCGGGCAGAGCCGCGAATTCAAGGATTCGTCGAGCGCCCTGTACTTCACCTTCACCATGGCGCTGCTGATCGTGTTCCTGGCGCTGGCCGCCCAGTTCGAAAGCTGGATCCATCCGACCGTGATCATGGCGTCGGTGCCGCTGGCCGTCACCGGTGCGCTGGGCGCGCTGGTCTGGACCGGGCTGTCGCTGAACGTCTACAGCCAGATCGGCATCATCATGCTGGTCGGGCTGATCGCCAAGAACGCCATCCTGATCGTCGAATTCGCCAACCAGCTGCGCGACGAGGGCATGGACGTCTATCAGGCCGCGCTGGAGTCGTCGGTCGTGCGCCTGCGCCCGATTCTGATGACGACGATCGCCACCGTGTTCGGCGCGGTGCCGCTGGCCATGGCCAGCGGCGCCGGCGCGGAATCGCGCCAGGCACTCGGCGTGGTGGTGATCGGCGGCATGGTGTTCGCCACCATTCTCAGCCTGTTCCTGGTCCCGGTGATCTATTCGCTGCTGGCGCGCTATACCAAGCCGGCCGGTGAGATCGCCCGCCGCCTGTCCGAGATGGACGCCCGCGTCCGCCCGGTCGATTCCAGCGACGGCAAGCAGCAGGGCGGCGGTCATGGCCACGGCCATGGCCAGCCGGCGGAATGATCATGGCCGACGTCGAATACATCAAGGCGCCGACCGCCCTGCGCCAGAAGACCGGGGCGGTCACCCTCGACCTCGAGGCGATCGCCCGGGCCGAGAAACATCTGGCCAACCTGTCCAGCGAGTATGTGTTCTGGGTCGAAAACGACTTGCAGAAGCTGCGCCAGGCCTTTGACGACGCGTCGGCCGCCACCGATCCGAACGCGCGGAACGAGCATGTCGAGGCGCTGTTCGTGGTCGCCCACGACATGCGCGGCCAGGGCACCACCTTCGGTTACCCATTCGTCAGCCAGATCTGCGACATCCTGTGCCGCTACCTGAAGCGCGAGGGCCAGGTCGACCTGCTGCTGGTCAGCCCGTTCATCGACGCCCTGCGCGCCATCGTCAATAATCGCGTTGCGGGTGAAAGCGACCCGATCGGCCAGGCGATGGTCAAGGGCCTGCAGATGGCGGTGACCAAGCGCGGCTGACACGTTCGTGACTCCGGGGGTCCTGAGGTGCTATAGCGCCAGTCATGAACATCATAACGAACACTGACGACCTTTCGGCGCTGTGCGCCCGGCTGGCCGGTGCCCCGTTCATCACCGTCGACACCGAATTCATGCGCGAGTCGACCTACTGGCCCAAACTGTGCCTGGTGCAGATCGCCGGGCCGGACGAGGCCGCCGCGATCGATCCGCTGGCGCCGGGCCTGTCGCTCGAACCGCTGCTGGCCATGATGCGCAACCCGGACCAGCTCAAGGTCTTCCACGCCGCGCGCCAGGACCTGGAAATCTTCTACCACCTGATGGGCGAGGTTCCCGCGCCGATCTTCGACACCCAGGTCGCGGCGATGGTCTGCGGGTTCGGCGAGCAGGTCGGCTACGAAACCCTGGTCAACACCCTGGCCGGGGCAACGATCGACAAGACCTCGCGCTTCACCGACTGGTCCAAGCGCCCGCTGACCGAGCGGCAGGTCACCTACGCCCTGTCCGACGTTACCCATCTGCGCACGATCTACAAGAAGCTGGTCGCCCGCATCGCCAAGAGCCAGCGCGACAGCTGGCTGGGCGAGGAGATGGCGATCCTGGCCGAGCCCAAGACCTATCTGGTCGAGCCGCAGGAAGCCTGGATGCGGCTGAAGACACGCTCGACCAACCCCAAGTTCCTGGCAGCGCTGCGCGCCGTCGCCGCCTGGCGCGAGGTCGAGGCCCGCGCCCGCGACATCCCGCGCAGCCGCATCCTGCGCGACGAAGCCCTGCTGGAAATCGCCGGCGACCCGCCCTCGACCGTCGAGGGCCTGCTGCGCGTCCGCGGCATGAGCCGCGGCCTGGCCGAAGGCAATGCCGGCGCCAATCTGCTGCAGGCGCTGGCCGCGGCCTTTGCCGCCGGCGCCGCCACCTGGCCCCAGGTCGAGAAGACCGAACCGATGCCGAAAGGCATCGGGCCGCTGATCGAACTGCTCAAGGTCCTGCTGAAGCTGAAATGCGACGAACATGACGTCGCCCAGAAGCTGGTCGCCTCGACCGCCGACCTCGAAGCCATCGCGGTGTCCGACGACGCCCAGGTAGCCGCCCTGCACGGCTGGCGCCGCGAGCTGTTCGGCGAGGATGCCCTGGCCCTCAAGCACGGCAAGCTGGCCCTGGCAGCCCAGGGCAAGCGCATCCGCCTGATCCGGCTCGACAGCGCCGCTTGATCGAGACTGCGGCCGGCTTCGTTCCGCTGGCCCTGCTGTTTGCGACGGCGCTGGCGCTGTCGCGCGCGGCAGTGGCCGTCGATGCCGGCCCGCTGCTGCTTGCCCATGTCTCGCGCCTGGCGGGCGACAGCCCGCGCCGGCTGCTGCTGGGGCTGCTGGCACTGACCGCCGGCATCTCGGCCCTGCTGCCCAACGCCGTGACCGTACTGGTCATGCTGCCGCTGCTGCCCCAGTTCGTCGCCCGTTTCCGGGTCGCCCCGGCCCATCAGCGGCTGTTTGCCACCGCCGCCGCGGCGGCGGTGATGTGGGCGGCCAATATCGGCGGCATGGCGACGATCATCGGATCGGCCGCCAATGCCATCCTGATGATTTATCTGCGCGCGACCGCCGTGCCGGGGGTCGAACGGCTGAACTTCCTGACCTGGGCGGCCTGGGGCGTGCCGTTGTCGGTCGTGCTGACCCTGGCGGGCTGGGGCGTGCTGTGCCTCGGGTTCAGGACCACGCTGGCCGCCGCCCGTCCCCTGCCCCATCCGGACGCGCCGGCGCCGACCCGCGCCCAGCGCCGCCTGCTGTGGCTGACCATCGCCTATCTCGCCTTCTGGACCGTGCTGGGCATCCTGGACAACCGCCTGACCGAGGCCAGCATCTATGCCCAGGCTGCTGCCGCCACGATCTTTTCGGCCCTGTTTCTGTGGGGGTTGAGCCGGCTGGGCCTGACCCTGTCGGGCGGCATATCGGCCCTGCCCTGGCGCGGCGGCCTGCTGATAGTCGCCGCGATCGCCATCTCCTACGGGCTGATCGCCTGGGCAGGGCTGGATGGCTGGACCGCGGCGCTGACCGGCGGCATCAAGGGGCTGGGCCTGCCGCCGCTGCTGGTGCTGGCCGGGGTCATCCTGGCCGTGGTGCTGGCGACCGAGGTGATGTCGAACAGCGTCGTCGCGCTGACCGTGTTCCCGCTGGTGGCCGCTGCCGCCCCGGCGCTGGGCGTCAGCCCGCTGATCGTGCTGGTGCTGGTCAGCCTGGCATCGACCGCGCCCTACATGACCGCGCTGGGCGCGCCGTCGAACGCCCTGCTGATCGGCGAGGCCGGTCCGCTGAACCTGGTACGGCTGGGCGTGCTGGGTTTCGTCATGAATGCCCTGTCGGCCCTGGTGCTGGCCGGCTGGGGCCTGTGGGTGATGCCGGCCATCCTGAATTGATGTCGCCTGATGAAATGGCTTTTGCCTGTTGACCAGCCCTCGCCGGCCGGTAGAGTGACAGCCCAACAGATGCAGCCCGAGGCACCATGACGTCAGAAAATTCAACCGCCCTCGTCACCGTCGCCCTGCGGCCGGCACAGTTGGACATGTCCGGCGGGCTCAGCATCGAGGCTGCCGCCGCGCTGATGACCGACGCGCTGCATGCAGCCCTGGCCCGGACCGGCATCGATCGCGCCGCCCTGGCCAAGGCGGGTGCCCAGGTACGCGTCACCGGTATCGAAATCGCGGCCGGCCCCGTCCGCGCCGTCGAAGGCATGCGGGTCGGCGTCTCGGCCGAGGCCGGTCCACCCCCGGGCAGCGAGGGACGGATGGATCTGGTCGTCGGTGATTCGGCCGGAGGAATAGTCGCCCGCGGCCGCATCGGCTGGCAATTGACCGCCGCGGTCGAGGCATCGGGCCCGATCGCCGCGCCCGACGACCTGCCCGCGCCGGTCGCGGGCCGGCTGATGAAGGGCGAACATTGCGACCAGGCCGGCCATGTCAACGTCCAGGTCTTCCTGGATCTGGCCGATGACGGGCTGGCCGGCATGGCCGAAACGCTGGGCCTGGCCCCCGCGGACGGCCGGCTGCGCTTCACCGCGGCCCGGGTGCAGTTCAAGTCGGAACTGTTCGCCGGCGACAGCGTGGCGGTTCGTTCGTTCGTCCGCGATGCGACGCCCGCGGGCCTGACCATCACCCATGCCCTGACCCGGGTTCCCGGCAGCCCCGCCGCCGCCCTGGTCGAGACGACCGCCCAGCCGGTGGGGGCGGACGGCCGCCCCGCCCCCCTGCCCGCCGCCTGGGTCGCAGCCGGCCGGCAGGCCGTGGCCGAATGGGCCGGCGCGCCGCCGCCCAAACCGCTGGCCGATCCCGCCATGCCGGCAACGCCGCCGGCCAACGCGGTCGAAACCTGCCGCGAGACCATCGATACCTGGGATGTCGACGGCGACGGCCTGTTGTCGTCGCGCGCCCTGGTCCGCTGGTTCTCGACCGGTGCGCGCCAGTATCTCGGCACCATCGGCCTGGACGGCGCCCGCTTTGCCCGCGACCAGATCACCGTCGCCGCGGTCGATTATGCGATGGCGGTGCCGGTACGGCCGCGCCAGGGCGCCAATATCGTGCTGCGTTCGGCCCCCCTGGATGTCGGCGCCAAGTCCATGCGCTTCTTCCATCACATGACCGATGCGGATACAGGCGAGGTCTATGCCTCGGTGCTGATCACCGGGGTGATGCTGGACCTTAAGGTGCGCCGGTCGATGGAAGTGCCGGCCGACGTCCGCGAAAGACTGAACGCGCTGCTTGCCGGCTGAAAGGATTTTTATCCTCGGGTCGGGCAACGGGCTCCGCCGTGGCGGAGCCCGCTTTCGTTTCTAGTATGTTATTCCCATATACCGACGGACCAGCGCCGTTTACGCGACGTCCGATCCTGACCATCGCCTTATGGGTTGTGTCATCTGGTGAAACGAGTTTTGCCATTTGACACGCCACGCGCGGCCATGCCAGTTTGCCGGCAACAAGGACCGGAGGAACGCCATGGCTTGCCCGATGCTTCGCATCACGACGTCGTTCGTGCGTCTCGGACATGCGAAGACCGAGGGGCAACGCTGATGGGCATGCTGTTCCGGACGTCCGATCCCCGAATCCCCGCGACCGACGATTGCGTGCTGCGCTATCTGCTGGAAAAGCGCGCCAGCCTGACCCCCGACGCGCCCTATGCCGTGTTCGACGCCGGCGCACGGTGGAGCTATGCCGAAACGCTGCGCCACACGCGGCGTACCGCCGCCGGGCTGCAGGGCTTGGGCGTCACGCAGGGCGACAAGGTGGTGATCGCCCTGCCCAACGGCCCGGATGCGCTGCGCGTGTGGTTCGGCGCCAACTACCTGGGTGCCGCCGCCGTCCCGGTGAACCTGGCCTACAAGGGCGGGCTGCTGGAGCGGGTCGTCACCAATTCCGAGGCGACGGTGCTGGTAACCACGCCCGAATTCGCCGCACGCCTGGCCGATATCGATCGCGGGCGCCTGGCTACCGTCGTCGTCTTCGGCGATGCGCCCGCGGCCATTCCCGGCCTGCGCATGATCGACGCCGCGGCACTGGATGCGGCAGGCGAAGACCCGGCGCCGCCGGCCGAGCCGATCAAGCCCTTCGATCTGCAATGCATCATCTACACCTCGGGCACGACCGGTCCGTCCAAGGGCGTGATGTGCAGCTACCTGCATCTGCACACCGCCGGCCGCGCCGTCTATTTCATGACGCGCGACGACCGGTACATGGTCAATCTGCCGATGTATCATGTGTCGGGCGTGCTGCCCTGCATGATGATGATGGGGCTGGGCGGTTCGGTCGCCATCGTCGAACGGTTCCGCACCGATGAATTCTGGGCGACGGTCGAGCGCACCCAGGCGACCTTCGTCATCCTGCTGGGCGTGATGACCCGCTATCTGCTGTCGCGCCCGGCCTCGGCCGAGGAGCGGCAATCGACCCTGCGCCACATCATCGTCCAGCCGTTCGATCCCGATGCGCTGCTGCTGCGCGACCGCTTCGGCTTCGACGTCTACACGTCGTTCAACATGACCGAGATCTCGCTGCCGATCGTGTCGGGGCCGAACCCGACCGCGGTCGGCGCCTGCGGCAAGGTGCGCGACGGCGTCGAGGTCCGCATCGTCGACGACTACGACTGCGAGGTGCCGGTCGGCGAGATCGGCGAGCTGATCATCCGCACCGACCAGCCCTGGTCGATGAATCACGGCTATTACCGGGAGCCCGAGGCGACGGCCGCGGCGTGGCGCAACGGCTGGTTCCACACCGGTGACGGCTTCCGCCGCGACGAAGACGGCAATTACTATTTCGTCGACCGGCTGAAGGACACGATCCGCCGGCGCGGCGAGAACATCTCGTCCTTCGAGGTCGAGGCCGAGGTGATGGGCCACCCCGCTGTGCGCGAGGCCGCCGCCGTCGCGGTGAAAAGCGAGATCAGCGAAAGCGAGGTGCTGATCGTCGTCTCGCTGCAGCAGGGTACCAGCCTCGATCCGGTCGAACTGATCGATTTCCTGCGGCCCCGCCTGCCCTATTTCATGATCCCCCGCTATGTCAGGGTGCTGGACGAGCTGCCCAAGACCCCGACGCAGAAGATCGAGAAACACGTGCTGCGCGCGGCCGGCCTGAGTGCCGGCGACGTGTGGGACCGCGAGGCCGCCAACGTCCAGGTAACCCGCGACGGCGCCGCCGCGCGGCGCGCCTGAGCCGAGACCCAGGTCACGCCATGCTGCAGATTCGCAATGCCCGCATCCTTTACGGCCGCGCCATCGAAGCGGTCCGCGACGTGTCGCTCGATGTCGGCCAGGGCCGCGTCGTCGCCCTGCTCGGTACCAACGGCGCCGGCAAGTCGACGATCCTGAAGGCCGTCACCGGCCTGCTGGCCTCGGAAGACGGCGAGGTCGTCGCGGGCTCGATCGCCTTCGAGGGCAAGTCCCTGCTGGGCCAGCGCCCCGACGCCGTGATGCGCCACGGCATCGTGCTGGTGCCCGAAGGGCGCCGGCTGTTCACCAAGCTGACCGTGCGCGACAACCTGATCATGGGCGGTTTCATCCGCAGCCGCGGCGATTTCTCGGCCGGCCTGGATTCCGTGATCGCGCTGTTTCCGGCGTTGGCCAACAAGCTGGATCGCACCGCCGGTTTCCTGTCGGGCGGCGAGCAGCAGATGGTGGCGATCGGCCGGGCCCTGATGTCGCAGCCGCGGCTGCTGATGCTGGACGAACCCTCGCTGGGCCTGGCGCCGCTGATCATCGAGGAAATCTTTGCCGCGTTGCGCCGCCTGCGCGACGAACGCGGCCTGACCATCCTGGTGATCGAACAGAACGCCCGTCTGGCCCTGTCGCTGGCCGACGACGGCTATATCCTGGAGAACGGTCGCATCATGCTGGACGGCACGGCCGCCGAACTGGCCGCCAATCCCACCATCCGCGCCCTCTACCTCGGCATGACCGACGGCGGCACCCGCCACAACCTGCGCGACGCCGCGCCGATGCGCCAGCGCACGCGGTGGCCGGCATGACCGCGCTGCTGCAACTCGAACAGGTCGCCAAGTCCTTCGGCGGCGTCCAGGCGGTGCGCGACGTGTCGTTCGACGTGCCGCAAGGGTCGATCTTCAGCGTCATCGGTCCGAACGGCGCCGGCAAGACATCCGTCTTCAACCTGATCAGCGGCGTCTATCGCCCCACCGCCGGCCGCATCCTGTTCGAGGGGCGCGACCTGGCGACGGTGCCGACCTACAGCCTGGTCGGCATGGGCATCGGCCGCACCTTCCAGAACCTGGCCCTGTTCAAGGAAGAAACCGTCCGCGAGAACCTGCTGGTGGGCTGTCACGCCAACATCAAGTCCGACGTGTTGTCGGCCAGCCTGTTCCTGCCCCGCGCCCGCCGGGCCGAGACCGAAGCCTTCGAGCGGGTCGAGGCAATCATCGAGCTGCTGGATCTGGCGCCCGTGCGCCACGCCCGGGTCGGCGCGCTGTCCTATGGCATGCAGAAGCGCGTCGAGCTGGGCCGGGCGCTGGCGACGCGGCCGCGCCTGCTGCTGCTCGACGAGATGGTGTCGGGCATGAACCAGGAGGAGACGGCCGACATCGCCCGCCACGTCCTGCATATCAACCGCACGCTGGGCGTCACGATCATGATGATCGAGCACGACATGGCCATCGTCATGGACATTTCCGACCGCATCGCCGTGCTGAACTTCGGCCAGAAGATCGCCGAGGGCACCCCGGCCGAGATCGCCGCCAACCCCGCCGTCATCTCGGCCTATCTGGGGCAGGAAGCGTGAGCGCAACAGCAACCCTTCCCGACCTGCTGCGGGTGCAGGCGGGCCGCAACCCGAACCGCCCGGCGTTGTACCAGAAACGCCGTGGCGTGTGGATCGAACGCAGCTGGGCCCGCTATGCCGCCGACGTCCAGGCCTTTGCCGGTTTCCTGGCCGCCCGGGGCTTCGGCGCCGGCAACCGCCTGCTGCTGATCGGCGAGGCGTCGGCCGAATGGCTGATCGCCGACGCGGCCGCCCACTGGCTGGGCGGCGCCACTGTCACGCCCTATCCGGACGCGCCGGCGGCCGAGCTGGCCGACATGATCGGCCAATCGCCCTTCGACGCCGTCGTCGTCGACGGCATGGACCAGGCCCGCGCCGTGCACGCCGCCACCGGCGCCGATCCCGCCGCCTTCGTCCTGCTGCGGCCCGAGGCCGGCGCGGTCGGCCACAAGTTCGACGACCTGCTGGCCGGCCCGCGGGCGCCGGTCACGGCGGTCGGGACTGCCGACCTGGCCACCGTCACCTTCACCCCCGGCGCCGGCGGCCGGCCGCGCGCGGTGGGACTGGCCCATGCCGCGCTGATCGCCAAGGCCGAAGCCCTGGCCCGCGCCCAGGGCCTGGCCGACGATGCGCTGCATGCGCTGGCCCAGGTGCCGCCGGCCCATGTCGCCGAGCGTATCGCCACCGCCACGCTGCATCTTCGCCACGGCGGCACGCTGTTCTTCCCCGAGCGCGTGGATACCGTCGGCGCCGACATCGAGGAAGCCCGGCCCCGCCATCTGACCGCCCTGCCCTGGCAGGTCGACGGCCTGCACCGCGCCCTGATCGCGCGCCTGCCGGCCGGCGCCAAGGCGGCACCGTCGGGCTGGCTGGCCCGCCGCGCGCTGCGCCGCCATCTGGGTCTGTCGTCGGTCGACCGGCTGCTGGTTCATGGCGGCAGCGCCAGCCCGGCGGCCGAGACGTTCTTTCACGCGCTGGAAATCGACGTGGCCACCGGCTACGGCGTCACCGAGGGCGCGGGCTGGAGCCTGATCCGCCGCAGCGGCCAGGGCTGGACGCCGCTGGCCGGATCGGCGGTGGCCGAGGTCGCCGGCGAGCTGGTGCTGGAGGAAGGCGGCCGCAGGCTGGCCACCGGCGATCGTGCCGCCGCGGGCGGCCCCGCCGGCCGCCTTGACGCCAGCGAAGTCGAGGCCCGGCTGCAGGCAAGCCCGCTGATCGCGCGCGCCGTCGTCATCGGCGGGGTCGCCGCGATCGAGGCCGATGCCCGCGCGGCCGGTGCCTGGGCGAATCAACAGGGCCATGCCTATACCACCTATCGCTCGCTGGTCACCCTGCCCGCGGTCGCCGCGATGCTGCGGGACGAGGCCGGACGCCATGCCGGCACCGCCCTTGCCCGCCTGATCGTGCTGGCCGAACCGCTGGCGCGCGCCGACGGCACCCTGACCGCCACCGCCACGATCCGCCGCGATGCCGTCGCGGCGCTGATCCAAGCCCATGAGGGGGCCTGAGCGCCATGCAGTATTTCGCCGACCTCGTCGTCTCGGGGCTTGCCATCGGAGCCATCTACGGCCTGATCGGCATGGGTTACGCCTGCATCTACAAGGCGACCGGCGTCGTCAACTTCGCCCAGGGCGAGGTGATGATGCTGATCACCTATGTCACCGCCTCGCTGCTGACGCTGACCACCTGGCCGTTCTGGATGGGGCTGGTGCTGGCCCCGCTGGTCGGCATCGCCGTCGGCATCGTCGTCGAGCGCATCGTCATCAGGCCGATGATCGGCCGGCCGTCATTTGCCATCGTCATGGTCACCATCGGCCTGGCGGTGCTGATGCGGTCGCTGATCGTCCTGTTCTGGGGGTCCGAGCCGCGTGAATTCCCCGGCCGCGGGTCGGAAGACGTGCTGCAGTTCATGGGCATCGGCCTTTATCCCGTCCAGGTCCTGGCCTTCCTGATCTTCCTGTCGGCGGCGGCCGCGGCCTGGGCCTTCCTGCGCTATAGCCGGCTTGGCATCGCCATGCGGGCGACCGCCCTGTCGGAACAGATCGCGATGCTGATGGGCGTCGACGTCCGCCGCATATCGGGCTTGTCCTGGGCCGGGGCGGCGGCATTGTCGGGCCTTGCCGGTGTCCTGTTCGCCTCGGCCGCCTATGTCGGGCCCGACCTGTTCGCCGTGGGGCTGAAGGCTTTCCCGGCCACGATCCTGGGCGGTCTCGATGCCGTCACCGGATCGGCCTTCGGCGGGCTGCTGATCGGCGTTACCGAGAACCTGGTCGGCGGCTATGTCGACAGCTCGCTGAAGGAGATCGCCGGGTTCATCGTCATCATCTTCATCCTGATGCTGCGCCCCAACGGGCTGTTCGGCGACCGTGACGTGGAGCGCGTGTGATGCAGGCCGTGTCCTTTCCCACCGCCCATGCCGACCTGACCCGACTGATCGGCGGCGGCCGCCAATGGGCGCTGATCGCCGCATGCCTGGCCGTCGCCGCCTGCCTGCCCTATGTCGTCAATTCCTACGTGCTGGGTTATGCGACCCTGGTTCTGATCACCGCGGTGGGCGCGGTCGGGTTCAACATCCTGGTCGGCTGGACCGGGCTGGTCTCGCTCGGCTATGCCGGGTTCTTCGCGGTCGGTGCCTATGCCGCGGCCTTCCTGATGACCAAATGGGGCTGGTCGGTGCTGCTGGCCCTGCCGGCGGCGGGCGTCGTCGCTGGTCTGATCAGCCTGCTGGTCGGCATCCCGTCGCTGCGGCTGAAGGGCCTGTACCTCGCCATCACCACGCTGGCCTTTTCGGTCATCACCAACCACCTGATCCTGCTGGCCAAGCCGATCACCGGCGGGTCGGCGGGCCTGCGCGTCGTGCGGCCGACCGTGTTCGGCATCGACATGACGTCGGACCGCGCGCTGTACCTGATCTGCCTGGTGGTGCTGGTGATGGCCATCCTGTTTGCCAGCAACATCCGGCGCAGCCATGTCGGCCGTGCCCTGTTCGCGATCCGCGACTACGAGGTCGCGGCGCGCGTGCTGGGCGTCAACGTCGTCGCCTACAAGCTGTTGTCGTTTGCGCTGTCATCGGCCGTCATCGGCATCGCCGGCGGGCTGTTCGGCATGCATCTGCGCTATCTGAACGTCGAAAGCTTCGAGCTGATCCTGTCGATCGAGGCGGTGTCGATCGTCATCGTCGGCGGGCTGGGCTCGATCGCCGGGGCGATCCTGGGCTCGGTGTTCATGGTGCTGCTGCCCGAAATGGCGCGCCTGACCTTTGCCTTTCTCGGCGGGTCGCTGGGCGGCGTCTTCTCGTCCAACGCGCAGGAGGTGAAGGGCGTCATCTTCGGCCTGGTCATCATCCTGTTCCTGCGCTTTGCCCCGTCGGGCCTGGTCGGCGCCTTCCGCCGCCTGGGTGCCGCCATCCGCCGCTGGCCGCTGGCCTACTGAAAACAACCATCACCAAAACCCTGGGGGAGGAACCCATGAACCACAAGATCGCGCTGCTGACGACCGCCATCGCCGCCCTGGCCCTGTCCGGTGCCGCCCACGCCCAGGAAGGCGTGACCGCGACCGAGATCAAGCTGGGCGGTTCGACCGCCCTGACCGGCCCTGGCGCCCTGGTCGGCATCGCCCACGACCTGGGCGAAAAGGTCGCCGCCGCCGAGATCAACGATGCCGGCGGCATCAACGGCCGCAAGATCGTGCGCTTCTTCGAGGATGACGGCTATGTCCCGTCGCGCACCGTCCAGGCCGTGCGCAAGCTGGTCGAGATCGACCAGGTCCTGGGGATCACCGCCTCGTCGGGCACCGCCTCGACCATCGCCGCCCTGCCGCTGGCCGAGGAAAAGGGCGTGCCGATGCTGCAGACCGCGGCGCAGAACACCGTGATGTTCAACCCGCCGCACAAGAACCTGTTCGGCGTCGGCCGCTCCTATGGGCCGGGCACCACCGATTTCGTCAAGTTCCTGGCCGGCCGCACCGACAAGTCGGCCAAGTGGATCGCCGTCGTGCAGGACGACGACTACGGCGACGACGTCCAGAGCGGCTATGAGAAGGCGGTCAAGGAACTGGGCCTGACCTCGGTCGGCGTGCTGCGCTACAAGCGCGGGCAGAAGGAATTCTCGGCCGAGATCGTCAAGGCCAAGCAGTTGGGCGCCACCATGATCGTGTCGGGCGCGATCATCGGCGAGAACGTCGCCATGGCCAAGGAGATCAAGCGCATTGGCCTCAATGCGACGCTGGCCATCCTGTGGTCGGGCCGCATCCCGCAGCTGATCGATCTGATGGGCGAAGCCGGCAACGGCGTCATCGCCGCCGACTATGTCGGCGAGTTCAGCGACCCCGCCGGCCAGGAATTCATGGCCAAGGCCAAGAAGTACCTGACGGCCGACGAACTGACCAAGCTGAACCGCTACAGCCTGACCGGTTATGTCGGCATCCTGCTGATGGCCGACGCGATCAAGCGCTGCGGCCAGGAAGTCAGCCGGGCCTGCGTCATCGCCAAGCTGGAGACGACCAAGGATCTGTCGACCAATGGCCTGACCTCGCCGCTCAACTTCACCCCGGACAGCCGGGTTGCCGAACTGAGCCTCAGCTACACCGTCGCCGACTTCGCCAAGAAGGAATGGGTGCCGCTGGCCAAGTAAGTCACGCAGCCGTCGCGCCGGCCCGCCGGCGCGACGGCATCTTCGTTCAAAAGGGTGCCGCCGTTGTTTGCCAAGCTTCTGATCGCCAATCGCGGCGAGATCGCCATCCGTATCGCCCGCGCCGCCGCCGATCGCGGCATCAGGACGGTGGCGGTCCACCCCCAGGATGACGCAGCCTCGCTGCACGTGCGCCGCGCCGATCAGGCGGCGCTGCTGCCCGGCCAGGGGCCGGCCGCCTATCTCGACGGGGCGGCGGTGATCCGGGCCGCGCTGGAGACCGGCTGCGACGCCATCCACCCCGGCTACGGTTTCCTCAGCGAGAACGCGGCCTTCGCCCGTGCCTGCCGCGATGCCGGGCTGACCTTCGTCGGGCCGTCGCCCGAGGTGCTGGATCTGTTCGGCGACAAGGCGCGTGCCCGCGCCTTTGCCGCATCGCAGAACGTGGCGCTGGCCGCCGGCACCGACGGCCCGACAACCCTCGATGCCATGCGCGACTTCTTCCGCGGCCTGGGACCCGGGGCCGCCGTCATGGTCAAGGCCATCGCCGGCGGCGGCGGGCGTGGCATGCGTGTCGTCGACCGGCCGGAGGATCTGGCCGAAGCCTTCGATCGCTGCCGGTCGGAAGCGATCGCCGCGTTCGGGTCCGGCGACCTTTATGCCGAACGGCTGATCCGCAACGCCCGCCATGTCGAGGTCCAGATCGTGGCCGACGGCCGGGGCGGCGTCAGCCATCTGTGGGAACGCGAATGCAGCCTGCAGCGCCGCCAGCAGAAGCTGCTGGAACTGGCGCCCTGCCCCGGCCTGGATCCGGCCCTGCGCGACCGCATGACCGCCGCCGCCGTCAAGCTGGCGACGGCGGCGGGTTATGCCGGTCTCGGCACCTTCGAATTCCTGGTCGATACCGTTGCGACCGATTTCGTCTTCATGGAAGCCAATCCGCGCCTGCAGGTCGAACACACGGTGACCGAAGAAATCTTCGGGCTGGATCTGGTGGGCGCCCAGATCGCCATCGCCGCGGGCGCGACCCTCGGCGACCTGTCGCTGCGCCAACAGGATATTCCCGCGCCGCGCGGCCATGCGGTGCAGGCCCGCATCAACATGGAAACCCTGCTGGCGGACGGGACCACCCTGCCCGCCGGCGGCACCATCGCCCGCTACGAGCCCGCCTCGGGGCCCGGGCTGCGGGTCGACGGCTATGGTTATGCCGGCTATCGCACCGCGGTGGGTTATGATTCGCTGCTGGCCAAGGTGATCGCCCACGGCCCCGATGCCGCGACCGCGATGGCGCGGGTCGCCCGCGCGCTGGACGAGACGGTGATCGAAGGCGTGGCCACCAACGTCGCCTTCCTGCGGGCGCTGGCGACGCATCCCGCCGTCATCGTCGGCGACGTCACCACCCATTTCGTCCAGGACCACATGGCCGAGCTGGCAGCCATGGCCGCGACCGGCGCGCCCGCCGCCGCCGATCTGGCCGACAATGCCTGGCCCGGCGCCCACCGCGTCGCCATGCCGATGAGCGGCCGGGTGGTGCGGCTGGAGGTGGCCGAGGGCGACACCTTGGCGCGCGGCCAGCCGCTGGTCATCGTCGAGGCGATGAAGATGGAGCTGGTGGTGACGTCGGATGCCGCCGGCACCGTGCTGAAATTGCTGGTGGCGCCGGGCGACGCGGTCGATCCCGGCACCGTTGCCGCCGTGCTGGC
>Ga0206117_100873_pt1 | contig 21139 bp, 16 predicted proteins | sample 3A5Ametagenome_FD_177997 | JGI IMG/M metagenome (GOLD analysis project Ga0206117, IMG submission 177997) | Enriched microbial communities from leaf-cutter ant dump, University of Wisconsin, Madison, United States - 3A5A | ecosystem: Environmental > Terrestrial > Nest > Insects nest > Nest dump... | reverse complement strand
ATTACGCACATTAACTTTGATTTGGCTTCCAGTAAAGTTTTGTCCGCCAAATATATTGGGAGCATACTGGTAGCTGATGCGGCCAAAAAATCCTTTAGTAGGATAATTGTTCGAGTTGCGGGTATCATAGCTTTGTGATAGACCTACAAAAATAACCGAACCGCCATCTCTGTCATACATGCCCTTGCCTGTGTTATAAATGCCTCCAGGTTCACTGTCTTTAAAACGATAATTTTCAAAACCTATAGATAAACCAGTATAGATGTTTTTGACTAAAGCTTTTTCAGCATCAAACTGTACTTTCACCATGCGCTGTACCAATTTATCTTCATCTATATGAGAAGTATTGTTACCTATGCCATAGAAGTTAAAGGGCATGTTTCTGAAACGCATCTCGCCTATAAAGTGGAAGTCATTGCGTTTGGTCCAAGCCTCGCCACGAAAGGTAACGTTGTATGTTTTTTTAGTAGAATAAGAAGCAGCGCCAAAAAAGTTCGAGCTACGGTTGTTGGTATCGGCCTTGTCCACATAAAAAGAATAAATGCTGCCCAAGCCAAATTCAAAGCCAGTTTCTTGTGCATAGCCAAATACAGGGATAGGCATGTAGCTGGATTTGCGGGTGGTATCCTTTTCATTGGAGAAAAGTTTTTTAAGAAACTTGCCTTGTGCAAAGCTAAGATGGGCCATGCAAAGGCACAAAACCGTAAGTTGTACTTTTTTCATTTGCCTACAAAGTAAATGAATTTCTGTGGATTAGGGTAATCATACTTATATTAGGGAACCTTAACAACCGATTATGAGAAAAGTTCTCCTCTTTGCCATTTTGAATATGTTTCTTGTGGCTAACGCACAAACCTCCGCTATTTTTGAGAATAATGAAGCCAGTGCCTTGCAGCCTTACATCAATCAATTTCAGTCTGATGAAACCATGCTCAATAGAAAATATGTGTTAAAGAGGACTGAAGAGTATTTTATACGAATGGATCAATTCTATAAAGACTGGCTTTCTCAATTGAAGAATGTCCCATTTGCTAAACTTTCTCAAAATGAAAAGGTTGATTATCTTTTGTTGAAAAGAAATATCACCGCAAATGACAAAACTTTAAAAAATGGCTATCAAGAATTTAAGAACAATAGCTATTTGCTGCCCTTTGCAAATATCATCGTAGATTTTGAGCAGAAAAGAAGAATTGGTAAGCAGCAGTTCGGAACCGAAGTTGCCACGGCTTTTGAGCGTTTGAAAACTCAAATTGAAGTAACCAGAAGAGCTGTCGATAAAAAAGACCTTTCTGTGGATTCGAAGCAGGCAAACTGGGCGCAACAAACTATTGGTCAATATACCGCAGGCTTCACTGAGGCTTACAAGTTTTATGAAGGTTATGATCCTCAGTTTACCAAGGCCACCAAAAGCCTATATCCCGAAGTAATTGCGGCATTGAAAAATTACGCTACGGACTTAGAAAAAATTGCCAAGCAAAATGCGGCCTTAAATGACGGGACAGGTATCGTTGGAGAACCTATTGGGCGATCAGCTTTAATAGATGGTTTGCAAAATGAAATGATTGCCTACACACCAGAAGAGCTTACGGCCATAGCTCAAAAAGAATTCGCTTGGTGCGATGCGGAAATGGCAAAAGCTACTCGTGAAATGGGATTTGGCAACGACTGGAAAGCTGCGCTGGAAAAAGTAAAAACGGCATATCCTCCATTGGGTAAGCAACCCGAGTTGGTTTTTGAGCTGGCAAATGAAGCCATCAATTTTGTAGAGCAGAATAAATTAATCACCGTTCCTGCTTTGGCAAAAGAAGGCTGGCGCATGCGTATGCTAACACCCGAAGAACAACGTTTTGCACCCTTCTTTTTAGGAGGAGAGTCTGTATTGATTGCCTATCCAACAGAAGATATGACCGATGAAGCAAAAATGATGACTTTGAGAGGGAATAATAGACATTTTTCAAGAGCGGTAGTTTTCCACGAATTGATTCCTGGACATAACTTACAATATTACATGCAAAGCAGGTACAAGCCGTATCGTAGGGCATTTAGTACGCCATTCTGGACGGAGGGATGGTCCTTGTATTGGGAAATGCTGCTTTGGAATAACAACTTTGCAAAAACACCTGAGGATAAAATTGGAATGTTGTTTTGGCGCATGCACCGTTGTGCTCGTATCATTTTTTCTACCAAGTATCATTTAGGCGAGTGGACACCCAAACAATGTATCGACTTTTTGGTAGAGCGTGTAGGTTTTGAAAGAGCTAATGCCGAAGCTGAAGTGAGAAGGTCTTTTACAGGTAATTATGGCCCTTTATATCAAATTGGATATATGATTGGAGGCTTACAGTTTAAAGAACTACAAAAAGAATTGGTGCAAACTGGTAAAATGACCAACATCGCTTTCCACGAGAGAGTTTTAAAAGAGAATTGCATGCCCGTGGAAATGTTAAGAGCCTTGTTGACCAATCAAAAGCTAGCCGAAGATTTTAGTACAAAGTGGAAGTTTGCTGGCGAGATAAATAATATAACCTCGGCTTATTAGCAGGAAATTTAAACCACATTCAAAAAAGTGATATTCTGCTTGCATAGTAAAAATCAATTCGCTAAATTTGTTATGCAAGCATAATAAATTGATGAAGCAGAAGGAAACAGTAGATTATTTTTTAAAGGTGGTTTGGCAAAATGTTTCAAACACCTACAATCAAATAGCGTCAGGCTTTGGGATTACCCAGGCCATTGGTTACGTACTCATCAATATTGAAGCTGAAGGTACTGCGGTATCAGCATTGGCAAGCTTACTTGGGGTTAAGGCTACGAGTTTGTCGAGGATGCTAAACAATATGGAGGAATCGGGGTTGATTTATAGAGAAACATCTGAAGGGGATAAAAGATCGGTAAAGATTTTTTTAACGCCTTTTGGTATCGAAAAGCGCAAGCTTGCCCGCGATGTGGTGATTTCATTTAATGAATATCTGAATGAGAAGCTGAGCGTTAGAGAGAAAGAACAATTGATCAATACACTAGATAAAGTTAATCAGTTAACATTGGCTTATCGGCCAACAAAAAAATAATAATGAACAGAACCATTGTGATTTGCCAAATAAAGAATATTTAAAAAATCACAATAGCTTTTTACCATTAAAGAAAAAATGATGCTAAAAAAAGATATAACGAAAGTAGCGGTTTTAGGGTCGGGTATTATGGGTTCACGCATTGCCTGCCATTTTGCTAATATTGGCGTAGAAGTTTTATTGTTGGATATTGCGCCGAAGGAATTGACAGCTGAGGAACAAGCGAAAGGATTGGCGCTGGATCATAAGGCCGTAAAAAATAGGATTGTTAATGCTGCATTGCAAACTGCGGTGAAAAGCAACCCTTCGCCAATCTATTCCCAAAGTGTACTTCAAAAAATCAGTACTGGTAATTTCGACGACGATATGTCTAAGATTGCCAACTACGATTGGATCATTGAAGTAGTGGTTGAAAACTTGGACATCAAGAAGAAAGTATTTGAACAGGTAGAGCAGTTTCGCAAGGCGGGAACTTTAATTACCTCTAACACCTCGGGTATTCCTATCCATTTAATGGCTGAAGGAAGAAGCGAGGACTTTAAAGCAAATTTCTGTGGTACCCACTTTTTTAATCCACCACGCTATTTAAGATTGCTCGAAATTATCCCAACACCACATACCAAGCCAGAAATTGTAGATTTCTTGATGCATTATGGTGATAAGTTTTTGGGTAAAACTACAGTATTGTGTAAAGATACTCCAGCTTTTATCGCTAACCGCGTAGGAGTGTACTCTATCATGGCTTTACTTCATTCTGTAGAGAAGTTAGATTTAACTGTAGAGGAAGTAGATAAGTTTACTGGCCCTGCCTTGGGTAGGCCAAAATCGGCTACTTTCCGTACTTCGGATGTGGTAGGCTTGGATACGATGATTAAAGTAGCCAAAGGCTTGTATGATAATGTGCCGAACGATAAGGCGCACGATTTGTTCAAGCTCCCTGCTTATGTAGAGAAAATGGCCGAAAACAATTGGTTGGGCGATAAGACCAAACAGGGTTTCTATAAGAAAATCAAAAATGCAGAAGGAAAGAGCGAGATTTTGGCGCTTGACCTTAAAACACTAGAATATAAATCACAGCAGAAAGTAAAATCTGCTACTTTAGAAATGACCAAAAACATTGATAAGGTAGCTGATAGGATGAAAGTTTTTGCTGCAGGAAAAGATAAAGCCGGCGAACTGTTCCGCACTTCATTCTTCGGGCTGTTCGAATACGTTTCGGATCGTATTCCTGAAATTGCCGATGAGCTTTATAAGATAGACGATGCCATGCGTGCTGGTTTTGGCTGGGAGCTTGGTCCTTTTGAAGTTTGGGATGCCGTTGGTGTAGCCGAAGCTATTGAAGGCATGAAGAAATATGGTAATGTGCCAGCTGCCTGGGTAAGTGAAATGCTTTCAGCTGGAAATACCTCGTTCTATAAAGTTGAGGATGGTGTAAAGAAATATTACGACATTCCTTCGAAAAGCTATAAAGCTATTCCGGGTACCTCAGATTTCATTATCCTCGAAAACTTGAAAGCCAATGATAAAGTGCTTTATAAAAATGCTGGTGCCTCTATTATTGATCTTGGCGATGGTATTTTAAATGTAGAGTTCCACTCGAAAATGAATACCATTGGTGGTGATACGTTAAGTGCCATCAATAAAGCCATTGATATGGCCGAAAAGGATTATCGTGGTGTGGTGATTGGTAACGATGGAGCTAATTTTTCTGCTGGTGCTAATGTGGGCATGATCTTTATGATGGCTGTAGAACAGGAATGGGAAGAGCTAAACATGGCCATACGTTTGTTCCAAAATACTTCTATGCGTATCCGTTACTCTTCAATCCCGGTAGTGGTGGCGCCACATAATCTTACTTTGGGTGGTGGCTGCGAGTTTAGCTTACATGCTGATCATGTGCAATTGAGTGCCGAAACTTATATGGGACTAGTTGAGTTTGGTGTGGGTGTAATTCCTGGTGGTGGTGGTACCAAAGAGTTTGCATTAAGGGCATCTGATGAGTTCAGTGATGATCAAATTGTACAGAATACCTTAAAAAATCGCTTCTTAACCATTGGTATGGCCAAAGTTTCGACCTCTGCCGTAGAGGCTTTCGAGTTGGGTTATTTGCAGAAAGACAAATATGCCATTAGCATGAACCGTAGCCGTTTAATAGCTGATGCCAAGGCCAAAGCCATAGAGCTGGCTGAGGCGGGTTATACCAAACCTGTTCAACGTAAAAACATTAAGGTGCTGGGCAAACAAGGTCTGGGTATTGTTTATGCAGGAGCGAATAGCATGTATTCGGGGCATTATATTTCGGAGCATGATAAGAAGATTTCAGAAAAACTGGGTTATGTAATGTGTGGTGGTGATTTATCATCTCCAACGGAGGTAACCGAGCAATACCTGTTAGATTTAGAGCGTGAAGCCTTTTTATCGCTATGCGGAGAGAGAAAAACATTGGAGCGTATTCAAAGTATTGTGACGAAAGGAAAGCCGTTGAGGAATTAGTTTGGAGTAAAGAGCAAGGAACAAAGAGCAAAGATTTTATGCACAACTTTAGGCAATTGCAAATTTGGAAAGAGGGAATGGAAATGACCAAGCAAGTTTATCTGCTTTTGGCGAAGTTTCCATCTTCAGAAAAATTTGGCTTGATATCTCAAACTTCTAGATGTGCAGTCTCAGTTCCGTCGAATATTGCTGAAGGTTCATCTAGGTCATCAAATAAAGAATTTTCACATTTTTTATCCATTGCTTTAGGCTCTTTATTCGAATTAGAAACTCAGCTTTTGCTCGTAATAGAATTAGAAATGATTAGTAAAGATGAAACGGCCCCTATTATCGAAAGCATTATTCAATTGCAAAAGAAAATATCGGCTTTTAAAAAGACATTGAAATAATATTTATTGGTTAAGGCGCTTGATCATTATTCCTTGCTCCTTAATCTTTAATCTAAAATAACATGGAAGCATACATAATAGCAGGACTTAGAACGGCAGTGGGCAAAGCTCCTAGGGGAGTATTTCGTTTTACTAGAGCCGATGATTTGGCTGCGGATGTGATCAGACAGTTGGTGGCATCGGTACCTAATCTGGTAAAAGAAGAAATTGACGATGTGATTGTGGGTAATGCCACTCCCGAAGCTGAGCAAGGATTGAATATTGGTCGTATGATCAGTTTAATGGGCTTAGATACCGATAAAGTACCGGGCGTAACCGTGAATAGGTATTGTGCCTCTGGTTTGGAAACCATTGCTACTGCAGTAGCTAAAATTAAAGCCGGCATGGCCGATTGTATTGTGGCAGGTGGTGTAGAAGTGATGTCGGGAATGCCTTTTGGCGGATGGAAACTGGTTCCTAATCCAGATGTAGCCAAAAACAATCCAGATTGGTATTGGGGGATGGGCTTAACTGCCGAAGCAGTAGCTAAAGAATATAATGTGAGTAGAGAAGATCAGGATGAATTTGCTTATCACTCGCATTTAAAAGCAGTTGAAGCCATTAAAAATGGTCATTTAAAAGCAGGTGTTTTGCCCATCACGGTAAACGAAAACTACTTGGATGCGAACATGAAAAAACAGACTCGTAGCTATGTAGTAGATACAGATGAAGGGCCACGTGCAGATACAACCTTAGATCGTTTGGCCAAGCTGAAACCTGTTTTTGCTGCTGATGGTTGTATTACTGCAGGTAATTCGTCGCAAACTTCAGATGGTGCTGCTTTTGTATTAGTGGTTTCAGAGAAGAAAATGAAAGAGCTAGGTGCCGAGCCAATTGCCCGCATGGTGAGTTATGGTGTGGCCGGTGTACCGCCTCGAATTATGGGTATTGGTCCAATTGAAGCCATTCCGAAAGCCTTAAAAATGGCTAATATGAAACAGGATGAAATTGGCTTGATAGAACTGAACGAAGCTTTTGCTTCACAATCATTAGCAATCATCAGGACCTTGGGTTTAGACCAAAATAAAATTAATGTAAACGGAGGAGCAATTGCCTTAGGACACCCACTGGGTTGTACAGGAGCTAAATTATCGGTGCAACTGTTTAACGAAGCGAAGCGCCAAAACCAAAAATATGGTATGGTCACTATGTGTGTAGGAACAGGACAGGGTGCTGCGGGGATATTTGAGATTTTTTAGTAGCAAGATGTGAGTATCGAGTAGCAAGATTGAACCAATGATAAAATAGTGGGCATGCATAATTTTAAAGATTTGAAAGTATGGCAAAAAGCAATTGATTTAGCGGTAGATGTTTATCAAGCGATGTCATTGCTGCCAATTGATGAAAAGTATGGCCTCATCTCTCAAATCAAAAGATGCACTGTTTCGATATCATCAAATATTGCAGAAGGTGCTGGAAGAAATACGGATTTACAATTTAAACACTTCTTAAATATTAGTCAAGGTTCTGCATTTGAACTTGAAACACAATTAATAATTTCAAATAGATTAGGTTTGATTAATGATGTACTAGCTAAAAATTTAATTGATCAAACAACCGAGATTCAAAAAATGATATATGCTTTAGAGCGAAAATTGATTAAAAATTAAACTTAGCGAATGTCAAGATCGGCAACCAGTCTTGATACCTGATACTCGCTACTAGATACTAAAAACAATGAGCAAAACAATTAAAGGCGGAGAATTCCTGATCAAGGAAACCACTTACCACGATGTATTTATACCAGAAGAATTTGATGAAGAACAGCAAATGATTGCGCAGACCTGTCGCGATTTCTTGGCAGCTGAGGTTTATCCTAACTTAGAGAAATTGGACAGCCATGAGGATCCAGAATTGATGCCAACCTTACTGACTAAGGCTGGTGAACTGGGTATTCTTGGGGTTTCTGTGCCAGAAGAATATGGTGGTTTCGGTAAGAACTTTAATACCTCGATGTTGGTGGCCGATGTGGTAGGTGCGGGACATTCGTTCGCAGTAGCATTGTCAGCACATACAGGGATTGGTACTTTGCCTATTTTGTATTATGGAAATGAAGAGCAAAAAGCAAAATACATTCCAAAACTGGGTACTGGCGAGTGGAAAGCCGCTTACTGTTTAACTGAACCAAACTCAGGTTCGGATGCTAATTCAGGAAAAACCAAAGCCAAGTTGAGCGATGATGGTAAGCACTATATCATTAATGGCCAAAAAATGTGGATTACCAATGGTGGTTTTGCAGATATCTTTATTGTTTTTGCCAAGATTGATGACGATGAAAACCTTACAGCTTTTATTGTAGAGCGTGATTTTGGTGGCATCACTATGAATCCGGAAGAACACAAAATGGGTATCAAAGGTTCATCAACCCGCCAAATTTTCTTTAATGATTGTGCAGTGCCGGTAGAGAATATGTTGAGCGATCGTCAGAATGGATTTAAGATTGCGGTTAACATCCTGAACATTGGTCGTATTAAACTTTCGGCTGCGGCTATTGGGGCTTCAAAAGCAACCATTAGCACCGCAGTAAATTACGCAAATGAGCGTCAGCAGTTTGGTAGGTCAATTTCAAAATATGGCGCTATCCGTTATAAGATTGCTGAAATGGCTACCAAGGTTTATGCCGTTGATGCGGCAAACTACCGTGCTGGACAAAACATTGACGACACTTATGATGCTTTAGTGGCTGATGGGATGGAGCCGGCAAAAGCCAAATTGAAATCGGTAGAGCAATTTGCGGTAGAGTGTGCGATCTTGAAAGTTTGGGGTTCTGAGGCCTTGGATTATGTGGTGGATGAAGGTGTACAGATTTATGGTGGTATGGGATTTAGTGCCGATGCGCCAATGGATAGGGCTTATCGTGATGCACGTATCAATCGTATTTTTGAGGGGACAAACGAAATCAATCGCTTGCTGACCGTTGATATGATGTTGAAACGTGCGATGAAAGGCGAGCTGGACTTGATGACTCCAGCAACTGCGGTTGCCGCAGAGCTGATGTCAATTCCTGATTTTGGAGAAGAAGATAATACGCTGTTTGCAGCCGAAAAGAAAGTATTGCAAAATCTGAAAAAAGCTACTTTAATGGTGGCAGGTGCAGCAGTACAGAAATTAATGATGAGCCTGAGCAAAGAGCAGGAGATTTTGATGAATATTGCTGATATGGCCAGTTATGTTTACGTGGCAGAATCGACCTTGCTGCGTACGGAGAAATTAGTGAGCATGAAAGGTGAGGAGGCTTGTAAAGGTCAGCTGGATATGATGCGTATCTATTTGGTAGAGGCGGTTGATGGTGTGGCCAAGGCAGGTAAAGAAGCGCTTTGGGCGTTTGGTGAAGGTGATGAATTGCGCATGATGTTGGTTGGTTTGAGAAGGTTTACCAAAATGGAACCTTTTAATGTGAAACAGGCTCGTCAGAATGTGGCTCAACAAATCATTGAGGCTAATAAATATATTTTTTAAGGTGATATAATTTGTTTGTTAAGGCTTAAGGTTGTGGCAATGCCATCCTTAAGCCTTTTTTAATATATCACCCCTTCGGGGTTGTTTATCCTTGCCTTCGCGAATCTAGAAAAATGTCACCCTTTCAGGGTTTTGGACATAATGCTTTTAGTATCTATCATCGGTTTTGGAATTTGATCTCTTGCTGGAATTATAAGGTGTCTTCCTAAACTTATCTCTATCCAGAAGCCCGAAAAGCTGACGTTCTTCTATGACAAAATTAGTTGTTGCTAGTTCATCGTCTTTTAGATTTGATTTGGCCCTTGAATTATAAAGCGTCTTTTTAAACTTACCACTATCCAGAAGTCTGAAAGACTGGCATTATTCTAGCACGTTTTTGATGAAATCATGTCCGTTTATGCAAAACCCCGAAGGGGTGATATAAATTCCCAATATCAAAAATATACGTTCATGTAGCTTTTCAGGGCATTCGCTATTTTTCCCGCAAAGGTAGGTCTTGTGCTATCGTTGGTTCTAACACTCGAATTAAATTCTAACTGAAAACCTGAAATGGTACCACCATGTTTTGAGCCATGACGGGCAGTATTATATCCGCCATCAAAATATTTGCCGTCCGTAAAAATGGCGGTGTCGCCAGGTAATGGATAAGTATTGCTTGGCGTTACCATATAACCTAACTGGGCATTTAATATGCTGCCAAAAGCATTTGTGCCTTTAATTAAACTGGTGTGTGTAATGCCGTTGCCTACCATTGCCCTAACACTTGACTGACTAGTTAAATTACCTAAGGTGTTAGTGTAAGTAGCAAGCTGATACTTGGTGAGCATATAGCCCACTTCTGTTCTTTCTGGGGTATGTATTTGTCCATGGATATCGATAAATAATCCAGAAGCATGATTAGCATTAATGGTTGCCTTGGCATCATCAATAAATTCATGGAACTTATCCCAAGCAGGTCCGGCATAGATACCGCCCTGAGTGGCTACTTCTTTTCTCCTGTTGGCATCAAGTTTCGAGCGGTGAAGGTGGTTAATGATGAGATGGGGTCTTTTGCCTGTTTTGATGCGAACTGAATCAGCAATGGCAATGGCTAGTTCTTTGGTTTTGGTATCGGCTAGGTCTGAAAAGCTGGTGTCGGTGCTGTATTGATTGTAAGGTAGGATGCCATAAGTGTAAGTTTCGGTTCTATCTTTCATAAACGCTGGCCTGGTTCCGCCGCCGTGTGGCGCAGCAATGATTAACCTCGAATCTGCATCACCGGCAATGTATTCAATTGCAAGAAAGCTCGACGTACCATTCGTTACATTGTACTTGTAGCTTACGCCTGGCGTGTAAGTTGTTAGTGCGGCCATTTGCCCTTCAGTACTTGAAACGAGTTTTTCGGCTTGAGCGTTTGCTAAATCAGTTTCTTTCAGTTTAGCGCACGAAAAAACTGTGATTCCCATTACGGTAGCCACAGTTAGCATTTTTAAGTTTCTTTTCATCGTTTTTAAAGTTTTAAGTTCTTATACGTGACTGGTTTAAAAGGCAAAAGGACCGTTTGGGGCAGATGGGGATGAGGCTGAAACACTTATTGCATTTGTTAAATTTGGTTAAAAATTGTAGCATCGGCTTTAAAAGTTTATTTTTGCTGAATGAAGTTAAACGTAAAGTGTTTACTCATGTTTTTTTTAGCGATTGTAGCGCTAAGTTCATGTAGTAAAGACGATTATAATGCAGAGGAACAAGCAAAGAAGGACGATGCTTTAATTGTTGATTTTATTGCTAAAAATAATATCCAAGCGACGAAGCATAGTTCAGGATTATATTACCAGATCATTAGTGAGGGGACAGGCGCAAGTGTAACTGCCGCTTCTACCGTGGGAGTTAATTATGTCGGCAAATTTTTAAATGGTTCTCAATTTGAAAAATCAGAAGCCATTGTTACTTTTCCTTTAAGTCAAGTAATACAAGGTTGGACTATTGGTGTGCCTTTAATTAAAGTTGGTGGCCGTATTCGTTTAATCATTCCTTCGGGCTTGGCTTATGGCAACAGGGCTCAAGGACCTATCGCTAAAAACACTGTTTTGGATTTTACTATCGATTTGATAAATGCACAATAAGAACTTAATGTATAAAACCAGCACTTATTTGTTGGCACTTTTCACAGTGTTGACGGTTTTTACTTCTTGTAAAAAAGAGTATGAAACCACTGAGGAGTTAGACAATAGAAATATTAAAAACTATAAAGATGCCCATTCTAACTTGACTTTTGTGGACGTTGATGGGTATAGCTATAGTATTACCGATCCAGGAACAGGCAGTTCAGTAGTGAGTACTGATTCAGTTTATTATTCCTATGCTTTTAAATCTACTTCAGGAACGGTTTACAATCAAACTAACGACTTGTATATCCCTGCTACTTTTCTGGGGTACACTGATAGGTTTAGCATTGGAACGTCTGCTTATACCTTTAAGCCAGTTAGAGAAGTTCTTTCAAAGCTAAAACGAGGTGGAAAGGCAGTACTTCTTTTGCCTTCACGTATGGCTTTTGGAAAAAATGGACTGACCACTTTCGGGATAGGCTCTAATGAGACTATTGTAGTTGAATTAGGTTTGTATACTTTTGAAAAAAGGCATCAAGCTGACGCATTTGAAATACAAACTTTTATTACCAAAAACAACTTAACTTTTAGTACAGACCCATTAGGAGTTAAATACAATGTTTCTACTCCAGGTACTGGTGCGGATCTTGTGACCAAAACAACAACTTTTGTTTGTAATTATACAGGAAGATATCTGGATGGAACTGTTTTTGATCAAGGTACCGGTGCAACTTTTAGATTGGGAGAGTTGGTTGCTGGCTGGGAAGTTGTTGCAAATAAGGTTTCTGCTGGAGGAAAAATGAGAATAATTATTCCATCACATTTGGCTTACAAAGACAGACCAAGAGAATTTGAAATAGAAATCACGAGTGTAACTAAAGACTAAAATATTAAAGCCAGCAATTAGCTGGCTTTTTCATTTAATGCTTTTTTATAGCATTCTAAAGCTCTATTTCGAGCAAACTCATGATTTATAATAGGAATAGGAACAATAGCTTTTTGATACTCTGGAGCCCATTTAAATACGTACTCCATCTTGGGGTCAAACTTTTTGAGCTGTAGTTCTGGGTTAAATACCCTAAAATAAGGTGCTGCATCGTTACCACTTCCACAGGCCCATTGCCAACCTCCTATATTACTGGCCTGCTCATAGTCTAAAAGCTTTTCGGCGAAATAGGCTTCTCCCCAACGCCAATCAATAAGTAAATGCTTACATAAAAAGCTGGCCACAACCATGCGCACGCGGTTATGCATAAAGCCTGTTTGGTTCAGTTCACGCATGCCTGCATCTACTAAAGGGTAACCCGTTTCTCCTTTGCACCAAAGTTCAAATTCTTTTTCATTGTTGCGCCAGTTGATCTTATCGTAATCAGGTTTAAAGGAAGTTTTAACGGTTTTTGGGAAGTGCCATAAAATCATCATGTAAAACTCTCGCCAAGCCAATTCAGAGGCCCACTTGTCTGCTTTTTGAGCAAGTGCTTCGCTAACCACTTCTCTAATACTTACCGTGCCAAAACGTAAGTGCAAGCCAAGTTTAGTGGTGGCATTTTTGGCTGGATAATCTCGGTATTTTTCGTAGCCATCCAGCTTTTCCTTGAAATGGTTAGATGGGAATTGAACGCCACTACTTGAAAAGCCAATAGCTTCTAAGGAAGGTAAGTCGAATTTTTCTTTCTCTGAAGATTCAGAAAATCGGTGTAAGTTTTTAAAGTATTTTGCAGTAGGGTAGGACTTTAAGTAAAAGGGATTAAGTTTTAACTGCCATTGCTTATAATAAGGAGTGAAAACAGTATAAGGGGTTCCATCCGCTTTTTTAACCTCATTTTTTTCAAAAATCACTTGGTCCTTATAGGTATGAAAGTTGATGCCATTTTGTTTGAGTAGGTCGGCTATTTCTTGGTCCCGTTTTCTGGCATAAGGTTCATAATCGTTATTGGTATAAACCGCCTGTACGTTAAAATCGCTAGTAAGCTCTTGCCAAGCCTTTTGTGGTGTTTGAAATTTAACCACTAGTTGAGATGCCTTATTCGCTAACTCTTGATTAATCTTAACTAGTTGTTGATGGATAAAATCTACCCTCGCATCACGCTTATTTTCTAATTGGCCCAAAATATTGGGGTCGAAGATAAAAACAACCAGTACGGGGTAACCAGAGGTAAGGGCATAGTATAAAGCCGCATTGTCTTGTAATCTTAAATCTCTTCTCAGCCAGCAAATATTAATGGGCTGCGCATTATTTTTTTTGCTCATAAATAGCGGTCAAGGCATTTTCGAGGGTCAAATATCTGAATTGAAAACCAGTATTCAAGATTTTTTGAGCAGAGGTGTTATTGCTGATTAACGGCAGGATACTCATCTCCCCCAAAATCAATTTTAAAACGAACTTAGGAACATTCACTGGCCAAACAGGTCGATGCAAAGTTTTAGCTAATGTCTTGGTGAAAGTGCTATTGGTGACAGGTGAAGGAGCAGTAGCATTATAAGCGTCAAATAGCAAAGGATCTTCAACGGCTTTAAGGTAAATGTTTACCAAATCGTCAATATGTATCCAGGGCATCCATTGTTGGCCAGTACCTAAGGCTGCACCTACAAAACTTTTAACTGGTTTTTCCATGGTAGTTAAAGCTCCACCCTTGGTGCTTAGTACAATGCCTGTTCTCAATTTCACTACCCTAATCCCTAGCGCTATACCCTGATCGGCGGCCTTTTCCCAAAGGATGCAGCACTCAGCTAAAAAATCGTTGCCTGGTAAGCTTTCTTCGTCCAAAATCTCATCGGCTCTGTCTCCATAATAGCCTACGCCCGAAGCAGAGAGGTAAGCTTCTATGGGAGTATTGGTTTCTTCAATAGCTTTAAAAAGAAGCTCAGTAGATTTTACCCTGCTATCAATAATCTGTTGTTTGCGTTGCTGGCTCCAAGGTTTGTCAGCAATACCTTCTCCAGCTAAATTAATTATAGTATCTATTCCTTTGAAGGCATCATGGTCTATCTGTTGCCTATCAATGTCCCACATAAAAACTTTCACTCCTGCTTTCTGTATGGGTTTTCTTGCTAAAATACTTACCTGATGTCCTTTTGCTTGCAGCTGTACAACGAGTTCTTGACCTATTAAGCCTGTGGCACCTGCAATGAGAATATTTTTTGCCATATCAACTAAACCCTAAATTAGGGAATTAGTTTTAATGAAGCAGCTTGTTCTACTTCTTTGTATACTTCTTAAAAAAATCGATGATAGTTTGATTGGCATTTCTAGGGTACTCATGTCCTCCGTTATGTAAGAAGATGATAACGTCATTACCATTTTTGCCCGAGTACAAAGTGGCGTTGCTATCTAATTTTACTCCATCTGAACTGCAACCATTTACCATTAATACCTTGTTGTAGGTTGCTTTTTGCAAAAATGGTTTTACCAACGGATCTGCTTCGCCCATTAGGTGTAATGCTGGTTTTGGGGTCAACTCGCCCCTAAGCTTTCCGGCGGCAGTAGCCGTTGGAGCAAAGGCGGCAAATTCATTAGCCCTTGTTGCCCAAAGCAAATAGGTAAAACCACCACCATTTGAATGCCCCGTGGCATAAACGCGGTTGTTGTCGACTTTATAGTCGGTTTTGAGCGTTTTGAGCATAGCATCAAAAAACTGTAAATCTCGATTTTTATCGGTTTCACTATTCATTACCCAGCCGCTTTTTTTGCCTTCAGGGTCAGTAAGCATACCGGGTGTATTTAATCCTTGTGGACAAATGAAAATGGCTTCTGGCCAAAGTTTCTCAAAGCCTCTTGTTCTGTACATGTTGAGCATGGTGCCCCCATGGCCATGGAATGCGAAAATTACCGGAGTAGGCTTGCTTTTAGCAGTGGCAGGAACATAAACCAATGCTTGTCTCGTTTCGCCGCTAATGGTCCATTCCATTGTTTTTGGGCTGCTATCTTGAGCCATGGCCGATAGTAGCGAAGTGAACATGAACAACGCCAATAATTGGATTTTAAAATAGTGTTTTGCTTGCATACCCCATAGAGTGGTATTTGGAAGTAAGGTTTAAATGCTTTTTTTATTTTGGATGAATAAGTTTGGAATGAAACCTAGTTGGTTTCGAAAACCTGCGAGTTTTGGCTATTGAAAACGTCAAAATAGCTTCAAATAACGGTTTTTGCTTAAACAATAGCGAATTAAAAACGTTAGTTTTACAAGATACTTTTTAGGTTATGGAGAAAGTTTTAATTACACGTCGTATTAGCGAGAATGCTTTAGAATTAATCAGGAATGAGGGCTACGAATTAAGTGTTTATACGGAGAGCAAGGACTTAACGCAGTCACAACTTATTGAAATGTGCGAGGGACATACGGGTTTACTAAGCGTTGGTCCCAATAAAATCGACGAACACTTTCTGAGTTCGTGTAAGCATTTAAAAGGCATTGCATTAATGAGCGTAGGTTACGATAAGGTAGATGTAGATGCAGCAATTAAACATGGAATGCCCATTAGCAACACGCCGGATGTATTGAGTGAGGCTACTGCTGATATTGCTTTTTTGTTGATGTTGTCTGTGGCAAGAAAAGCTTTTTTTATGCATAAAACCATTGAACGTGGTGAATGGGGATTTTTTGATCCCATGAAAAACCTCGGGCAAGAGCTTTATGGCAAAACCCTTGGTGTGCTGGGTTTGGGAAGGATAGGACTGGAACTTGCCAAAAAAGCAAAAGCAGCCTATGGAATGGAGATAATTTACCATAATAGAAGTAAAAATCAAGAAGCTGAGAGATTGCTCAATGCAAGTTATGTATCTTTTGAAGAACTGCTAAAACAAAGCGATGTGCTTTCGGTACATGTTAATTTAACTAAGGAGACGACAGGTATGTTTGATCGCGCTGCTTTTGGAAAAATGAAACCCAATGCTATTTTTATCAATACCGCACGTGGAGCAATCCATAACGAAAAAGATTTGATTGTTGCATTGGAAAACAAAACCATTTGGGGGGCTGGTTTAGACGTAACCAATCCTGAACCCATGGATAAGGCCAATCCTTTGTTAACTATGGAAAATGTTTGTGTACTACCGCATATTGGCTCCGCTACCGAAGAAACTAGAGAGAAAATGGCAATAATGGCAGCGCAAAATATCATTAAAGCTTTAAAAGGAGAGCAAATGCCACAGGTGATTAACCCTGAGGTGTATCAAAAAGGGGAACTAATTTCTTAATCTATCCCGCTGACTCGGAGAGGGACGTCTAAAGGAAGGCATCGCTATTGCTCCTATTTGCTTTTTATCAGTTTTTGCACTAATAATATTTTTTGAAACTGTTCCTAATATCCCTCTTTGAGGGGGGTAGGGGGAGGATTTCTTCTTATCTCCAACCATCAATATATAAGAAAGGCGGTTAAATTTCATTAAATTCAAATATGAAAACCGCTGGAAAACAAAATCTTTGGCATTATAATGCCAATTTGAAAAAATTCGCTCGTGAAAATCGGAAGGAGATGACAAAAGCTGAAGCTTGTATCTGGAAATATTTGCTGAGTAATAAACAGATGATGGGTTACCAATTTAGGCGCCAGCGTCCAGTCTTAAATTATATTGCTGATTTTTTATGTAAGGAGCTAATGCTAATCATAGAAGTGGATGGGTTGACACATCAATGGGAAGAAGTAGCTAAAAGAGATGTGGTAAGGGAGCAGGAGCTGAAGCAGATAGGCTTTGAAGTGCTAAGGTTTCACGATGAAGAGGTTTTGAATGATATCGTGAATGTTGAGAGAGCAATAGTAGCTTATATTGAAGATTACCGTAGCTAAATTCCTCCCTCTTAATCTCCCTCCAAAGGGAGATATCGCTACTGCTATAATTTGCTTTTCTACGGATTATTAAGTTTCTGTTGTGGCCAATGCTTGGAGCTATCGCTATGTCCCTTTGCAGGTATAATAGGATTGTAATATTTGAATGAAGTCTTTCATCTTCTTGACTTCCCCCGTTGGCCCGAAGCGGGCCCCTCCAAAGGGAGACATGGTTATTGCTACTATATTATTTTTCTACAGTTCATTGAGTTTCTATTCAGGCTAATGTTTGATGATGCTTTTATATCCCCCTCTTGGAGGGGGTAGGGGGAGGATTTTTAACCTAAAGAGATCTTTAGTCTAAGGATCATGAGAACAACTATAATCAATACAATTTGTTAGAGTTTGTTAAAATTTTAAAAAGATATTCTTAAAAGCTTTATTTTTATTTCATGATTGTTTCTATAAAGAATGAGCACTTGGTTGTAGATTTTTCTACCAAAGGAGCAGAACTTCAGCGCATCATGGGAACCGATAGTGAGGTAAACTACATGTGGAGTGGTGATGCAAATTTTTGGGGGAAGTTTAGCCCGGTGTTATTTCCAATTGTAGGAGCATTTAAGGACAATACCTATTTCTACCAAGGCAAGCCATATCATTTATCAAGACATGGGTTTGCTCGTGACATGGAATTTTCTTATGAAAAATTGAGTGCCACTGAAATTGCTTTTAAGCTGCGGCATAATGAGGAAACTCTGAAAAATTATCCCTTTGAGTTTGAACTTAGCCTTAAATACCAACTTCAAGGAGCTAGTCTGCAATGTACTTACCAAGTATCCAATCCGAGCAATCATCAACTTATATTTTCTATTGGTGGCCATCCCGCCTTTGCGGCACCTTTAAACCATGAAGGCGTTTATACCGATTACTATTTGCAATTTGATAATGATGATGAGCTTACTTTTCATCATATTATAGATAATCTGGTTTCAGACCAAACCACTACTTTAAAGCTTAACGATAAAATTTTGCCTTTAAAGCATGAACTTTTTTATGAAGATGCATTGGTTTTTAAAAAACTGAAAAGCAAGCACATTAGGTTACTGAATACCAAAAATTATAATGGCCTGAATTTTCATTTTGAGGACTTCCCTTATTTTGGTATTTGGGCGGCTAAAGATGCTGATTTTGTTTGTTTGGAACCTTGGTGTGGCATAGCCGATGCCATTAACCATAATCAACAGCTGGAAGATAAAGAAGGAATGGAAAGGTTGGAGGGAGGACAAACTTGGGTGCGTAGCTGGAAAATCTGTTGTTTTTAAATAGGTCTTTTCGCCATGGCGAGTTTACAGTCTGCTCCTGCACTTTGGAAAAGCCATCTCCATTATTGATTTCAAATGATTAGCTTTAAACGGTTCCTTAATTTTAACCTTTGAATTTACCGATTTGACGACCAGAAGAGATTTCCTAAAGCAGGCCAGTTTATTGTCGGGAGCTACGGCACTTTCCACTGTTTTTCCAGAAGCCATTCAACGGGCTTTAGCTATTAACCCGAGCTTGGGTAGTACTTTTTATGATGCCGAACATATTGTTTTTCTGATGCAGGAAAACCGGTCGTTTGATCACATGTTTGGCGCTATGAAAGGCGTTCGCGGTTTTAATGACCCTCATCCGCATATTCTACCAAATCAAGATAAAGTTTGGCTGCAGCGCGACGCCAAGGGAAATGCTTATGCTCCTTTCCATGTAGATATTCATAAAACTAAAATTACTTGGCAGGGAGGTTTGGCACATTCGTGGCCTGATCAAATTGCGGCTAGAAACGATGGGAAGTATGATAAATGGATTCCTGCTAAAACAGCAATGTGCCTAGCGCATTATAAGCGGCACGATCTGCCTTTTTATTATGCCATGGCAGATGCTTTTACCATTTGTGACCATCATTTTTGTTCATCGTTAACTGGAACTACCCCTAATAGGTTGTTTTTCTGGACAGGCAATGTCCGGCCTCATCCAAATGATAAAGAAACTAAAGCTGTAGTGAGTAACTACCAAGCCGAATCTCATACCAACCGCTTTGTAGATTGGCCTACTTTTCCCGAATTATTGGAAGACCATGGAATAGATTGGCGGGTATATCAAAATGAGATTTGGACAGCTCAGCTTCCTTCTGAAAAGGATGATTGGTTGGGTAATTATGGCGATAATGCCTTAGAATACGTAAAAAGGCATCAAGTAAAATTATCAGCTTATTTTAGGAAAAATGGTGACAAAACGGTTACTCCAAATCTTTCGGCAGAAGAAGTGCTTGAAAAATACAATCGTTTAACGCCGCGAGAGAAAAATTTAATTGATAAAGCTTTTACTACCAATATTAATGCGAAGGACTATTTGGATTTAGCTCCCCACGCTTACGAGAATGAGCAAGGAGAACAAGAAACCTTAAATGTGCCAAAGGGTGATATCTTTTATCAGTTCAGAAAAGATGTAAAGGAAGGAAAGCTTCCTACAGTTTCTTGGTTGGTGGCTCCTCAACGCTTTTCGGAACATACCAGCTCCCCATTATATGGGATTTGGTACGTGTCAGAAGCTTTAAATATCTTAACAGAAAACCCTGAAATATGGAAAAAAACCATCTTTATTGTTAACTACGATGAAAATGATGGTTATTATGATCATATGCCACCGTTTGTGGCACCAAAGCCTGATACTTTAGCGAGGGGAAAAGTATCAGTAGGAATTGATACCGCTTCTGACTATGAGGCCAATGAAGGTAGCCCTATTGGTTTGGGGTATCGTGTGCCCATGATTGTGGCTTCGCCTTGGAGTAGAGGTGGATATGTAAATTCACAGGTTTTTGACCATACCAGCACTTTGATGTTTTTGGAGGATTTTCTCAAGCATAAAACGGGTAAGCAGCTAAAAAGCGAGCAAATTAGTACTTGGCGCAGGGCTGTTTGTGGTGATTTGACTTCCATATTTAGGCCTTATAAAGGCGAAAAGCTCAAATATCCAAGCATGTTGGAGCGTAACCAGGTGATTGACCATATTCAAAAGGTAAAAAGCAAACCTCAGCAGCGTATTCCCTTCCCGTTAAAGGAAGAAGATATCGCTAAAATCAATAGACACCATGCTTTTGAAGATGGAGCATCGGGCTTGATGGCCAAACAGGAAAGAGGTACAAAACCCGCCTGTGCATTGCCGTATCATTTAAGGGTTGATGCTCGTTTAAATGAAACTAAAACAAGTGTGGTACTTGATTTTATAACAGAAGAACAAAGTGTTGGAGCACCTTTTAATGTTTCGGCTTTAAATACGTATAGTGGTGAGCAGGGACGAAATTGGTACATTGCCGTAAAAGCAAATGACTATATTGAGGATAACTGGGAAATAGATGCTTTTGCACAGGGTCGTTATGACTTGTCAGTACATGGGCCAAATGGTTTTTACCGTAGATTCATGGGAAGTAAAACTGATCCTGATTTATTGCTTGCTGCAGTGCCTGAATTGCAGGGTAATTCAAAAAAATACTCTGGTAACTTGCAATTGCTTTTGGAAAACAAGAGTAGTCAAGCTATGGAAGTGTTGATTGTGGATGATGCGTACAAAGCAAATAATAAAACGATAAAGGTTGATGCTGGGAGTAAGAAAATAGTATCACTTAACTTGAAGAAATACCACCATTGGTATAATTTTAAGGTGAAAGTAAAGGGTAGTGATAGCTTCCAAGCGCATTATGCAGGTCATATTGAAACGGGTGAGGATAGTACTACTGATCCTTATATGGGTGGAGTAGCGTAGGATTTTGTTTTATTTTTCTACTCGCTTCGCTGCGGTCGAA